>Ga0185299_10001310_pt1 | contig 49634 bp, 37 predicted proteins | sample PaiPotPPA55metaG_FD_128002 | JGI IMG/M metagenome (GOLD analysis project Ga0185299, IMG submission 128002) | Iron sulfur acid spring bacterial and archeal communities from Banff, Canada, to study Microbial Dark Matter (Phase II) - Paint Pots PPA... ... | reverse complement strand
GATCAACAACGCCGGCATCATGCGTGAGATCAATGTTCACGACAAAGTTGGAAGCCTCGAAGACATCACTCGCGAGATTGAAATCAATTTGAGCGGGCCGATTCGCATGGTGAAACAATTCTTGCCGCATTTGAAAACAAAATCAGAGGCCGCAATCGTGAACGTTTCATCGGGATTGGCATTTGTTCCATTGCCCATTTCACCGGTTTATTGCGCCACCAAGGCCGGTCTGCATTCGTTCACCGAGTCTCTTCGTGTTCAACTGAAAAACACCAAAGTGAAGGTATTTGAGCTAGCCCCGCCGGCGACACAAACCGAACTCTTGGGCGACTTTAATTCTGAAGACATGAAAGGCGTTTCTATCATGAAGGTGGAAGACATGGTTCAAGTCGCCGTCAAAGGAATGCAAGCCGATCGATTTGAAATACGTCCAGGGCAGGCGAATCAGCTCAAAATGATGAGTCGCGTGGCACCTGGATTTATTTTGAAACAAATGAGCCGATCGGTCGACCGTATGCTCGGCACACACAATTAATTCAAAGCTTGTTAGACGCCAAGCGGCCTGAAACCGCAGGCCCACACGGCGAAGCCTGAAAGGGAGCCTCATAGACTGCGCATCCGAACTTAGTTAGTCAACTGACACATAATCGGGGCAGCGAAGCGATCGAATGACCAACAAGCCCTAAGCGGGCAGAATGGAGTTTTATGAAAATTATTTTGATTGGTGCAAACGGAAAGATCGGCGAACTGGTTCAAAAGGCATTAGCGGGTGCTGGCCATGAGATAGTCAAGGTCGGACGCAAATCGGGCGATTTCCGAGTCGAGATCGAGAACCGCGAAAGCGTCAGGAAGCTTTATCAAGCCGTCGGCTGGTTTGATGCCGTGGCCATTGCAGCAGGTGAAGTCGCATTTGCTCCGCTTTCGGAACTCACTGCTGAAAAATGGCAGTTCTCGTTGGGAAGCAAGCTCATGGGTCAGATCAGCCTGGTTCAGGAGGCGATCCCGTTCATCAAAGAAAATGGATCATTCACTTTGGTTTCGGGCGTTCTTAATGACGAACCGATCTTCGCCGGTGTCGCAGCTTCAACCGTCTCGGGCGCATTGGAAGGTTTTGTTCGGGCTACCGCAATCGAACTTCCCAAGGGATTGCGTATCAATTTGGTGAATCCCACGATGCTAGAAGAATCCGTACCTACTATGGGTTCGTTCTTTCACGGCGTGATTCCGGTCGAAGGATGGAAAGTTGGACAAGCCTACAAACGCGCAATCCTGGGGGCGCAAACCGGCCGCGTTTACAAAGTGGATTGAGCTCGCGCAGTGCTGAATGCTGAATGCTCGCTTTGTGATCCTGAAAGCACATGGCCTCTTTGTACGCTCGCTGGCGCGTGGCCCATTCAAGCCTGGTTTTGGCTTGAGTGGCGCAGTTCTAGAGCTGGACAAAGTTGTCCGCCGCTCGTCCTCGTTTTCATGCCGGCGCGGGAAGACGCTGGCGAGCATGTGCGAAATGTAGGGTCAGACGGAACGTTTCTAAAAGCCAAAGCCCCGAGCATCGCTCGGGGCTTCGAGATACTAGACGACGTCCGCCAAACACTTCCTATGATAAATGGGTCAGTTGAATTGTCAAGAGACTTTGGTGTCGAGTGACCCGAGGAGGGCAAGGGAGTCGAACCCTAGTGGCTGCAAAACCACTCAACATTTGGCGAACGCCGTCCAGTACCCACTGGCAATACCCTCCTAAACGTTCGCCCACCGTGCGACATTTTATGGGCACTTACTAACGAAACGAACTGTGTGCTCTCAAATTTTTGAGGAACTGTGCCCATTCGGGAAAATAGAACGCGGGTGCCCACTCCACTTTGCGGATGTTGCAGGTTACGCTGAGCGCGGCTAAATTAGGTGCGAGAGTTGGAGCTGCACATGAAAAGGCCCGTCCGGGCGGAATCTGCCTCTGTATTAATCGACGAGAAGATCAAGAAACTCGGGGATTGGCGCGGGAAGACGCTCGCGAAAGTGCGCGAAATCATACTTGAGGCAGACCCTGAGATCGTCGAAGAGTGGAAGTGGATGGGAAGCCCTGTGTGGTCTCACGACGGAATGATCGCGGTCGGTAACGCCCACAAAGATAAGGTGAAGCTTACCTTTTCTCACGGGGCGAGCCTCCCAGATCCTGACAAGCTCTTCAACGCGGGCCTCGGAGGCAACGCGTGGCGAGCGATCGATTTTTTCGAGGGAGATAAGATTAATGAGCGTGCTCTAAAAAATCTCATCTGTGCCGCCGTTGATTACAACCAGATCAAATTAAAGAGGAAATCGCCCGCGGGTACTCGAGCGAAAGTATATAAAAGTAAGCGATTCACGACTTGATTTTCAGCGCTACCCAACCGTCTCGACAGTTGGCAGGCGATCTTCCACTTGCATTTGCGACCCCAGGCCGCACGAACGTCGCGACCCTTGAGCCACCAACTCGGGTTGGCCGGAAGGCAAGCGACCGCTAGGCCGCTTCCAGCACCGACAAGATATTCCCCGCTGGATCCTTGAACCACGCGATCGTTGGCCCATTGCCGCGAGAAATCCCGCGCGTGTCCGTCTTCAAGTTGGGTTCGTTATAGACTTCAAATCGCACGCCGCGTTGGCTCAGTTCATCCACAGCTTTTTCTACGCTGTCTACGGGAAAATTCAGGACCGTGAAAGTGGCAGGCTGGTGGTTGGGTTTTGGGTACATCAGCGCTTTGGCGCCGCCGGAAAGAGGCACAACCAGGGTGCCTTCCGGACCGCTGGAAAGCTGCAGCCCCAGCGTCTTGCCATAAAATTCCCTGGCCTTCTGAATATCGTTCACCGAAAAACTGCTGAATGCCTTACTTATGTTGAGCATGGATGCACTCCTGGATTTTAGCGTTGTAACTTCGATGCGGAACCAGCTCTCGCGGTTTTCGAATGTGGGACCCAGCTCAACGAAACATCTGTGCGTCGCTGGGAGCGTTTGCAGCGATCCGGAATGCGACCGGAGAGAACCAAAAGTTTGCAGGAATTACTTCGTTACGCCAGCCTGAAAGTCAGGACCGATGTTTACACGCAGGCGGGAGGACCTCAGAAAGCGGCGAGGCCCAGAGCAATTTGGTCAGATTTCTCGGATCACAGTGAGTGGACAATTTTGACCAGACAACGCCCGTAGAACCCGCAATACTTAGAGAGATAGAAACGAAGACCCAGTGCGCCATAGTGGCGGCTACTTCTTGAGCCTTCGCGATTCAGAAGGCTTGACCCCCCAGGAAGGTGGCCCCACGTGCCCCGCGCGAATCACCTTAGTTTGCCCGCTTACACCCTTATATTTCTCCTTCTTCTGCCCGCGGTTTTTTGGGGCCAGGACGTGAGCGAGAGCCCTGCCCGGCTGGTCATTCCGGACGGCACTCCAGTCAAACTTCAAATGGTGCGGACAATCTCTTCCGAGCGCGCTAAAAAAGATGATCGCCTCGATTTTGTAGTCGTAAAAGATGTGACGGTAGGCGGACTCACGATTATCCAGGCAGGCACTATGGCCAAGGGCTCGGTCGTCGGAGTTAAAGGTAAGCGTCTCCTCGGAATTGGCGGCAATGTAGTGATCAAGCTAAATTCAGTTGAACTCGTGACCGGTGATGAGATCGCCTTACGCGCCCGCAAAGAGATCAAAGGAAGCTCCCGCACCAAGTTCATGTTGGTAGAGATGATCGCTACAGGGTTGTTATACCTGCCGGCCGCACCGGCATTTCTGCTTTCCCGCGGCGGCGATAGCACTGTCCTGAAAGGCACTGAAGTGACGGCATACATTGACGGTGATTCTCCCGTGCAGACGGCAAAGTTGTTGGGAGCAAAAGAAAACGTTTCAGAACTCCGCGAGATGATCAATTTCCTGCCGCCCCGCACGGTTGATGGTGAAGGACGCGAGGGCGATATGCTGAACCTGATCTTCGTTGCAAAAAGGGAAGACTTGGAGTCTGCTTTCGAGCGCGCCGGCTGGGTGAAAACGGACAAATCAAAGCCTGCGATTTTCTGGCACTTGTTACGGCAGCGGAAACATTATGTCAAGCTGCCTATGTCCAGGCTTTACGTGTTCGGGAGGGCACAGACTTACTCTTATGCATTGCCGGACCCTGCCTCGATTGTCGCCCGGCGACATCACCTCCGAATCTGGAAAACCGATTATCAAATGGATGGCACTCCCATATGGGTAGGCGCTGCGACTCACGACGTTTCAATTCAAATCGCGATAAAGAAATTTCGGATCTTTCACCGGATCGACCCTCAAGTGGACGCGGAGCGTGATTTCATTGCTGGAAACTTGGCGGACACACGTCTGGTTACAAACGAAGAATACCTTCACTGTGTCGATCCAGTTTTCAAGGGTCAAACCACCACCGGCGGGACCTACTATTCAGACAGCAGAATGCTCTTAGTAGACCTGCATCAGCTAAAGTCTGACAATTTCGCCCGCCAGCTGGACACGCCCAACTTCAAGGTAAACACTGGCGGTGGCGGTGGCGCGGTATTGATAAATGCGAGTCGCTGAGTGGATTCAAATCGTCTTTTTTTCGATTCTTGTCTTTGCAGCCTGGGGACGCCCGCTGCCATCTCGGCGGCGACTTAGGGTCACTACGTTCGCAACACTGGGCGATAGCGGCCACTTGGCGGCTCGTTTCATGCTCTACTTTGCGCTACCTCGTTTTTCTTCTGTTATTCGTGACTGGATGCCTGCCGCCCTGCTACTTATAGCGTATTGGCAGATAGGTGAGTTCGTCGCAGAACCAAACCAGGGCGTGCAAGCCAGGCTTGCTGCATTCGACCGGTCCTTCTTTAGGGCCGTGCATATCCAACCCGCAAAAACACCAATTGGCCCAGTCCCTGCCCTCTACCTGGAGCTCGCCTATCTCATGGTTTATCCGCTTGTCCCGCTGGGCGTTGCAGCTCTCTATATTGCTGGTATGCGACAGAGTGTGGACTACTATTGGGTAGTGGTCCTGCTAGCTACTTACACTTGCTTTGCGGCGACACCGTTCGTGCCGGCGCTCCCGCCTCGCTTGTTGAGCAGTTATGACATGTTCGAGATCCCGCCCAACAGTCTCCGAGCCTTAAATCGGTGGATTCTCCGCCGCGCGAGCATTCAGGCAATCACGTTTCCGAGTGCTCACGTAGCATCTTCCGCCGCGGCAGGTCTTGTTCTACTTCGGTTTAATTCCCGTGTGGGCCTGATCTTTCTCTGGGTGGCGCTCAGCATAGCGGTAGCGACCGTCGTCGGTGGCTATCACTACGCCGCCGACGTGCTGTTCGCGTTACTCGTCGCCGTCTTCGTGTTTGTTGGTACTTTCTGGTTCTGGTAGCAGTACAGCAATTGGCTGTCAACTGCGGATCGTGGGCAACTTGTCATGGATGAACTTAAAATATCGCCCCCTCTGGACTTCGCAACAATAACTACGCGCATAAAGCGCAAAATTCGCGCTATCTCGTGGAACCTCCGGCAGGTCCGCGTCGTCGCGAAAGCCTTCCGTTCTCTGCGTCATCCTATAGTGGCGCATATTGTGCCGATCCGGCGCTGTAATCTCTCCTGTACTTACTGCAACGAGTTTGATGATTTCTCGCAGCCTGTTCCAACCGACGTGATGCTGCGCCGCGTGGACCGACTCATTGAGCTGGGCACAACCGTCATCACCATCAGCGGGGGCGAACCAATGCTGCACCCGGAACTGGAGCGCATCATTCGCCACATTCGCAGCCGCGGCAGCGTAGCTACTCTCATCACCAACGGGTACCTGCTTACTCCCGACCGCATCAGGCTTTTGAATCGTGCCGGCCTCGATCATCTTCAGATCAGTATTGACAACGTCGTTCCGGACGAGGTTTCCAAGAAGAGCTTAAAAGTACTAGACAAGAAGCTTCAATGGCTGGCTAAGTACGCGGAATTTCAAGTTAACATTAATTCGGTGATCGGAACTTCAGTTCAGCATCCGGAGGATGCTGCTCGTGTTGCCCGCCGGGCTGGGGAGCTCGGCCTAGTGACCACGGTTGGAATCATTCACGATGGTGGTGGCCAGCTCCGACCATTGAGCGAACCACAGCAGAAGGTCTACCAGGAAATTGTGAGTGTAGTTACTAAGTCTTTTTCGACATTCGCGTATTACAACCAGTTTCAGAAGAAGTTGGTTCGAGGACTTCCCAACGAATGGCACTGTCGTGCCGGCAGTCGCTATCTCTACATCTGCGAGAATGGACTCGTACATTACTGTTCTCAGCGACGTGGTTTTCCCGGCGTACCGCTCGAGGAGTACGGGGCGGAGCACCTGGAGCGCGAATATCACACGGTAAAGCCGTGTGCCCCTTATTGCACGGTATCCTGCGTGCACCAAGTATCCATGATCGACCAGTTCCGCGAGCAGCCGTTAGAGGTGCTCAGTCGCTACTTTCCTCCCAAGTCTGAGCAGGGAATGCCCTACGATCTCCCGATCACGATTCGCGTACTTACCTGGATGTTTCTGCCCTCTACCCCCGGCACCAGTACTAGACGCCGGCTTCTAACGCGCACTTTCACGCACGCCGCATTGTGGTGTCTGAGAGTTAAATGAGACGCGGTCACCTGTGTGTTTGACCGAGAGGCGTCAAACCTGCCGGTGCCGCTATTTGTTTTCTGTTCTTCCCGCTTGTCGAGGGCGCGGTTCAGCGCTTCAACAATCTCGAGCGAGTGGTACTCCGCACATGGCTCGCGAGTCTGTTCAATATTGCTCATGTATTACGAACTTATTACAAGGCCGCTGCTCCTTCTACATAAACCCAGCGCCGCTTGCCTACATCAAATACGCCGCTGGGAGATCGAAAATGACGCAGCTTCAGACGCTCGACGAAAAACGGTTAGACGACGACCAAACCAACTGGGTAACCGCATTTTTTATGGCCGCGTTTCACATTGGTGCCGTGGCCGCGCTGTTCTTCTTTACGTGGAAAGCTGCGCTTGTTGCGATTTTTCTATGGTGGATCTCGGGAAGCTTGGGCATCGGAATGGGTTATCATCGGCTGCTCACGCATCGCGGTTACACGACCCCGAAGTGGGTGGAGTATTTCTTGACCGTCTGCGCCACGCTCACTCTCGAGGGCGGTCCTATCTTCTGGGTGGCCACACACCGCATTCATCATCAGTTTGCGGATCAGGAAGGTGACCCGCACTCACCGAGAGACGGCAAATGGTGGTCGCATATGGGCTGGATTCTCACGGGAAGATCCATGCACCACGACACAACTACGCTGGCCCGCTACGTCCCCGACCTTGCTAAAGATAAGTTTCACGTTTGGATCACGAAGTACAATTACTTTCCGATGATTGCCCTGGGTTTGCTGCTCCTCGCCGTGGGCGGTTTGCCATTCTTCCTATGGGGCATTTTCGTGCGTACGGTGGTGGGCTTGCACGCCACCTGGTTGGTGAACTCGGCAACTCACATGTGGGGCTCTCGCCGTTTTGCCACGCGAGATGATTCCACCAATAACTGGTTTGTCGCCCTATTGACCTTTGGGGAAGGATGGCACAATAACCATCATGCGCATCCCACTTCTGCCCGTCACGGGTTGAAGTGGTACGAGATAGACATGAACTGGTACGGCATTTGGACGCTAAAAGTGCTCGGCCTCGCTACACAGATCAGGCAAGAGCGACCGCGCCTGGCTTTTGTATCACATTTGAAATAGCCTTGACACACGGCTGTTCTGCTTGGTGCATCAAGTGGCCTGAGAGTGGGCCCCTCTCGTGGTGCCGCCATTTCCCACCGCAACGCTCTGACTTGCGTATCTGTTATTTCCGAGTGCCCGTCATCCACTCGGACTAACACAATCGTGGCAATTGCCGAACCCAACCCGCAGCGCGATGGCGTGCCTTAGCAACAGCCCCAACCTGCAGGTGGACCTATGCGGGTCGCCTCCTCCGGACCCCAGGTCCCCGGCGCATACTCATAAACCGGCGTGTTGCTCTTCAGCACGGGTTCTACAATGCGCCACGCCTGTTCAACGTAATCTTCGCGTGCGAACAACGTACTGTCTCCGGCCATTGCTGCTCCCAGCACACGTTCGTATGCATCCATTTCATCTGCAACTGGAGAGTGGCTGGCCACCATTTCGCCTGCCTGAAGTGCAAATCCTTCCGCGCTTGGAAGCAGGTTCATCATCCCCATCGCGATCGTAATTTCTGGACTTAGTCGGAGCCGCAGATGATTTTCAACGAGCAGGCTGTCGGGAACCAGGGTTGGAGGCTTGCGAAACTTACCGATAATTTCGGTACAGGTCGTGGGCAAACACTTGCCAGCACGAATATAGAACGGCACGCCCTTCCAGCGCCACGAATTAATTTCCAGCTTTAGGGTGGCGAAGGTTTCGGTTTGCGAATCCTTGGCTACTCCGTTTTCGTTGCGGTAGCCACGGAACTGGCCCCGCACTAGGTCCTTCGCTTCGATTGGGGGAATGGCTTTCAGCACTTTCACTTTCTCGTCGCGAATCGACTCGCTGTCGGATTGAACGGGCGGCTCCATGGACAGGTTCGACAACACTTGAAATAAGTGGTTCTGAACTACGTCGCGGATAGCCCCGGTCTGATCGTAGAAGCCTCCGCGTCCCTGTACTCCGAAGTCCTCGGCCATCGTGATCTCGACACTCTCGATGTAGGTGCGGTTCCAGAACGCTTCAACAAAAGTATTGGCGAAACGGAATGCGAGCACGTTGTTCACTGCGCGTTTTCCGAGGTAATGATCGATGCGGAAGATATCGGCTTCGTCGAAAGCATCAAGGAGAACTTTATTCAGCTCCCGCGCAGAGGCAAGATCGTGCCCGAAGGGTTTCTCCACAATGACTCGGCCACCTCGTGCACAGTTGGATCCGGCAAGATGTTCCACTGCCGTTTCAAACAGCACTGGCGGTATCGCCAGGTAATGCGCTGGACGTTGCGCATCCTTGAGTTCTTTGCGAAGCGCAGTAAAGGTCGACGAATCCTGATAGTCGCCGTCCACATACCGCAATAACCGTATCAGTTGTTCAAAAGCGGCGGGATCGAGTCCACCGTGCTTCTCCAGACTGTCCTTCGCACGAGCGCGAAGTTGATCGAGATTCCATCCAGCCTTGGCGACGCCAACCACGGGAACATTCAGATGTCCTCGCTTCACCATCGCCTGCAGCGAGGGGAAAATCTTTTTGTACGCAAGATCGCCGGTAGCGCCGAAAAATACAAGCGCGTCCGAGTGAGAATCAGTCATGGACGGTGTCTCCCTTCAAGCGGCCTCAGATTGTGGTTTTTCCAAATGTCCGCCGAATTCAAAGCGCATTGCAGACAGTAGTTTGTCAGCGTAGTCAGCTTCGCCGCGTGAGCTAAAACGCTCATGTAAGCATCACGTACTTCTCGCATCCGTACCTTCATCTTCAGATTGGGGCGCCAGGGGTCGTCTCACTATTGTTTCACGGGTGGATTCCGGACGCGGGTTAGTGCGAGCGCCGCTCCCGCGAATACTATCAGCGCCGAAGGCCGTTCACCGTAGCTGTGGACTGTCGTAACACCAGGCTAGTGCTCACCTTGATCTCCTCTCCGTTACCGCCATGGCCTTTGAGATTCCGGTGCAGCGCGTCGAATGCCTTTTGACCGAGTTCGCCGCGTGACAGGCGAATGGTGGTGAGAGGAGGCTGAGTGCATCGATCGCAACCCGATTCAGCTCGTGCGGCAGAGTGCAAAGCGAAAAGCAGTTCCGGCGATACTGAGCGCATGCGAAGTTCAGAGACTCGTTGCTGTTCTTGCTATTCGGGAACGCACTCTTGTCCGCCGGGCCTTTGGAACCGGCTTGCGGATGAGCGAGCTCGGTCTTAAATGGAACGATATCGACTTCCGTAGAAATGAAATCAGCGTCACACGGTCCATCGTGTTCCAAGTCGTTGGCCCTTGCAAGACAGAGGCATCGCAGAAACCCGTTCCACTCGACTCACGTTTAGCCGAGGCTCTCAAAGCGTGGCGCGATCACACAAAGTACAGCAGCTGGGAGGATTGGGTATTCGCGAGCCCATCGGCACGAGGACGGAGACCCTATTGGGGGCAGTCTCTCATGCGAACGATCATCCGTCCCGCCGCAGCCAAGATCGGGATCACACAGAACATCGGGTGGCACACCTTCCGGCACACGTATTCTTCATTATTGAGAGCCAGCAAAACGGACATCAAAGTAACGCAAGAGTTGCTTCGTCATGCTTCCAGTCGGGTGACGCTGGACACGTATACCCAGGCAGTCACAGCACAAAAGCGACGAGCCCAGAGCGGTGTCATTCGCCTTCTGCGGACCTCAGTCTGAGATCGTTGTGGGGAAGCTGTTCCCAGTTTGTGCCTGCTCGAAACGGCGTGATCAGTCCACAAAGACTAGCTCTTCCATGAAGAGCTTCGTGTTGACCAAAGCGACTTGTGCCTTTTTTGTGCCTGGCGTTCCCGACGGGATTTGAACCCGTGTTACCGCCGTGAAAGAAACTCAACATGTTGTAACTGATTGAAACTGACGGCACTGACAGCCCATTTTAGCGCCGTAAGGAACACTCAGGAACGCTTATTGGACCCTAATTGGACCCAGATTTATGTTTGCCGTCGCTGCGGGGCAACACTCTCCATAATTCCCAAAACTCGGCGTGCCCTTCAACCGGGAGCAATTCGTGATCACTCGCCATAAGCCGACTTCCCGTTTAGGGCGTCTTCCGCATGATCGATTCCAGCCAATTTACGATCGCGGCTTGCATTGCGATCCGATGATCAGAAAACGGGTGATCCGTGTGCATGTGAACTTCGGTGACATGTGCGTCGCCACCCTTACGCAGCCGGTCCGCGAGTTCCTGATTGTCCGAGGTGTTGCGATCGTCAGCTTCCAGCAGTAAGACGGGCCGATCCTTCAAAAGCGGAACGCAGTTCAAGTAATTCCACTTGGTTGGATCACTATCCAGTTCTTTCACCAGCGCCTCGGCAGTAGTGCCTACCAGACGTGAAGCATTATCGTTCCATCTTTCCCAAAACTGCGGGTCGTTGACCCTCTGACGCGCAGAGGCTGGACCGAGATTTGCCGCCGAGATGAGCGCCACTGCGAACACTTTCGCCTCGTGTGCGGTTGCATACGCGGCAACAAAACCTCCCATGCTGTGGCCGACAAGCACAATGTGGTCTGGGTCGATGTGAATTTTTTTCGCATTTTCAGCGTCGCGCAAAAAGTCGATGCTTGTTTGAGCGTCCTCAAGCGTATGCGTGACGGAGAACGTTCCACCGCTTCCCCATGCTCCACGATAGAAAGGAACCAGAACGTTCCATCCCGCGCGCCGGATGGAATACGCAAGATCCAGGTTCTTTTCATTGCCCGGAAAACCGTGCAGCATCAGCACTGTCGGGTGCGGCCCTTCGCCGGCTGCGATGTAAATGACCGCATACATCTTGGCTCCGTGGCTCGGAACGTCAGGCGAAGCCATCGTTGCCGGATGGATAGGATCGGGTGGGGGATCAGAGATGACAGCGGCGGGGATATGCTTCGCAATATCCTGCGCCTGAAGGCCGTTAGCGAACGACAGCACAGAGCAGAGCATTACAAGCAAGCAGCCGCTTCGTTTCATGGCTGGAATTATATTGCGAATCGTAGTTGGCGAAATCACGAATTCACCGATGCCCCAACACACACGGCGTGCGCGACGTTCCGAAACTCGCGCAGAGAATCAAACAAAGAACAATTGCGATTCTGGTCTTCACCGTCATTCCTCCTCAGCAGAGCGTCCTTGGTCGGTCTAGCGGCACCGCGCACCTTTACTGCACCGTAAGTGCCATGCTCGTGAAAGTGGTGTTCACGGGGACAAATGCCGTGGCCGTGACGGTGATGGTGTACGTTCCTGCAGGGGTTCCGCTGCTGTGACTGCCGCCGCATGCGGTCTGGAAAGTCGAGCCCAATAACAGTACGCAGGCCAGCGCCACGGTTTTAGGTTTTCTTTTCTGTCCGCTCTGATTCGAGCCCAGACCAACATCTGTTGCAACTAATCCGATCAGCGGTAACCAGAGCGCGTAAAGCAGGCCTGAATTGGGGCGGGAGAGCAATCTGCCGCTTGGTCCGAATGTGCTCACAGTAAGCGTGGCAGGTGCCGCCGACGTGGGATTTATCGAGCAGGTCGCGCCCAGAGGAGGCGACGGCTGCACGGAGCAGCTGAGCGCAGCGGTGGTGACAGGGATCGTCCCGACGTACGCAGTCACGGTGGAGGTGGACGAGCCACCGGGATTCACCGAACTCGGCGTCAATGGTGTGGCTGAGACGTAAAAGACCGGCGGCGGCGGCGTGAAGTCGGACACTGGCGACACTTGCGTCGCACTCCCCCCCGCCGCTCCTCCTCCGGCGGCGCTGCCGCGAATGTGAAGCCGATTGCTTCGCCAGAGCTGTCGCGGATGCTGGTTTACCTTGGGAACGAAGCGAGGTGTAGCGTTCGGTACAAGAGCACTCGCGTCCACCAGGCTGTAGTCACAGCCCGCAACGTCGGGATGATTCTCGTCGCACGGAATCAGCACGAACGAGTGGATGTCGCCGTTGGAAAACACTCCTCTAACAGCAATCTCTCCGCGATCGTTGATTTGAAACGCATGGTCCAGCTGTAGATCGGGGCTGGGAGGGATCAGTGTGCTCAGGTCAACCATGGGGCCGCCGTCCTCCCACAGGAATCCGCCGATTTCGTTGCCAACGTTATCAAGCAAATTGCCCACGATCTGACGTCGCGAATTGATGCTGAGGGCTTGACTGCCGACATTTGCACCCACCACGGTGCCTAGATCTGTCATCACACCATGGCGCCAGAGAAATGAGCCTGCTGACCCATCGCCCCGGCTGTCGCCGCCGACTACGTCACCCGCCTCATTGATAGAGTCTCCAGCTCCAGTAGCGCCTCCCAAGGTGCCGAGGTCCTGCATGCCCCCTTTCTGATCCCAAAGGAAGGCGTGCACACCCGCGTTGTCTCCCGCCAAGTCGGAGTAGCCGACGACCTGACCTCGATTGTTGAGGGCCCACGCTTGACCGCAGGTGCCGCCGAGCGTCCCAAGATCAATCATCTTGCCGTTCTCCCAGAGGAAGGGATCCACGGTCGGGACATTCACCGTCAACCCACCGCAAGTGTCCACAACAGGATTCGGAGTCGTATTGGTGAAAGACCAACCGGCGATCTGTCCCCTATCGTTGATGGCGAAGCCAGCGCTGTCGGTGCCGCCGAGCGTGCCCAGATCCTGCATGCCCCGGGATTTGGTCCAGCGGAACGCATGTGCTTGGGTTGCTCCCGTTACTCCCCCCGGGAAGAAAAAGGTCGTGTAGGGGTCGGGAATTGTATTCAGGGCTCCTCCGGCCACCTGTCCCCGGCTGTTGACGGCGTTTGCGGCGCTCTGGTTTCCCCCGAGCGTCCCCAAGTCGGTGAGGGAATTGTCCGTCCCCCAGAGAACCGCTTCTATTGCAAAAACGCCAGTCAGGGGATCGATACCGTTTTCGGATACTCCCACAGTCAACCCGCTATCGCTGACCCAGAGACCGGTGGCGCTGTTGAGGCCGTTGAAACCGGGGAGTGCACTCAATGCGCTGGTGACGCCATTCTGCCACTTGAATCCGGGACCGACATAGCAGTCGAAGTTGAACGAGGCACAATACGGATCGGGAGTGGGGGTGTCGGCCGAGCCCACCGCCGTCCCGCTGTTATTCAGCATCCTGCCTACCGGAAAGGCTTGCAGATAGCTGCTATTGGGCCCGCCGAATGTGCCCACGTCAACGAGCTGGTAATGATGGTATTGGTGTTGGGGTTGAGCCGGAGCCTGCGCATTCAGTTGAAGGGGCAACGCCAGTGCGGTGAATAAAGCCAGAGCGATGATGCGCGTCCATGTTTTGGAATTCATAATTCTCTCCTTAGTATTTTCTGTTCGCCCGCGTTGACATTGATCTGCCTGCCGTTTGCGTACCCGCCGATGGTTACCTGAGGCTCCCCCGCAAGGTCGCGCGACGCTCGCTTGAGCGCGGCACGTAGTGAGCCGACAGAGCTGGAATCGCCGCCGTCCCTCGGTTTGCTTGGATTTCATCGCCCACCGGAATCAGCAGGACAGCATGCTGGTCGCCGTTGGGGAGCACTCCGGTGCAGACGATCTCTCCCCGGTCGTTGATGGATTTCGCATCCGCAAAGTGCATACCAGACCCGGGCAACGCCAGAGTGTTCAAGTCAACGATCGGACCGCCGTTTTCCCACAACCAGGCGTCGCCACCGACGAAACATACCCCCGCATCGCCCACGATCTGCCCTTGGGAATTGATGGCGTTCCCGCTGCTGCAGGGATCGCTTCCGGGCACGCCCAGATCGGTCATCACGCCTTCTCTCCACAAAAATCCGTGGTGCGACACACTGCCGGGTACATCAGCCCTGCCAGTCACCTCTGCGCCATCGTTGATGGCGAATGCCTCCGAGTTATTCCCTCCCAAGGTGCCGAGGTCGGAGAGCGTTCCGCCGCTCCAAAGGAATCCGTGGTGGGTTGCGTCTCCCGCCAGGTTCGACGTGCCGACAACCTGGCCCCGGTTGTTCAGCCACAAGGTAGTGCCATTGGTCCCGCCGAGCGTGCCGAGATCCACTGCGGCGCCGTTCTCGTCCCAAAACATTGGATCAATCGTCGTCGTGCCTTTCACGTAGAACTGCCCCATGATTTGCCCGCGCTCATTCATCAGGAACGCTGCTCCATCCGTACTTCCGAGCGTGTCCAAGTCGCGCATGACGCCGTTCTCCCAGAGAAAGGGCCGGGTCTCGGTGGCGAAGCCAAGCATGGAGACCGGATCAGGCACGGCGTTGGCCGAAAATCCGACAATTTGCCCACGGCTATTGACATCTCCCGCAAGACTCTCATTGCCGCCCAGCGTGCCTAAGTTGGTGATTTGACCGTTGCGCCAGAGAGTAGCGTCAAACTCCGGTATACCCAGGACTGCGTCGAAGGTTCCGTTTTCCGAGCCTCCGATCACCCAGCCCTTGGCATTGATGCCGTAGGGAAAGCTGTTGCTGCCGCCGGGCAGCACGCCCAAATCGGTGAGGGTGCCGTTCGCCCATTGGAACGCATGCTGTGCCGAACAGTCCGAGCCCCCCGAGAAGGGGTTTAAGCATCCGGGATTCGGATTGGCCGCGGTAGTGTCGGCGCCGCCCGCGACGACCCCACGAGCGGTAAGGATGTGCACTTCACCAGATACACTGCTGCCGGGACCGCCGAGAGTTCCCAAGTCAACCACCTTGTAGTGGTGGTGCTTTGCTTGTGCTGCCGCATAAACCGGGGTCGCCAGCGCGGTCAGTAAAATTGCTGCGATAACGCGATTCAATGTCCCGAATTTCATACTGCCTCCTGGAGCGTCGGATGGGAGGCTGACGGTTCAACACTCGTCATTGCCTCGAGTAACCCGCCGTACTAAAATCTGTGCCGGACGACTCGGGGTTGCTTTCCATCAATCACTCGCGACGCACCATAGCGCGGTTGCGGTTTGGGAGTCCTTCCAAAGTTCCGGCAAATTTCTGGCAGACCGTATGACATTGCAGGCCATGCACTTCTATGCTTTCGGTCCCTTTCGCTTCGATTCTGAGAAGCGCGTACTGGTGCGCGATGGCACGCCGGTTCCTTTGTCCCCGAAGGCTGCCGAAATATTGGTTGTGCTCGTCGAACAGGCAGGCCACTTGGTTGACAAAGACGTGCTGATTAACCGGGTGTGGCCTGATGCCTTTGTCGAGGAAGGAAATCTCAACAAGAACATCTTTTTTCTGCGGAAGGCGTTAGGAACAAGGGAAGACGGACAGGAATACATAGAAACGGTTCCTAAGCGCGGTTATCGATTTATCGCGCCCGTAAGTGAGGTGACGCACGCCGAGAGCGCCCCGCGGCAGCTATCGGTCGCCGTTGCCAACCTGATCGGTAAGAAGGTTTCCCACTACCGCGTACTGGAGATCCTAGGCGGCGGCGGGATGGGCGTGGTTTATAAAGCCGAAGACCTCAAGCTGGGCCGACGTGTCGCGCTCAAGTTCCTTCCCGAGGAACTTGGAAATGATCCGAAGGCGGTCGAACGCTTTGAGCGGGAAGCGCGGGCTGCTTCCGCACTCGACCACCCCAATATTTGCGCCATCCACGAGTTCGGAGAGTACGACGGACAGCCCTTCCTCGTGATGCAGTTGCTGGAGGGGGAAACCCTGCGGGAGCGTATTGCAAAGGGCGCGCCCTTACCAACCCGGACCCTACTCGATATCGCCATTCAAATCGCGGAGGGATTGGACGCGGCCCATCAGAAGGCCATCATCCATCGCGACATCAAGCCGGCAAATATATTTGTCACCAGCCAGGGTCAAGCGAAGATTCTCGATTTCGGTTTGGCCAAGTTATCGGTCACGGAACCCGCCGCGGCCGGTTCCCTGGCCACGAACCATCCCGAAGGCGGGAAGCCACACGAACCAACGCACGAATCCGAGTCGTTAGCCGCGTCTAGTCCTTTCATCAGTAGAACCGGCATGGCCATGGGCACGGCGGGTTACATGTCGCCTGAGCAAATACGTGGTGAGAAATTGGATGCGCGGACAGACTTGTTTTCTTTTGGCTTGGTGTTGTATGAGATGGCAACCGGCAAACGCGCCTTCGCTGGGGACACCGCACCGGAGCTGCAGCAGGCCATTCTCAAGCAAGCCATTGTTCCGGCTCGCGAATTAAACCCGGCGCTTCCTGCAAGGGTGGAACAGATCATTGGCAGAGCGCTCGAAAAAGATCGCGAAACGAGGTACCAGTCCGCCTCGGAGATGCGTTCTGATCTCGAGACCTTGCGACAGGAGATCGAGCCGAGGCATCGCGCTCGATGGCCGAAATGGGTTGCGGCAGCAGCCGTCCTGCTCTCTATGGTTACGGGGGTTTTCTGGTTCGCCGCACGCCGGCCATCGTCTTCGGCGGCGCTGCCGCAGCTCAAATTGCGCCAACTCACCAGTGTCTCCAGTGAGAATGGCCCGGCGGGCGGCACCCTCTCGCCCGATGGAAAATACCTGGCTTATACCGATCGAGTCGGGATGCACCTCCAACTCGTCGAAACCGCTGAAACGCAGACGATTTCTCTGCCGGAGGGTGTAAACGGCAATACCCTCGGCTTTAATGTCGGCGCCTGGCTTCCCGACAGCAGGAGTTTTCTGGCCAATGCCTGTCCGCTGGGAGGGGACACCAGTTACGGGACTTCCCATGGCTGCAGCATTTGGATCTTTTCCGTTTCTGGTGAGCCTCCACGTAAGATTCGAGACGATGCTACCGGCGAGTCTTTCTCGCCGGACGGATCTCTCCTCTCTTTTGAAACCAACATGGGCAAGAACGGGGATCGCGAAATCTGGGTGATGCGGCCCGATGGGCAGCCAGCGCGAAACGTCTTTGACGTCGATGAGAACGACTCGATTGGCGGGCTTACCTGGTCGCCAGATGGACAACGCGTTATCTTCGTCAGGCAGGATGGGCCTGACAGTGCCAACATGTACTTCGAGAGCGGCGATCTGCAAGGGGGACCTCTCACCAAGGTCCTTCCACCTTTTGACACGAAATTAGTGACGAATCTTATTTTGCTTCCTGATGGCCGTTTGATTTACCGCCTGGATGAACCAGGCTTCAAAGTGAAAACCTGCAATCTTTGGCAGATCGGCATGAACCCGCGACTTACGGAATTCATTGGCAAGCCTCAGCGCATGACCAGCTTCGCCGAACTATGCGCGAACCCGGTGAACGCGACGGCGGACAGCAAGCGGCTTGGCGTCTTTGAATGGAGACCCCACAGCAGCGTCTATGTGGCAGACCTTCATGCCGGCGGGGAGCGATCCACCAATCCCCTTCGTTTCACGCGGGATGAAAGCTGGAATCATCCTTTGGCATGGACGGCGGATAGCAGGACTATTCTTTTTAATTCCAGCCGTATCGGGGTGGATGCAATTTTCAAACAGACTCTCGGTCAGGACAACGCTGAACCGCTGATCACCTAAAGCAAAAGCGAAGGCGTGGCCGGTGCCTGTCTCAGTCCCGAGGGTTCCTGGCTTTATTACACGATCAAGTCATACGACGAAGGTCCGCCGGAAACAACCAAAATCATGCGCGACCCGGTGACGGCAATAATTCCCACGCAAACCAGCACAGTCATGCGTGTCCCGATCCAGGGTGGATCTCCGCAATTGCTGTTGACGGCTAAGATCGAAGAGTGGCCGCGATGCGGCCGGTCCCCTTCGTCTTTGTGTGCGATCGCCGAGCGCACTCCGGATCGCAAACAAATTATTTTCACAGCACTTGACCCTGTGAAAGGCCGTGGACGCGAACTCGCCAGATCCGATACGGAGGCAACCGCGAGCTATCATTGGGATCTTTCTCCCGATGGCGCGCGCATCGCCCTCCTCAAGCACCGGGACGTAAGAGTGCAAATTCTTTCGTTGAGCGGCGCCGTGCCGCAGCAGATCCCCTCAAAGGAACATAAGACACTGTCCAGCTTGGTTTGGACGGCGGACGGGAATGGGCTATTCGTCTCCAGCTATACGGCGCGAGGGGCCGACATGCTGCACATGGATCTCCAAGGCAATACTCGACTTTTGTGGGAACATCCGGGCGGCATCGAGATCTACGGCGTCCCTTCCCCGGACGGCAACCATCTGGCGATGCGCGGCTGGAACGTGGAAGGCAACATGTGGATGATGGAAAATTTCTGAAGATTGGGCGGACGCAGTTACCCGCAAGATTAGATTGCGTGAAAATTCTGCCGGGAAAATTTTAGAACTGAAGTTGGGTCTTCACCTGAATCATGCGGCGAGCAACATTCGCCTGGGTTGTTGAACCGAGAATGCTGGTGGGAGACTGCTCCAGGTAGAAAATCTGTTCAAAAATCCCATTGTCCGAACTCGAGCTATCCGGAAACCCAAAATTGGCATGGTTGAAGAAGTTGAAGAACTGAAGACCGATGCCCAGCTTGGCATTCTCCCAGCGAGGGATTTCCGTATTTTTCATGATCGCGAAGTCCATGTTGACGAAGCTTGGCGCACGATAGCGATTGCGGCCTTGTGCAAGGGTTACCAAGCGACCATCGCACACTCCTGATGCGCCCAGATGTCCGACATTGAATCCCGTCTCACAGCCTGTCTGAAGGAACAATGCATTGGGATTGGGCCTTGTTGTCCCATCCTTACTGAACAGCACTTGCGGTGGCAGACAAGGAAGCGGTGCCGCTGGAATAGCAGCTCCTTTTCCGCAGGGTCCCGCGGAACCAAGGGGAGCTACCGGCACGGAATAAATTGGTCCAAAGAAATTGTTGCCAGCAAGATTAGCAGCTTCCTGAATGTCGAATACCGTGTAGGGATTCCCGGTGCGGGCAAGGATGGTTCCGGAGATTTGCCAACCCTTCACCAGGGAATCAGGACCGTGTCCGCGGAGCGCCTCTTTGAACGGAACTTCCCAAACGAAATTTCCGGTGACGGAATGGCGCGCGTCGTACTCCGCCGCCCCGTAGCTCCCGCGAAGATTGTTGGCGTCCTGCGGGAAAACAAAGCCGCCATTCGTAAAAAATGACAGCCCCCCGTTCGAAACTTCGTCTAAGGCGTGCCCATAGGTGTAGTTGAGTTGATACAATCCGCCGCCCATCCGGGCAAATCGCTGTTCGAAGGAAACAACCATGCCGTTATAGTTGGAAATGGCATTCGTCCGCAACTCCGTTACCCCGCCAAATCGCGGATCCGCGCAGGGAGGAACCGGAGGGGACGTGCACCTTCCGGTGGGGAACGATCCAAACCCAAACGCGTTTGCGTTAGGATTCTGGACCAGCTCGTGGATACCGTGGTTGCCAAAATAGCCCAGGGTGAAGGACGTTGAGGCCCCGAAACCTTGCTGTGCCTGCAGGCTCCATTTTTGGTATTGCGCCGAATGCATCCTATTTGCGGGATTCTGAAATCTTGGAGGAATGAAAGGTGTTGGATCAGCCTGTTCGATCTGAGTTAGGGACTGACCAGCGGCAAAGCCGTTCGAAAAAGCCAGATAGGAAGCAGCAGCAATTTTGTTCAGGCTATTCTTTTCACCCGGTGCGAGGTTGTAGCCGCTGACGTTGTAATCATCGAAGGACGGCGGGTTGGATCCCAAACTGGATGCGAGTCCACCGGGGACCGGGTCGTAGAAGAAGCCAATGCCGCCGCGCAGGACCGTATTGTGGGAGACGCCGAGAGGCTGCCAGGCAAAACTGAACCGCGGCGACCATACGATGCTATCCGTATTCGCGAAAGCTTGTTTCTGATGAGTCAGTATACCGCTATCGTAGGGCTGATTTGGATCATGGCTGAGTAAATTCAGGGGTCCAGAAAGCCGGGAAAAACAGTGATCCTCACAAACCGGATTGGACTGATGATCGGCGCGCAGAGCCAGCGTTAGCGTCAGATTGGAACGGGCATGCCACTCCTCCTGGCCATAAAAACCGAGACTATAGAAGGCGAAATGGTTCCAAGTTGATAGAGGAAAGGATTGCTGGAGCAGTGTGTACCCGGTGGTTGGATTGGCCGGGTCTACTCCTCCGTTGAAGAATGCTCCCATCGAGAGGGGAAGCAATAGTCCCGTACCGTGCCGATTGTAGCCGCCACGTGTCGCATCGGTACGCAGGAAGTTCACTCCCAGCGCAAGCTTATGCCGGCCCCGCGTTTTCACCACATCGTCGGATATTTGATAGGCGGTGGTTCTTGAGCCGAAAGGCATGGCATAGTGATTGTCGAAGCCTCCTAGACCGAGGATATTAAAGCCCGCATTAAACCAATTCATTTCTGTCGGAAACGTAGCCAGGGCCCTCTCTGAATTGGAAACACTGCACGTCCCGTCGATGAAACTTCCCCCCAGCAGAAACTGGTTGGACGCTGTGGGGCCGATAGTGCGCGTCTCGCTGAGGTGGCCTTGCCAGGTTGACTGATTGCAGTAGTCATTAAAGACCGGGAGCGGATCGATATGGAGGGGGGTTTTCCCCTGGCCGTTCTGCACAAACAAGAACACACGGTCGCTACTTCCAACGTTCCAGTCTGCCCGGCCCGACAAGATCCAATCGGTGGATGGCGCACTACCGTTTTGAGAGAAATAAGCCGTGCACGGATATTGAAGCAGCCCGGGTGGATTCGTCGGATCCGTCCAACCATTGCAGCCCAAGGGATCGGTAGGGCTGTTTCCGGGCTTCGCCGCGCTAGCTCCCGGCGTGCTGTTGTACAGGTCAAACATCAGCCCATAAAACTTGTCAGACGCGGAACCGGGTCCGAAGATTTTATCGATATTCTTCAAGGTTTGGGATTCGAATTCCGCGCTGGGCAGAACTACCTGCGGAAAGCTGTACGGAAGTATCAAACGCACACCCTCCGTATCAAAAAAGAAGAAAAGCTTATCCCTCTTGATTGGGCCGCCCAGAGACCCCGCCCACTGATGGGCGGTACTGGAAGGGCGCGGACTTTTTAACGCGTTGTCAATCCAGTCGTTGGCATTCAACGCGGTTCCGTTCCAGTAGTACTGCGCATTCCCATGAAAAGCATTGCTACCGGACTTGGTCAGGTAGTTAATGCTCGAACCCGCCGCACTGCCGAATTGGCCGGAATAACCATCGCTGACGACGGTCGCTTCCTGAATTTCATTTTGGCCCAGCAGCATCCCGGTGACACCGGTATTGTTGGCATTCGCTTCAACATTATTGTTGGTGTTCGGTCCATTATTGTTGTCATTCATTCCGTTCAATGTGAACAAGTTGGAAGTGCCGGGCATCCACAGGATGGAAAAATTTCCGGAGCCGGGGATGCCGGAGCCTGAAAAGTCGGTATTCATGATTGCGCCGGGAGCCGTTTGGGCAATGTAGGTGAGGTCGTTCCCCGGATTCGGGACCTCAGAAACTTGCTGCTGGTTCATCGTTGTGGAGACGTCGCCATTTTCCGCGTGGACGAGGGGCGCTTCCGCTGTTACCGCTACACTGGTTGTCGCTTGAGCGACCCGCAGAGTAACGTTCACGGAGACTGGAGGCCCGAGCAGCACCGTTACCGCTCGGCTCTCGGTTCGAAACCCGCCCAGAGTCACGGTCAACGTATATCTTGCCGGCGCCAGGAAGGAAAACTGGTAAGCTCCCCCACGGTCAGTCTTCAATGATTGGGTCGTGCCTTTGGAGTTGTTCTTTATCTCAACATCGGCACCAACGACCACCGCTCCGCTGGGATCGGTCACCACCCCGGTCAATCCGCCAGAGGTCGTGGTCTGGGCGAGCGAGCGGTTCGAGATCGGCAGCCCGAGGAGGAGGCCAAGAACAACCAACAAGAGGGACCGTCGGTGAGGGATATTGTCTGCAACGTGGTCAAAGGAGGCCATTGAGCAGGAATGTTAGGCCCCCAGGGGTGGGAGGTCAATGATTTCAGCAAAGGAGTCCACACACAGCCCCGCAGCTCCAGCTTCATCAAGTTCCGGCGGTGAATCCTAACTTCTACGTCGCCGTGGCGTTTCAGAGTTTCGCCGCAGGAAAGCAATAACCTCACGCACGTTCTCCAACTCTTATCGCCTGTTCTCAGCGGTTTTGGAACACAATCTGTGCCTGGATTGTGCCCACGAGGAGCAATTCCAGGAAGATCATCGCAGCAGGAAAGGACATTCATGCAAAACGGAAGCGTGATACAAGCGGAGAGGCAACGTGGATCCGATGTTTGGGAGTTCAGATGGCGTGAACCAGGGGCCGATGGCAAGCGCAAACATCGGAGAATGATTCTCGGGTCGATCGAACAACTAGCGGACGAAGCAGCTGCTCGTCAGGCAATTGCCACATTACAGCTTGATCTCAATCATGGCGACGCTTGGCTTAGAACGAGGTCAACCACAATCTCGGAGCTTGCGGCACACTATCGAGAGCGCGAGCTAGAGCCGGATAAGATTTGGAAGACGCATTCGACCAAGGTCACGTACGAAGGTTATCTAAACAAGTGGATACTGCCACGTTGGGGAAAATATCCGCTTGTCCGCGTCAACGCTGGTGAGGTTGAACTCTGGTTGAGATCCTTGCCCCTAGCCAAGTCGAGCTGCGCGAAAATCAGAAATCTCATGAGTGTGCTTTTCAATCACGGAGTGCGATACGAAATCTGCAATCGGAATCCGATTCAGCTCGTGCGACAGAGCGCGAAACGAAAGTTAGCTCCGGTGATACTCAGTGCGAACGAAGTACATCGGGTTCTTTCTGTTCTTCGCGTTCGCGAGAGGACTCTTGTACTGCTGGCCTTCGGGACTGGGTTACGGATGAGCGAGCTCTTTGGTCTCAAGTGGCACGATATCGACTTTCAGAAAAATGAGATCAGCGTCACTCGTTCCATCGTGTTCCAAGTAGTGGGCCCATGTAAAACAGAAGCGTCACAAAAGCCCGTTCCACTTGACCCGCGCCTGGGCGAGGCACTGCAAACATGGCGCCAGTACACCAGCTATCGGGCCGCCGATGATTGGGTATTCGCCAGCCCAGCTGCGCGTGGGCAAAAACCTTATTGGGGGCAGTCCCTCATGCGAACCATTATTCGTCCAGCAGCGGCCAAGATCGGCATCACACAGCGCTTCGGATGGCACACCTTCCGACACACTTATTCTTCATTGCTGAGAGCAAACAGAACGGATATCAAGGTGACGCAAGAACTCCTTCGTCACGCGTCCAGTCGGGTCACGTTGGACACTTATACCCAGGCGGTCACGCTTCAAAAGCGAAAAGCCCAGAGCAACGTCGTTCGTCTTCTGCGGGCGTCCAGTGCAGCTGCTGGGTAAGACCAGTCGGCAAGGACCGTGTTCCTTGTTTGTGCCTACGCGAGCAGCGCCGTCGATGCGAAAACATTGGCTACCCAACGAAATGGGTGCGGGTTGATGACACGAGTTGTGCCTTTTTTGTGCCTATATAAAGAAGATGGAAAACCGTAAGTTCCTGAAAAGATTTGGCGTCCCCGACGGGATTTGAACCCGTGTTACCGCCGTGAAAGGGCGATGTCCTAGGCCAGGCTAGACGACGGGGACGCTTGAGGAATCAAGCACTTGCCATTCTAGCACCGTCCGACTGAGGACGGGTTTCAGGCGAGCTTGCGATCAAAAGAAATCTGCGCGTCCACTCACGAGTTTTATGCCGAAGAATCCGCGGCAATGTCAGAGCACCTGGATAATTTTCCTCCAGCCGCGTTCGCCGCTGATCAACGCGACCAATGGGGTTATGTCCTTTCAGCCACTGCCCATCCAATGTCTTTTGAATCGACGGTCTTCATGAAATCCAAAATCATGTTAACGACAGCCTCATCGCCGATCGTTGTATTGATCATCGTGTGGTAAATGGCGCGGTCGGGCCATTCAACGCGGAAATACTTCTGGATGAAATCGGCACGTTCCCGATCAACCGTTTCCACTAGCTGTTCGGCTTCCTCTGCACTCTTGCCGCGGCCCAGCAGGCGACGTACTTTATCCTGCCGGGGAGCATAAAGAAAAACCCGAAACGTGTCTGGACGATTCCTCAGAAACTGCTGCGACCCCCTTCCGACGATGACGGAATTTCCGGTTTTCGCAGCGTGCTGCACCACACGTTCTGTAATCTTCAGAATGCTTTCGCTGTCAACCATCTGCAGCTTCGGTGCATTGAGGCTTCCCTCGTAACTTCCTCGCATAAAGGACTTGAGCAGCCGGTAATAGAGCGGATCCGTTCGCTCTTCTCGACGTTCGACAACCGCTTTTGGACAATTGGCGAGCCGCGCAATCTCTTCGGTCAGAGACTGGTCCCAGAGGTCCCATCCAAGTCTCTTGGCGAGCAGCTGCGCAATTTCGCCACCGCCGCTTCCGTATTCGCGTTCAAGGGTTACGATGTTGATCATTTGCGTTTCCGGCTGTGACTTCCGCCTTTGCTCAATTAATTATTACTCGATTACTCTCGGGCCGCCACCACCCGGATCATTCTTCTTCAAAACGAAAGCCAGGCAGAACATGATCGCTGCGCCCACAGAAAGAACCATAAAGGTATCGATGTATGCCAGGCTTGCCGCCTGCGCTTGCAGCGATCGGTAAATGCTGGCATAAGCCACTAGTTGCGAATTGTGCTTGCCAATACCAGCCGTAGCGAAGCGCTGAGCCAGACCATTAGCTGCATTTATAAAATTGGGATTATCGACTCTGACGTGCTCCACGAGCCTCGCCTGATGGAATTGCGAGCGCCTGGCAATCAACGTTGTAACCAAGGACGTTCCCACGCTGCTTCCCATATTGCGCATAAAATTTACGATTCCGGCGACCGCATTGTTTTTCTCAGGCGCGATTCCGATGTACGCCACTAGCGTAATCGGCACGAACAGAAAACCCAAACCAATCACTTGAGTGATACGCAACCAGGTCGCGGCGCTGAAGCTGATCTGCAAGTCAATCCGCTTCGTGGAATAGAACATGGCGATGGATAGCGCTAACCAGCCGAAGGCGATCAAATAGCGTGCCTGGATTTTTGTTGTCAGTTGACCCATGATGGGCATCTCAAATAGCAAAACCAGGCCCCCGGCCGAAAGAGCAAGCCCAGCCAATTGGGAGGTATACCCCACGAGGGTCTGCAGGAACTGCGGCATCAGGACCAGGCTGCTGAAGAGCAATATCCCCAGGGTGAACATCATGAGGCTGGAGAATGCGAAGTTAAAGTTCTTGAACATCCGGACATCGATGATCGGCGCCTTTTGATACCACTCCCAGATCACAAGTGAGATCAGGCATACAGTCGAGACGACTACTAAAGTTGTAATGAAGCGCGACCCGAACCAATCATCTTCCTGCCCCTTGTCGAGCAGCACTTGTAACGCCCCGACTCCGAGCGCCAGCAGCGCGATGCCAATGTAGTCCAACCTGACGCCAGCTGCCTTAATCTTCCTTAGATAAGGAGGATCTTCGACGAAACGACGCACCAGGAACCACGTGATCACGCCTACCGGCAGGTTGATGAAAAAAATCCAGCGCCAGGAATAGTTGAATGTGATCCATCCTCCCAGGGTTGGACCGATTGTTGGCGCCATGATGGCCGTAATTCCATACAGCGCAAACGCGAGGCCTCGCTGTTGCGGGGGAAAAGTGTCTGCCAGAATGGCCTGAGCCATTGGCTGCAGGCCGCCACCCCCGACGCCTTGCAACACCCTGAACAGAAGGAGAAAACCGAGACTTGGCGCAATGCCGCAAAGCAATGAACTCACGGTAAAGACACCCAGGCAGGCCATGAAAAAGCGTTTTCGCCCCAAGGCGCCTGCCAGCCATCCGCTGATCGGCAGGATAATGGCATTCGAGACCAGATAAGAGGTCAACACCCAGGTACTTTGGTCGTTGCTCGCGCCCAGATTCCCGGCCATATACGGCAGGGCCACGTTCGCAATACTGGTGTCGAGGACCTCCATGAAGGCGGCGAGAGCCACGACAACCGCAATCAGCCACGGATTGTACTTGGGCCGCCAAACATCCTGATCGATGGTGAGCGCAGCGGAAGCCATTTATCGATACTCGTAACCGAACTTAGTGCAAGTTCATTGACCGAGACCTAATGCAGGTACACGTCTGGCACCACGTTCATGCCCGGACGAAGCCGGTGATCCCGGTTCTCCCCCGCTTCGAGAACAATCTTCACCGGAATTCTCTGCACAATCTTCACGTAATTTCCAGTGGCATTCTCCGGAGGGAGCAAACTGAATAGCGGTCCCGTGGCTCCGGCAATGCTGTCCACGTGCGCTTTTAGAGTCTGCCCCGTTGAATCCACATGGATGTTCGCTCTCTGTCCAATTCGCATCTGCTTGAGCTGCGTTTCTTTGAAATTGGCCGTCACCCACACTTCATCGAGGGGCACCACAGTAAGGAGTTGCTGCCCATCTTGGACGTTCAGCCCGACAACTACCGTCTTGTTCACCTCACCGCTAACCGGTGCAAGGACTCTCGTGTATTGAAGATTTAATTCCGCCTGTTCAAGGAGCGCGCGCTTTTGCTGAACGTCAGCGATAGCAGCCCGCACGCGGGCCCGAGTCGACAATACTTGCTGCGGGCCAGTCTCAGCGGATTTGTGGTTGGCAGTGGCTTGCGTGAGTCGGCTTCGGGCTTGCTGGATGAATTGTTCCGCCGCGGACTCGTTGGCGCTGGCTGCAACTACGGTCGCGGTGCTGGACTTGGCGGACGCCAGGGCTTGATCGTAAATTTGCGCGGCTATCTCCTGCTTCTCGACCAGCAACTTGTAGCGATGGAGATCGTCTTGCGCCTTGACGTCATTCGCCTCAGCCTCTTCGAGCTGAGCATGCGCGGCGGTCAGCTGTCGCTCGGCAGCAACGACTCCGGCACTGGCGTCCTCGATGCCGGATGAAGAAGATTCTAGTTGGCTGAGAGTATTCACTGAAGTAATTGGTACGGTAATATTCAGCGATTGAGCCGTGGCTTCCGCGTTGGCGAGATTAGCTTGCGCCTGCGCCATTGCAACCTGATAGTCAGTCGGGTCGATTTCCACCAACACGGCGCCTTTCTCAACCCACTGGTTGTCGTTTACATTGACTCGAATTACATGGCCGGAAACGCGCGCACTGACAGGATATAGGTGAACATCTGCCTGCGCGTCGTCAGTTGATTCGTAACTGCTCAGGTAACGCCACAAGAAGACGCTGACGACGATCACCAATACGATGGCGGCGAGAATCACGACGTTTCTGCGACGCTTGCCAGTTCGGCGCGGTGCGCGCGTGGAATCGACCGGAGCTTCTTGACCTGCCTCAGGCAGTGAACGAGTTGGGGTTTCTTCCGCCATATTCATTTCCTTTAATATTCCTTGACGCCCGGTCAGCTATGCCTGGTGGGCGAGCCGAGGAAATTGTCGCGTAATTGTAACCGCAAACAACTCGATATACAGGATTTCTGTCCGCTCGCGACGTCTCTGGGTATTGCATCTCTTGGACGTATCGATGCCTTCCACACTGATAACGGCTGATATTTTTTGGATCAGAGGCGGCAACGGATCTTTGATTTTTCTAACTTTTTACAACGAACCAGAAACGCGACTTCCAGGCTTGTCTCCGGGACTTTAGGACGTATCATCAACTCTGAGCGAGCACGCCATGAAAAGCTGACGCTCGCTGTCGACCATGAGAAACACAATTTTGCATGGCATGATCTTCGCCTGGATCGCAGCCCTAATGGTCACTTCTGTGCCGGCATGCGCTCAGCGCGGCGGTGGAACCGGTGTTGGAAGAAGGTTAAGGACGCACGTTGAACAAGATGTGCTGCGAAAACTCAAACCTTTTTTCCCGCAGGCCAAGACAAAAATAGACGAGAAGGGGACCCTGATTATTCTCACTTGCGCGAGAAATATCGGTCCGCTTATGCTCCGGAAAATCCAGCCTGAAATTGAGAACCAATTTTATTCCGCCGGTTTGCTGGCAGAAATCGGTCTCGCGCTGACCCGGACAAAAAGCGTGGAGGTCGGGTTCGAGCACGAGGTGCTGGTATTCGATCTGAACACTCATGGGGACGCCTGGATCGCGGGAGAGCAAATTTCAGGTTACGTCGAGTCCTATCCAGCAATTTGTAACTGAACCGAGATGAGTGCTCCAAAAACCGCAAAACTCCTGGGCATCGATCGCGGCATCCTTTACGACTCCGCGCGAACCGCGGTCGCCGCACTCGTCTCTTTGCTGCTGGCACGAGCGCTCAAATTACCGGAATACTATTGGGCGCCAATTTCGACGGTCGTCATCATGCAATCGACAATTCACCCGCTGCAGGGAGCGTGGCAGCGGTTCGTTGGGACTGCATTAGGCGCGGCATTAGGAGCCGTAATCGCGACGTTTATTGGGCGCAACGCCGTCATTTACGCCATCGGGATTTTCGCTTGCGGAATATTTGCCGCGCTTTTTCGTGCATGGAGCGCCTACAGGGTTGCAGCCATCACATTCAGCATCGTGGTACTGATTTCGCGCGGGCCGGCGTGGGTCTTTGCATGGCATCGATTTCTTGAAGTATCACTGGGGATCGCGGTGGCCTTGGTTGCAACCCTGATTCCTGGCCCGGGTAAAAAGAGAGTGCCGCGAACCTGATCCCCTGAGGGGTGCTTCATGCAAAACGCGCCGTAGCCGGAAAGTCCGATATCATCAGGAGTCCACTCAACTGAATTGTCTTGCGATTTGAGCGAAATAATATTTCCATGGAACACGCTTTCATCTGCGACGCGATTCGCACCCCGTTCGGAAAATACGGTGGCGCGCTCTCCTCTGTTCGAACCGATGACTTGGCCGCGCTTCCGCTCAAAGCGCTGCTGGCGCGCAATCCCCAGCTCGACTGGGGCGCGGTCGACGACGTAATTTACGGCTGTGCCAACCAGGCTGGCGAAGATAATCGCAATGTCGCACGCATGTCGCTGCTGCTTGCGGGCCTGCCGAAAGAAGTTCCAGGCGCAACTGTGAATCGACTTTGCGGATCCAGCATGGAAGCGGTGTCTGTTGCGGCTCGCGCGATCAAAAGCGGCGAGGCTTCGCTGGTGATTGCCGGAGGCGTCGAGAGCATGTCCCGCTCGCCATTCGTACTGGCAAAATCCGAAACAGCATTCTCGCGATCCGCGAAAATCGAAGATACGACTATCGGCTGGCGCTTCATCAATCCCGCAATGAAAGAGAAATACGGCACTGACTCGATGCCGGAGACTGCGGAAAACATCGCTGAGGAATGGCGCATTTCCCGTGAAGACCAGGACGCATTCGCCTACCGAAGCCAGCAACGAACCGCGGCGGCAGCCAAAGCGGGACGGTTCACTGACGAAATTATTCCGGTACATGTGCCCACCAAAAAAGGAGACCCGGTTGTTGTCTGCAAAGATGAGCAGCCGCGTCCGGAAACAACGCTCGAAGCTCTAGCGAAACTCAAGCCAATCGTCAAGGCGAACGGGTCTGTCACCGCCGGAAATGCTTCTGGGATAAATGACGGAGCGTGTGCACTGCTCCTGGCTTCGGAGTCAGCGGCCGAAAAGTACGGTCTTAAACCATTGGCTCGAGTTGTGAGTTCGGCTGCAGCGGGAGTTTTGCCCAGGATCATGGGAATCGGCCCGGTGCCGGCTACTCGTAAAGTGCTGGCGAGAACAGGGCTCAAGCTTTCCGCTATGGATGTGATTGAGTTGAACGAGGCATTCGCGGCGCAATCGCTCGCGGTCCTGCGTGACCTAGGCCTGCCAGACGATGCTCAACATGTAAATGCGAATGGCGGTGCGATCGCAATTGGTCATCCTTTAGGCGCAAGTGGAGCACGGCTAGTCACAACTGCTGCGTACCACTTGCGCCGGACGGGCGGCCATTATGCACTCTGTACAATGTGCATCGGCGTCGGGCAGGGAATCGCCATGATTATCGAGCGGATCTAAATTTTGAAGACCAACAGCGAAGCGCTGCCACACTCCGATAAACATAAAGTAGCTGTTGCCCACGCGCTTAAAAAAGTTGGACTCTTTTCCTTTGTCTTCGTAATGTACTCCTACAACACCGCTGGCCCATTTGGACTGGAAGACCAGGTCAGCACTTCCGGTCCTGGGATGGCCTTGATCTATCAATTGGTTATTCCGTTTTTCTGGTGCATTCCAATCTCACTGGTTGCGGCAGAGCTCACAACAGCGATGCCGGTCGAAGGCGGCTTCTATCGCTGGACCCGCGCGGCATTCGGCGATTTCTGGGGGTTCCTCGCAGGATGGTGGAACTGGTGCGCGTCTTTTCTTTTGGGCGCGCTGTATGCGGTACTCTTCACGGATTATCTAACGTTCTATTTCCCGGGTCTTATTGGATGGAAACACTATGCGGTGGCGGTCGCCGTCATTGCGCTCATCACTTATGTGAATGTTCGCGGAATTCGCGTAGTAGGTACCGTGGCTACAGCGCTCGAACTTGCCGTGCTTGCTGCGGTCCTGTTGATGTGCGTTATGAGTGTCAGAATGTGGCACCACAATCCATTTCTGCCAATCATTCCGCCGCACAAGTCGGTTTTTCAGGTTTTCGGTGTCGGTTTCGCGTTGGGCCTTTGGCTCTATGCAGGATACGAGCAGGTTTCGTCGGTCGCCGAAGAAGTAGAAAACCCGCAAAGGAGCTATCCCAAAGCGCTGGCGTGGGTCGTGCCACTGTCCATTGCAACTTACTTCTTGCCGACTGCATGTTCACTGGCGGCACTGGGAAACTGGCAGGAGTGGGGCACCGGATATTTTTCGCAAGCGGCCCAGCTCATCGGTGGTCCAATGCTCGGTTTCATCATAACCATAGCCGCCGCGGTGATGAACCTCTCGATTCTCAACAGCACCGTGCTAACCACCACTCGCATGCCTTCAGCGATGGCTGAGGACGGCTACTTGTCTCCGTTTCTGGCACGCGCACATCCGCGATTCGGGACGCCATGGATAGCAATTCTGCTTTCAGCAACAATTTATTGTTTGCTGGCGACAAACAACGTGAAGCAGTTGATCTCAGTTTATATTTGGCTCAGGATTGCCACGTCGATCCTGACGGTACTTTCAGCCTGGCAGCTACGACGCACACGTCCAGACCTGCCACGCAGCTTCCGCATTCCTTGGGGACGAGCGGGGCTGGCGTACGCGGTGTTTGCGCCTCTGCTGATGAGCGGGATCGCCATGATTGCCAGCGATAAATTCGCCCTGAAATGGGGGCCAGTAGCAATCTTGCTTGGGCCGGTCGCTTATCTGCTGTTTCGCCGGAAAGAAGACAATCAGCTGATCCAGTCCAGCACTTTGTAATACGCCCCGGCGAACGGCAGGAACCACGGCTTCCCGTTGTAAAGCCCAAGCGGCGCGCCGGGGAAGGGAATTGCCGCGTAAGGAATGTCATTGACGCTGCCGCTCATCGTCTCCGCCATTTTTGTTCCAAGATAAGTAGCCATCGCAACGCCGTGGCCGGCATAGCCCAGGGCATAATAAATCCCGTCACTCTGACCGGCATGCGGCATTGTGTCAAAACAAAAATCAAGCGTTCCGCCCCACGCGTGTTCGATTTTCACTTCGCGCAACTGTGGGTAGACCTGGATCATGTCTCTGCGTAAAATCTCCGCGCTGCGATGAATTGTGTTCTTGGTTTCGGGGAAGAAGGCAGCGCGTCCTCCGAAAAGCATCCGATTGTCCGGGGTCAGACGGTAATAATGAAGATAGTGCTTGGAATCGAAAATCATGCGGTTGCGGGGGCTAAGTTCGCGCGCCACTGTTTCCGGTAAACGCTCGGTCGCGATAATGAAGGAACCGATGGGAATGATCTTTTTTTGCAGTGCGGGAGTCGCGGCTGAAGTGTACCCACTGGTTGCGACCAGGACGTTGTCGGCAAAAATATTTCCACGCGAAGTCAGAACTAAGAATCCTGCCGATCCGTTTTGCGAATGGCTTTGGATCTGCTGCACCCCCGCATTCTCATAAATGCACGCGCCAGCTTTGAGGGCTGCGGTCGCCAATCCGGAGACGTATTGCGCCGGATTCACGCCCGCGCTGGTTCCATCGACAATGCCTCCGAAGTAAATGCCTGAGCCAATCTCCCCGCCAAGTTCGTGTCGTGGAATGATGCGGAGTTGGTGATGGAATTCTTTGGCGATCACTTCGACCGATCGCGCATAGGCGTCGAAGTGCGATTGTTTGCAGGCGACCTCCAGATGTCCGCAACGCGAGAAACTGCATGCAATGTTTTCTTCGCGAACGAGCTGTTCTACGAGATCAATCGATTCGAGCGAACTCGCGTACATGCGGCGGGTCAGCTCCATTCCATAGCGATTTGCAAGCGTTTCGGCGCTCAATTTCAGCCCGGTGAGGACCATCCCGCCATTGCGAGAACTTGCGCCCCACCCGATGCTGTTTTCCTCAAGGACCGCGACGCTCACACCTTTTTTCGCTAGTGTGCGCGCTGCAGATAGGCCGGTGAATCCCGCGCCGATGATCGCGACGTCCGCACGGGAGGGAACATCGCCCGGAGTGGGTAATGGCATCGAGGCTGAGGTCAGCCAGTAATTCGATTCCATGGTCATTTCGTGTCTATAACTAAGGACCGCAATTTTTCCGCTGCGAGCTCGGGGGTGATGTCGCGCTGCGGAGTTCCCAGCATTTCGAATCCAACCATGAACTTTCTCACTGTGGCCGATCGCAGAAGCGGCGGATAGAAGTGGGCATGAAAATGCCATTCCGGATGGGGCCCGGTTGTCGGTGACTGATGGAATCCCATCGAGTAAGGAAACGGAACTCCGAAGACGCGATCGTAAGTCGAGACGATCTGCTTTAATAGCGCGGCGAGTTGCGAAGCTTCGCTGCCGCTAAGCTCGGGCAATGTTCCCAGGTGTCGGCGGCTGCAGACCAGCACCTCGAACGGCCAAATCGCCCAAAAAGGCACCAGTACAAAGAATCCTTCATTCGAACAAACCAGCCGGGATTCCTCGCTCTCCTCGAGTTTAAGGTAATCGCAGAGCAAACAACTTCCACGTTTCTGAAAGTAGCTTTGCTGCGCTGAAAGCTCGCGTGCCGGCGCCTGCGGAATGGAATGTGTCGCCCAAATCTGACAATGAGGATGAGGATTGCTCGCCCCCATCATTTCGCCGCGGTTTTCGAAAATCTGTACATGGCTGATGCCTGGCATTCCGCCGAGTTCCGTGAACTGAGAGCTCCAGGTGCGGACGACCTGTTCGATTATGGGCTGTTCCATGCTGGAAAGGCTCAAGTCGTGACGTGGAGAGAAGCACATTACGCGGCAAATTCCCGACTCACCTTCAGCCACGATCAGGCCTTTGTCGCGTGCGTCGATTTTGGCGCCGGGCGCGTCTTTCTTCAGCGCGGCGAAGTCGTTTTCAAATAGGAATGTGGATCGATACTCGGGATTGCGAATCCCGCCCGCGCGAGAATTACCAGGGCACAGATAGCAAGTAGGATCGTATGCCGGACGGGCGACCGCAGGGATGCTCTCTACCGCCCCCTGCCATGGGCGTTGCGTTCGGTGGGGCGAAACCAGCACCCACTCATTGGTTAACGGGTTGAACCGCCGGTGTGACTGTTCGCTTAGATCCAACGCTTTCATTGCGCCTGAGACTATCAGGATTCGGTCGTTGCCATCCGATCCAGACCTGCGCCCTCCTTATGGTTCTCTCATAAGTCGCAATCACATTACAATACCGTTACGCGAATGCACGTTGACGAATTAACTGAGCGGTTCCGCGAAAAATTCCACGCGCCGCCGCAGGTATTCATTGCGCCGGGCCGAGTGAACATCATTGGCGAGCATACTGACTACAACGATGGATTCGTTCTACCTTGCGCTATTGAGTTCTCCACTCGGGCTGCGATTGCGCCACGCGCCGACCAGAAGCTGGTATTGCGGTCTGCGGAATTCGCGGAACCCTTCGAATTTGATCTTCAGAATTTGCCGCGGAAGCCGCTGGGTAGATGGTCCGATTACGTCGTGGGGGTTGCGATCATGCTGCGGCAGGCGGGACACTTGGCGCGAGGTGCGAATTTACTGGTACATGGCGAGGTGCCGATCGGCGCAGGGCTGAGTTCTTCGGCGGCCATCGAGATTGCGACTGCGCTGGCCCTGCTCAGTTTGACCGGTACGAAACTGGCTTTGCCAGAAATCGCGAAGCTCTGCCAGCGTGCGGAGAATGAATTCGTCGGCGCCCACGTCGGCATCATGGACCAGTTCGTCTCCTGTCTCGGCAAAGCCGGCCATGCAGTTTTGCTGGATTGCCGGTCGCTTAACTTCGAACTGGTGCCGGTGCCTCCGCAAGTAAAGCTCGTGATTTGTAACACGATGGTGAAGCATGAGCACTCAGGCGGTGAATACAACCGCAGACGTGAGGAATGCGAAGAAGGGGTACGGATTCTTTCGAAGTCGTTTCCGGGAATCAGTGCGCTTAGGGATGTCACGCTCGAGCAACTGGAGGCAGCCAGTAACATGCTGCCGCCAATAATTTATAAGCGTTGTCGTCACGTGGTGGAAGAGATCCGGCGGGTGTTGCAGGCAGTCGATTGCCTGCGGTCCAGCAACCTCGATCAGATGGGTCGGCTGATGCGGGATTCGCACTGCAGCTTGCGTGATCTCTATGAGGTTAGCTGCAGCGAGCTCGATGCCATGGTCGAAGCCGCGGAAGGATTACCGGGATATTATGGCGGGCGAATGACAGGCGGTGGTTTCGGCGGCTGTACGGTAAATCTGGTTACATCAAGCCATGCGGAAGGATTTCGCAAAAGCATTGCCGGGCGTTATCGAGAGCGGACAGGAATTTCCCCCGAGATCTATATTTGTTCGCCCGCCGATGGTGCGCACGTCGAATTAAATTCCGCCTTTGTATAACCTGTGGGTCGGACGAAGTGGGTCGCGCGATTCCCTCGATCACTGTCTTGGGACAGCAAGTAAACGTTTACAAAGTATCTGCGATTCGAGATAATGCAGCGTTCTATCGCGCCGTTGTTGCTTCGGGGCGCAACAAAAAATCTAAGCGGAGGTTGCGCGAATGAGGGTACTCGCTCTCGTATTTGCGCTGGCAACCATTGTGGTGGAAATGCAAGGCCAGGTCACGAAGCAGCCATTCGGAAAGACTGCGGATGGAACTCAAGTCGACATCTACACACTGAAAAGCGGCCCGATTGAAGCCCGCATTATTACTTACGGCGCGATCGTTCAATCGATCAAAGTTCCCGACAAGAGCGGAAAGTCCGGCGATGTGGTGCTGGGATTTGACTCGCTCGATGGTTACACCAGCGGACCGAAGCCCAATCCCGCATTTTTCGGCGCGATCATTGGTCGATATGCCAACCGGATTGCTGGCGGTCAATTCACACTCGACGGTAAGACTTACCACACTCCCCAGAATGACGGCAAGAATACTCTGCACAGCGGCCCGAAAGGATTCGACAAAGCCGTGTGGAAGGCGAAAGAGATCGCGCACGGGGTCGAACTTACCCACGTCAGCGCCGACGGAGATGCGGGTTTTCCGGGAACGCTGACCGCGGTTGTGCGCTACACCCTCGTGGACAAAGACCTGAAAATCGACTACTCCGCCACGACGGACTCAGACACCGTCCTGAATTTGACGAATCATTCTTATTTCAACCTGGCGGGCGAGGGCAACGGCGAAATCTTGCAGAATCAGGTCAAGATCAATGCCAGCCGCTACACGCCCGTCGATGAGAATTTAATTCCCACCGGTGAGTTGGCGCCGATCGCCGGAACGCCTTTCGATTTCCGGAAGCCCACCGCTGTCGGTGCGAGAATCAACGACGACAATGATCAACTGAAAAAAGGGCACGGCTACGACCACAATTGGGTACTCGACAGCGGCAAATTTTCAGAGGCGGCCGAAGTGTATGAGCCCAGCAGCGGGCGCGTGTTGCAGGTTCTGACCGATCAACCTGGCGTGCAGTTCTACACCGGCAATTTCCTGGATGGGACGATCACCGGCAAGGGCGGCAAGGCATACCAGCGTCGAGACGCATTGTGCCTGGAAACCCAGCACTTTCCGGATTCCCCGAACCATCCAAAATTTCCGACAACCGAGTTGAAGCCGGGGCAGAAATTCCACACCGTCACTGTATTTCGCTTTTCAGCCCGCTAGATCCGGCCGGAGGATTTCGGCAAATTGGAAAGGCACGGAGTTGGCCAGGCGTCAAGCAGGGTCGTCGAAATATTCATTGAAGAAATTGCGAGAGGAAGTGCTCGAGGCCAACCTCGAGTTGGTGCGACGCGGCCTGGTGCTGTACACCTTTGGCAACGCCAGCGGCATTGATCGTAATCAGGCGGTGGTGGTTATTAAGCCGAGTGGGGTTCCATACAACAAGATGAAACCCGAGCACCTGGTGGTGACCGACTTGTCGGGCAGAATTCTTGAAGGAAAACTGCGGCCCTCTTCTGATCTTGCTACCCATCTGGTTTTGTATAAGGCTTTCCCGGACATTGGCGGCGTTGTCCACACTCACTCCGAGTACGCTACTGCTTGGGCGCAGGCTCGGCGGGAGATTCCGTGCTTCGGAACCACCCATGCTGATTATTTTCACGGGCCCGTTCCTGTCACCGAGTCTCTGCCCGAGGATGAAATTGCAGGCGAGTACGAGAAAAATACTGGTGATGCAATTGTTCGCCGCTTCCATGGTCGGCGTGCGCCATCGGTTCCAGGTGTTCTTGTGGCCAATCACGGCCCGTTCACCTGGGGAGAAAATGCGAGCGCGGCGGCCCACAATGCGGTGGTGCTCGAGGCCATTGCGCGTATGGCGTTTTTCACGGTTACGATCAACGCGGAAGCAAGCGCGATCGGCAAGCCATTGCACGACCGGCATTATCTTCGCAAGCACGGCAGTGGCGCCTACTACGGCCAGACAAAGGAAGCTAAATGAATCCACTTCTCGCGATGTACGTAACAGAACGGCTGGTACGTCTTTCGGGAGTGGACCTGGCAATCATTGTTTTCTATTTTGCATTAGTGTTGGTGATCGGCTTCTATTTGAAGCGCTTCGCCAACACCGGCGAAGACTTCTTTTTGGCCGGGCGCGAAATGACCGCCTGGGTCGCCGGCCTGGCATTCGTGTCTGCGAACCTGGGTTCACTCGAACTCTTGGGTTGGGCTGGCTCCGCCTACCAGTATGGCATTATGGCCGCCCACTGGTATTGGATCGGCGCCATTCCTGCAATGGTTTTTCTCGGCCTGGTAATGATGCCGTTCTACTACATTTCGAAAACTCATTCCGTTCCCGGCTATCTCAAATTGCGCTATGGCTCGGAGGCCAGCGGGCTCAGCGCGGTTACGTTCGCAGTCATGACCATTCTCATGTCTGGCGTGAACATGTATGCCATGGCCGTAGTGATGAAAGTTGTATTGGGCTGGAACATTAATTTCAGTATTTGGGTGTCATCGCTGACGGTAGGCGTGTATGTCGCTGCCGGCGGATTGTTCTCCGCGATCTTCAACGAAGTTTTGCAGTTTTTCCTGATCTGGTTTGGCGCGTTGCTCATTCCAATCCTGGGTTTGATTGAAACTGGTGGCTGGAGCGGAATGGTGGCTCGTATTCACCAGAATTTTCCCGGTCAGGACTTTACCCACATGTGGGCGCCCCTGAGTTCGTCCAGCAGCAATCCTATGGGCATCAACTGGATCGGAATTGTATTTGGCCTGGCCGCGGTGCAGTCCATGGGCTACTGGACAACCGACTTCCTGGTTGTACAGCGCGTGCTATCTGCAAAGGACATCCGCTCCGCCAAAATGGCGCCTATCATCGGTTCGTTCTTCAAGATGGCAGTGCCGCTGATCGTGATCCTGCCGGGGCTACTCGGACGCGCCGTTTTACCGATGCATTTGCTATCCGCCAGCGATTTGCAGGCGGGGCAGCACAGCTACAACGAAGTGCTGCCTCTCATGCTGGCGCGGTACTGCGGGCCGGGGCTGCTAGGCTTAGGAATCACCGCGCTGGTCGCGGGATTCATGGCGGGCATGGCCGGCAATGTGAGCGCCTTCGCAACCGTGTGGACTTACGATATTTATCGTCCCTACCTTCACAAGACTGCGCCCGATCACCATTACGTCTCTATGGGTCGGTGGTGCACCATGATCGGTCTGATCATCAGCATTGGGACCGCATATCTGGTAATGGGCTTCGCCAGCATCATGGATTACGTTCAGGCGCTGTTCGGATTCTTCATCGCGCCGCTCTTCGGCACGGTACTGCTCGGAATGCTTTGGAAACGGACGACCCGCGCCGCCGGATTTTGGGGGCTGCTGGCGGGGACACTCTCATCGGTGGGCATGTTTACATTGATGAAGCTGGATCCTCAACGCTGGGTGCCAGTGTTCGCGCTGTCTCCGCTGGCGAAGGGACTGGCGCAAGACATGTATCAAGCGCTGTGGTCGTGCGTAACCTGTGTTGTTGTCACCGTCCTTGTGACGCTCGTGACCAAGCCTCGGCCAGATTCTGAATTGGTAGGGTTGGTTTACAGCCTGACCCCGTTAGCGCGAGAAGACCGCGCGCCGTTACTGGAGCGGCCATTATTCTGGGGCCTTGTGGCGATCGTGGTTTTGGTGATTCTGCAAATTATCTTCTGGTGAAATGAATATGAGCGAAAAGCATCACATAATCCCGGTGTGGTTTTTTGTAGGAGTGCTCCTGCTGGTCTATGGAGTGATGATCTTCATAAGCGGACTGGCGGAATGGTCGCATCTTCCCGACACTGTGTTGGCTGAAGTGCACGCTCCGGTGTGGTGGGGAATGTTGCTAATTGTCTTGGGTAGCGTGTATGTGTTGATGTTTCGACCGAGAAAGACTAATTATTAGCGACGTATCCCCTATTGAAACAATAGCCTCTAGCTTGGTTTGCTAGGACCTAAAAGCTAAGGGCTAGCAGCTGATTTTCAGGGTCTTTATGGCAACCAAGAAAATGACGATGGGGCTAATCGTGGGGAACCGCGGATTCTTCCCCGATCACCTGGCGAAAAGCGGGCGTGAAGAAATGATCCGCACACTTCAAGCCGCGGGCATGGACGTGGTGGCCCTCACTCCCGAAGAAAGCAAACACGGGGCAGTTGAGACTCGCGAGGAATCCAGACGCTGCGCCGACCTCTTTAAAAAGAACCGTGACCGGATTGACGGCATTATCGTTACCCTGCCGAACTTCGGTGAAGAGCGCGCCATTGCCGACACATTGCGATTGGCCGATCTCCGCGTTCCGGTGCTGATCCAGGCGACTCCCGACGATCCCAAGAAAATGACCATCGCCTTCCGCCGCGACAGTTTCTGCGGCAAGATGTCGGCCTGCAACAACCTGCGGCAGTACGGCATTCCTTATTCGATAACCACTCTTCACACCGAAGCGCCAGATTCGCCGGAATTTACAAAAGACCTGCAATGGTTCGCCGCGGTTTGCCGCATCGTGAACGGCTTTCGCAACCTGCGCGTGGGAGCGATTGGCGCCCGTCCGGCTGCGTTCAACACTGTCCGCTACAGCGAGAAAATTCTGGAAGCGAATGGCATTTCGATCGAGACGCTTGATCTTTCGGAAGTGCTTGGCCGCATCGATCGGATGAAAGATACCGACGATCTCGCCCAGGCCAAACTGGCGTCTATTAAGAAGTACGTGGACTCTAAGGATGTGCCGGCCACTGCATTGATGAAAATGGCCAAACTTGGCGCGGTGATCGATCAATGGATGGCGAAGGCCGAAGTGGGCATCAGCGCGGTGCAGTGCTGGACCTCACTGGAAGAGAATTTCGGCGTCGTGCCCTGCACCGTGATGAGCATGATGAGCGAGCACTTGCTTTCCAGCGCTTGTGAGGTCGATATTGCCGGCGTGCTCGGCATGCACGCTCTGCAACTGGCGTCTGGCACGCCCTCTGCGCTGCTCGACTGGAATAATAATTACGGTACTGATCCAAATAAAGCCGTCTGTTTCCACTGCGCCAATCTTCCCAAGCACTTTTTCCGCTCCTTCAAAATGGACTTTCAGGAAATCATCGCCGGTACGGTGGGCAAAGAAAACACTTACGGCACGGTCGTTGGCCTGATCAAGCCGGAGAAGATGAGTTTCGCGCGCTTTTCAACCAACGATACCGCCGGCAAAATGCGCGGGTACGTTGGCGAAGGCCGCTTCACCGATGATCCTCTCAATACCTTTGGCGGAGCCGGCGTGGTTGAGATTCCGAAGATGCAGAGGCTTCTGCATTACATTTGCGAAAATGGCTTCGAGCACCATGTGGCGGCGAATCTTTCTTCTGTCGCTCCCGCGCTGCACGAAGCAGCCACTCGCTACCTTGGCTGGGAGACGTATTGGCACGACCGTCCTGGCGAAGCCTGCTGATGGCAGCTGTCGCTCGCGTCGGCACCCTAAGCGGTTCGTATTTATATCCTCGATTGCGACCGCGGACTTTGATCTTCGGCTATTGCGCTGCGCCTGCGAACGTCTTAAGAAACTTGTACCAAAACTCCAGCCCACGATAGAACGACTGAATGCCTACACGCTCATCTCTGCCGTGTTCGCGGTCATCACTCCGGTCGATTTCCACGCCAGCCACGATGTATGTCGGGATTCCGGCGGCGCTGGTATAAATTCCGTCGGAAGCTCCTTCGGCCATGGTGGGAATGACTGGAACTCCAGGCCACATTTGCTGAGAGATTTTCTTCACCGAGTCGAGCACGTCAGAGCGCAACGGCTGGGGCGTGAAAACTGGCGTGGTGGGGGGAGTATCAGACGAGTTGAAGGAATTGCTGACATAGCGCACGGCGATCGCCGGGTCGGCGATTATCTGCCTTAAAGTCTCTCGCGTCTCCACTTTCGTGTGCCCCGGAAGGATCCGGCAGTTCACGATTGCTTCCGCGCGTTGCGGCAAAGCGTTGTTCGCATGACCCGCATCCAGGCGGGTGGCAACGCAAGTTGTGCGCAGAGTAGCATTATCGATCACGTCCTGCGAAAGTCGATCGACCGCACCTTGGTCCGGAGGATTGCTTAACAAACCTCTTATGTCTGCCACGCGCTGTCCTGTTTCTGACTGCGCCCGCTGCTCATAGTAGGCACGAGTCACGTCGCTTAATTCCACCGGAAACTTGTATTGCTGAAGCCGGATCAGTGCTTGCGACAATTGGTAAATCGGGTTCTGCGGTTTCGGTATCGAGCTGTGGCCGCCAGAGTCCGTTACCACCAGCTCATAATCAGAATAGATCTTTTCGCTCGCAACCACGTCCACTTCCAGCACTTTGCCGTGATCGCTCCAAACGGTGAGATCGTCAGTATTGAGCACCAATTCGGCATCCACCAAGTCACGCTTGTTCTTTAGTAGCCAATCGACCCCATTCGAGGTGCCGCCTTCTTCGTCCGCGGTCAGGGCAATAATAATGTCGCGGTCGGGGACGAAACCATCTTTCTTGAACCGGATCAGGGTCGCGGCCATGATTGCGTCCTCATCTTTCATGTCCTGCGTTCCGCGTCCATAGAAATACCCATCTTTTTCAACGAACTGGAACGGGTCGGTGGTCCAGTCTTCGCGCCGCGCTTCTACGACATCAAGATGACCGATCAGCAGGACTGGCTTGAGCTTTCCCGATCCGTGCAGGCGCACCACCAGGTTCTTCTTGCGATCTTTGGGACCGCCAATATAAATGTCTTTTTCCGGAAATCCAGCATCGCGAAACCGCTTGGCCATCGCCTCAGACGCCGTGGTCACGTTGCCCACAGAATCTGTAGTGTTGATTTCAATCAGCTGTTTGAAAATGTCGTGGGCAAGCTGCTTGGTGGAGCTGTCAACCTGAGCGTTCAACTTCGGCACAAGCACAACCGCACATAACAATAGACAAAGGCGGCTCAAGGATTTCCTCCTGGGATGAGAACCGAATTAGCCTTAAACGCAAACGAGAGATTCTAACCGATGCCAGTGCCCCCACGTGCCGGGAAATAAGGACGAGAAACATCGTCGCCACCCAAATTTCTTTGTCGTAGATCTAAGCTGTTTCTCCTATGGGGTGGCCGAAAGCCGCTCTAATGCTAGGCTTTTCCCCTTAGAGCCATGAACTAAATATTGTGTATCCTGCTGATTCTTGTTGAACGTAAGTAGTAGTGTCCCTAGTATCCAAGACAACTTTGCTGCTCTTCGCGGCGACTTTAAAAAACTTGCTGGAGATTTTGTAATGAATTTTGGGAAACTCTCAGTCGCAGTGTGTCTGTGCGCCATGTTCGCGCTACCCGCAGTTGCGGGTGTCTCTGTTAACTCTCCAACCAGCGGCAGCACATCAGGCTCGCCGGTTCACTTTGTAGCCACTGCCAGTTCGCCCAGTTGCTCGAAAGGTGTCGCCTCCATGGGCATCTATACCGCACCGGGCAAGTTAGCTTACACGGTGAACGGCACCAAAATGGATACCTACCTCAACATGAGTAATGGCACCTATAACGTGGTCGTGCAGGAGTGGGACAACTGCGGTTGGTCGGCTACTGCGCCGCTCACGCTGAACGTTGGCGGTTCTTCAGGTTCGGGAGGCGGTTCCGGTGGTGGCAAAGTGTTTTCAAGCCTGCAGAAGAGTGGCGGCTGGACCGGCTATGCCCTGCTGCCCCCAGGCTTCGGCATCTGCTCCAGTTGCAACCCGGGCGGCTCGAATGTGAAGTGGGCATGGGCCCAAGGCGTCGGTTGGCCATCCGCAGACGGCATCGCCACCAAATCCAGCTACAAGGGCGGGACGACTCAGTGGGCAGACATCCTCTGGAACAACCATCTGATTGGCGATTTCTCTTCTCAAGGTCTTTCCGATACCAGCAGGACTTTGGCGCCCTCTCTCCACAACTTCACTTACGATGTTTACTTCTGGGTTGGTAATGTCAACAGCTCGCAAGCCTTGGAGTTCGATATCAACCAGTTCGTTAACGGCAAGTCTTACATTTGGGGTCACGAATGCAGGATTGATGGCGGACACGAGTGGGACACCTGGAGCAACCCCGGCCAACATTGGGTCAAGAGCGGCATTCCCTGCAACCCGATCAGCAATGCCTGGAACCACCTGACCATTAATGTTCAGCGCACGTCTGACGGCCATCTGTTGTTTCACACCATCACCCTCAACGGTAATACCGCCACCCTGAATCGCTATGACACGCCGACCTCCACCAACTGGTACGGAATCACCGTCAATTACCAGATAGACAGCGACTACTACAAAACGCCCTATGACGTTTACCTGGACAAGTTCACCTTTACAGCCCAGTAGTAGTGGTCTTTGACCTTTAATGAAAAGGCACGTCCGCCCGGACGTGCCTTGTGTTTTATGATGTACGGGCAGCTCTGCTTCCGCTTCTGCCATCCAAGACTATAATTGGGGTGGTGTCTGCCATGCAGCCGCGCCTTGTCTCTCTTTTCTTCGTGATGTGTTCGTTAAGCGTAGTGTGCTGCGCCTCCGGCAAGGATTCTCCCCAGCTCACAGAACAACACCGCGTGGAGTTAATCCGCACTTTTAACTCCGATCTGGTTTTCATACGGACCCAATTCCCCATGGGCAAAGTAGGCCTGACTATCAAAGATGGCAAGATTTCACCCGACGCGCAGAAATTGAATGAGTTGCTTGCGATATGGGGGCCGTCGGTGAAACCCGGGGATCGGGCGATGATCACGCGTTTCGATCTGAAGAACGACCGCATGCATTTTGAAATCAACGGTGGTCCGGTCAAAAAAACCAAGTGGTACCAGCACGTGCAAGTGGGGGTCAACGGGGCGGGAGGAACGCCGGGTGGCACGCCTGACCCGATCAACAACCCGCGCGGTTCTTACGTCGATGTGGTTTTTGATCACCACGTTCCTGATCTCTCGGTAGAACAGGTTAAGCAGATTTTGTGGCTGGTCTTCGACTTCGATTCCAAGTCGCCCGTGGAGGCTTACCTCGAGTCCGTGCCACCGAAGGTCAAAGAAGCAATTAAGAACCACCAGGTCCTTGTAGGGATGAATCGCGAAATGGTGACTTATTCCAAAGGCCGTCCCGAGAAAAAAGTCCGTGAAAAAGACGGAGGAACTGAATACGAGGATTGGATCTACGGCGAGCCGCCACACGATGTCGATTTCATCCGCGTGGTCGGCGATGAAGTGGTGCGCGTCGAAACCATGAAAGTGAACGGCGAAAAGATCTTGCACACGCAGAAAGAGGTAGAACTCGGCGGCCCGACCGTCGCCAGTGCCGCTCAAAAGGAAAACAAACCAGTGAAGGCGCCAACTTTACGCCGTCCAGGAGAGGAAGCGCCTAGCAACGGTTCCGGAACATCGACTCCACCTCCGGTGACTCCGGTTCCCAATTCGCCACAGCCGCAGTTTGGTCCACCCGCTGCTCAATACTAAAGCCCTTTCGACTTGGCGCGGCGTACTTACGCCGTTGAGGCCCTGTAACGGACTATTGTGAGTGAAGTGGCGTTTATCGCCAACTGACGAATCGTACCTTGTCACATCCGCCCTTGGACTAAGTGGAAAGTCGAAAGAAATACTTCAGGGGTCGACTCAAGTTCAACCGCGTTATCGTCCACCGACTCGGGTAGACCGGAATCTTACGGAATCCTTTCGGTAGCTCGAAAAACGACAACGGCACGCTCACCTCACCAATGCTAATAATCCGTCTGGAAGAAGTCTCCGTGAGTTCTCTCACATTGCCATCTGGGAATTCGATATGCCGCCGAGATTTGGTTTCTGAAAAGGCACAGACGCCCGAGGGACGCTCACCGGAATGCGTGATAACCTCGCGCTCATCCCCACCTTTCGCCATGCAAAATCCCTGATGGATGAGTTCGCCCGAAAAGCCGGCAAAACGCGCCGAGAGCTGTGGGGTGTCGAGATGCCAAGCATCCGTAATCGCCTCCGTCCAGTTCTCGCCGAACTTTTGGTCGTGCTCATCACGACGACGCACGATCCAGTGACGGGCAACACAACCGAACATCGGTTGCTCGTCTCCGGTTGGTTCGTAGATGAAGGTGATTTTCAGCTTGCGACTCGAATCTCCGGTCTCGCGAAAGAATTGCTTCCTCCAATGTCTCCCCGAATGCCTAAAATCGGCCTTCTCTTGTGCGGTTGCCAAATCAAGCAGGGGGAGCACTTGGTATTGTTTCTGCGAAGCAAAAACGCGGAACTTTTGCCGCAAGTCCCGACGCTCGATCTCAAATGCGGTGGCCGCCGGATCCAGACAGTCCCTACGGCTTATGTTGCCAGCGAAGAGTTGTCGTGTAATAGTGCTGGCCTCTGAACCTGCCCAAGGATAGACCGACTCGGTCAGGATGCGTGTGACCCGAGTTGATGGCTCAGGACTCAGTGACTAACTCCCGGCAGTCCGAAGATACTACTTATTGTAGTCATGCCATTTGCGTGTCTTCAACTAAGTTGGCGCTAACAGATGGGATGAGAAGGCCGGTCTCCGAGGGGATGCCGTAGGCTCCCAAGTTATCGAAGTGCTCAAAGCACAAGAGATAAAGGAGGGCAATGAAGAAGGTTAGCACTACTGCGGCGAACGAGATCAGGAATTTTTCCGAAGCAAAGCTGAGACCGCACGGTTAGTTCAAGTCCTCAGCGCAACTTTGCCCCTTGCGGTGAGCACAAGATTGCTTCCGTCTTTCCGCACCAAATCGAGCGTGACCAGGCCATTGACCTGCGCGTTGAAGTCATCTCGATCTGGAAAAAACCGCACAACTTTTTGCCACCGCGATTACATCAATCTCGACAAGAACGTCCTTTGGCAACCGCGCAACTTCAACTGTGGACCGCGCTGGAGTAGTCGCACCGAAATATTTTGCACAGACATCGTCCATTGCGGCAAAGTCGTCCATGTCCTTCAGGAAAACTGTCGAGCGGACGACCCTTTCAAGACAGCTTCCGGCATGCTTGAGGATGGCGCAAAGATTCTTCATGATTCGCTCGGTCTGCGCGGCGGTATTCCCTGCAATTACCTGGTGGGTTGCCGGATCAATCGCGACTTGGCCGGAGACGAAAATGAATCCGTTTGCACTGATCGCCTGCGAATAATGTCCGATGGACCGCGGTGCCTCAGCTGTTGAGATTACGTCGAGCATATCTTTCCTCCCGTGAGAAGTGCCGTCACGCGAAAGAGACTCTCGCTATTCGATTCTACGCCCCGATCCTCAGCCGTCACACCGTCACAACATTGATGTTTAGCGTAAAGTACGCGACCACCTTCTCGCAGGGATTGTACCGCACGGAAGACGGTTGTGCGCGAGGCTGTGACGGCCCGCAATTGAGACAAGGAAGCGCCGATAGTGAAGTTCTCAACTGTCGCTATCAGGCGTTTACACTCACAACCGGAGGCAAGAGCCTTCGACACCTTGGTCGCGAAACCACCACCGAAATGCTATCTCATTGATTCGCTTAGCTTGGCTCTGCGTCACAGACCCTCTTTTTACGCAAGTTTTTTTGAGTCAATCTGGCGTGGTGCGCGACCTCACCTCAATGAGTGTAATGGAGTTATCGCCAACTGAACGCCTTGCCGTCCAGCCAGTTTTCTCTCGGGTCAGAGTGGCCGCTTGCGAATCGCCTCCGAGTCGTTGGGCTGCCGTTGGATCCACCACCGCCGCACCGCTATGGCTGCCCACACTGCTTCGACCATTCCAAACGGCCATGCGCCTTGTAGAAAGCCGTAAATCGAACCTAGCCCGCACGAAAAAGCAAAAGCCAAAATGAACCACGAATTCCGTTTTTCGTACGCGTAGCAGGTGAGCATAGCGGTCACTGAAAAAAGACCGAACGCTGTGACTGGCTTCATTATCATGGGTACGTGGAGTATGGCAGACCCAGGGTCAATGAGTGTAATAGAGATGTTATGCAAGCCATCGCCCTATGCGTCGCCAACCCCAGCAACTTCATTGACTTGCCTTCCTCCAGTCCAAAGATTTCAGGCCAATCCTTTCACATTTTGCGAGCAAGGCAATTAGGTGTACACTTGCAGCCGTTTTCGAAAGATATTTCGTCGCGCTGGCTTCATGCATTCCACGGAGGTGAGCGATGACAGTCCCATCAAAAAGTCTTACCCTGGTGCTCCTGCTTGCTGTAGTAATTTCCGCTTCCGTTGCGCAGGAACTCACACCTGAGCAGCGTCGCGAGATTGCCCACAGAATTATCACTCTCTCCGCACAGGTGAAACCGCGCGAGGTAGTAGTGATCAGAGGGAACGTCGCTTTTATGCCGCTGATGGAAGATTTGGCGCTCGAGTCGTCCAAGCTCGGTGGCTACGCAGTTTTCATGCCTGTCAGCGACCGGTTCATGCGCGGGGTAATTACAGAGGTCCCCGAACAGTATTACGGCCAGCCTGATCCCCTGAATACGTGGCTCAAAAATATTGACGTGTTGATCGACTTACCATTCTTTTTCAACGAGGAGGAGGTCAGTCGCGGTGTCTCACAGGAACACTTTGCCAAGCTCGTCGGGAATGGCGCCGACCAGTTCCGTGCAGCCACGCAACAATCGAAGGGCCGGTCGTTGTTCATTGAGGCCCCACTTCCAGGCCAAGCTGCGATTTTCGGTTTTGATCTGCCCTCGTTTTCCGCGATGCAGTGGCAAGCGATCGGCGCGGATGATGCCAGCATTGAGCAATCGGGCGAGCGGGTCGCCGAGGCCCTGGCGCACGCAAAGAGGGTTCACGTGACCTCACCAGACGGCACCGATTTCACTTTCAAGCCGGGACAGCAAAATCCTCTGGTAAGCGGTGGTATTACACATCCTGAGGCGGCGAAGTGGGATGACCGAAGTGCAAGTCTGCCCGGCGGCTATGTTGATGCCCCGCTCGCTCCTGGATCGTTTCAGGGGAAGATCTTCACGCCAGAAGACTACTGCACAGGTCTGCAGAAGCTGACCGGGGTCTCCTATCAGTTCAGCAACGGCAAATTGACGAGTTTCAATGCCGAGCAAAACGCAAAGTGTCTGCAGGATTATTTCGCGCCGTACTCAGGACCCAAAGACGTAGTGGCCTCAGTGCAGATCGGCCTTAATCCCTATCTGAAGTCGCGGAGCCAAACGGCCCCATTTAACGCCGCCGGGATGTTTTGGGTAAACGTAGGCCGCGACGCGAGACTCGGTATCACCGACACACAGTTGTATTGGGGCATACCCGTCTTCAAAGCTACAGTGGACGTAGACGGCCGCAAGGTAATAGATAACGGACAGCTACAGGGCCAGTGACGTGCAATCCGGATAGCCGGACCAAGGTTGACCGGGACCAGTGCCGGATTCTTGAAGCAAAGTCTGATCGCCAGATGATTTACGTTATCAGGCGTTATCACTCATTGAGGTAGCGCGCTAACGGCTGGGGTGGAATGGTTTCTCGCCACTGCTCTCACTGACAGGCTCAGGACTCTCGATTTCCAAGTTCACGACTATCGGATCCTGCCCGCTTCTCACTACCACGGCCTCACACGGAATATCTGCGCGGGCATTGATTTCCTGATGCGGGACGTAGGGAGGCACATAAATGAAATCTCCGGGCTCAGCCTCATCGCAGAACTCTAACCGATCACCCCAGCGCATCCGCGCACGACCGCGGACAATGTAAATCACGGTCTCCAACTCACCGTGATGGTGGGGACCCGTCTTGGCATGTGGCTGAACCACGACCGTGCCGGCCCACAGCTTGCTTGCGCCAGCGCGCGCGTGAGTAATGGCCGCGGCGCGCATCATCCCGGGAGTCTGGGGCGTGTTTGTGTCCAGTTCTCCCGCATGCACGATCTTCACGCCATATTGCTTCCAGTCCAAATCCTTATCCTCCAAGCTGCTTGCGCTATGAACGGAGTATCCCAGCCAAGCCTACTACTGCTTGATCACCGTACCGTCACGCTTGCGAATTTCTCCCCATCCACCGTTCAGTCCATTGTCGCTTTGAGTGAATGGTGACTTCGCCGCAGCCTTCTCGTCGATTTCAATCCCCCACCCTGGCTTTTCGCTCACCCAAAGATATCCGTCCTTCATCTCCGGGCACCCGCGGAAAATTTCCTGAGTGCGTTCGTTGAATGGCGAGTACTCCTGAATGCCGAAGTTGTAGCTGACGATGTCGAGCGTTACGTTGGCCATGTGCCCCACCGGAGACACATCGCCCGGCCCATGCCAGGCCGTCCGCACGCCGAACTGCTCCGCCAGGATGGCGATC
>Ga0185299_10001308_pt1 | contig 49691 bp, 44 predicted proteins | sample PaiPotPPA55metaG_FD_128002 | JGI IMG/M metagenome (GOLD analysis project Ga0185299, IMG submission 128002) | Iron sulfur acid spring bacterial and archeal communities from Banff, Canada, to study Microbial Dark Matter (Phase II) - Paint Pots PPA... ... | reverse complement strand
ACACAGACGAAAGAGGATGGCTCGTGAATCCGCAAGGCGATCCCCGCACTCTTTAAAAAGCCGTCTCACGACGGACCGTGGAAGGTACGTCCTTCGTTGTTTTGGCCATTCCCATATGGCAGTCTTTTCGGACAGTCTTAATCCACCGCCTGCAATGTAACCTGCACGTCCTGCCGCTCGCCGTCGCGCACGATGGTGAGCGTCACCGTGTCGCCGACCTTGTACTGCTCAATCGCTGCAGTGAGCTCCTTCGCGCTGTTGATGGGTTTATTGTTGACCGCCACGATGCCGTCGCCGAGATGTATCTGTCCGGACGCATCGCGCCGCGTTCCCTGCAGATTCGCTTCGGCGGCGGGACCGTTGGGCAGCACCTTGAGGATCAAGATGCCCCGCTCGACGCCGAGCTGTTGGGCGACCTGGTCCTGGGCCAACTGAACGCCGAGCCTGGGCCGCACGACCTTGCCATGACTGATGAGCTGCGGCACCACGCGATTGATCTCATCGACGGGGATGGCAAAGCCGATGCCGGCAAAGGAGCCCGAAGGACTGAGGATAGCCGTGTTCATGCCGATGAGTCGGCCGGCGCTGTCCAGCAGCGGCCCGCCTGAGTTGCCCGGGTTGATCGGGGCACTCGTCTGAATGGCACCGTGAATAACTTGGTTGTTAACCGAGTTAATCTCCCGGCCCAGGGCGCTCACAATCCCGGTGGTCATGGTCTGATCGAGCCCGAAGGGATCGCCCAGGGCGTAGGTGATCTGGCCGACCTTCAGATCATGCGAGCTGCCGACCTGGACGGGGACTAGTTTTCTCTTGGGCGCGCTGATCCAGACCACGGCAATGTCCTGGTCGGGGTAAGCCCAGATTTGCCGGGCATCGTAGGTGGAATGATCGGACAGCGTCACCCGCGCGGCGTTGCCGCCCCTCACCACATGGTAATTGGTGACAATATGTCCGTCCGTGTCCCACACAAAGCCGGAGCCGACTCCCTCGGGAATCTGCTGATCCATGCCGAAGAGTGTGGTCTGCACGGACAGGTTGGTAATCTGGACGAGGGAAGGGGAAGCATGCTCGTAAATTTCGATATTCGTCTTCTCGAGGGCGGCATAATCGCCGCGCGGCTCAACCGGTCGCGGCTGCGCGTTCGGATCGAGCCCTGAGGTTCGCCATGGCCAGACCCACCAGGCAAACAGCCCGCAAACCGCCGCCAGCAACAGAAACATCAGCACCGTGCAGCCGAAATATGAGTTTTGCGGTGTCTGCCGGTCGTGAAAGGTGGCCATGTGTTCTCCTTAAGCCGGAAGCGACAAACCAGAAAGCGTTCGTCAGAGGCTTTTTCCGCCAGCGTGGACAAGCGGCGGAGAAAGAAGCTTCCCTAATGCCCGGCAAACTTCATGCCAGCAAGCAAGCTGGTGAGGATCGAAAACGGCTTTCCATCTCGCAGTGGTGTCCCGGTCACCGGACGGCGATTGGATTGCCGGGCGAGCCGGTCGCCCCTTTAAGACGCAGGGGAGCGAAGATGAAGGCAAATTCATAGGCCTTGTCGGCCGCCAACTCCTCCAGGTCCAGATTCTCCAGGTTGTAGGCGCCGTTGCGCGTGATAATCCATTCGTGGACGGGGAAATTCAGCTGTTTGTCTTCATGGGGCACGACTTCGATGGCCCAGTTGTCGCAACCAATGAGGGTCACTTTCTGGCCGGTGAGCCAGCGCGCCGCCTCCATGCCGATGCCTGGCTCGCCGGCCTCGAAGGTCTTGTTGTCCTTCATCCAAAGTTGGCCGTGGCCGGTGCGAATGAGAACCGCATCGCCCTCGTGGATTTTCAGGCCGGCGCTGTCGAGGCAGGCCTGGAGTTCCGCCGCCGTGATTACGTAGCCCGACGGGAGGCGCTCCAGCTTGCGCTGCCGGGCGACGTCGAGTAAGAGGCCGCGCGTAAAGAAGACGCCAACGTTCTCAACGCCGAGTTTCTCAAACCCGTAAGGCTTGGCAAACTCGGAGCGCTTGAAGCCGTTGTAGAAATAATCTTCATTGCCGATCCGCGTGCCGAAATGACCCAGGCCGTCAAGCTGGGTGCCGATCTGGCCGATTTCACCGCTGAACATTTCGTCGAAAGCGACCGTCTGGTTCTTGCCGCTGGGTCCGTAGGTCGGCGAGCCGGGAATGGTCAAGCTGAAGTGGCGTTTGCCGGGAAGCGGCATGCCATGCTCGTAAAGGCGGCCGAGCTGATAGACCTTGCCCTTGCTGATGAGCCGGGTCGCCTCGAGGGCTTTTTGCGGCGTCATGCGGTTGGCTGCGCCACGCTGGTCGCCGGCGCCCCATTCCGACGGCCACCATTTCAGCGGATCGGGCGGCTGTGCGTGACCGCGTGCCAGCATGAGCACGCCAATGAAGAAGAACAGCCCGGCGATGAAACCTCGTCGATTGCCGGCATACCTCCACATCGCCTCGCTGCACGGCTTCAGTTTCTCGACCAAGAGCATTTGTCGTCCTCCATTAGGAACCAGGATTTGATGCAGTCGTTCATAACGGGCTTCAGATCAAGAAGCAAATTGATTTCGGCCAGTTGCAAAGACGTAAGCAGGACACAGCCTTTTCCCGAAGTCCCTGAATCCTGACTTCCTTGACTGCGTTTACTCAGCGGGATAGCATCCGATCAGGTGCCCTGGGAAATGCTGGGAGGAGCATCATGCCGCATCCGACGCAAATGTCGGCAGCAGACGCCGGTCTGCTGATCATCGACGTTCAGGAAAAGCTGATGCCGTTCATTCGCGACGCTGCGACAATGACGCGGAATATAGCTTTCCTGATAGACGCGGCCCGCATTCTGCAAATCCCCGTGCAAGCCACCGAGCAGTATCCGCGCGGACTGGGCCCGACCGTTCCCGAGCTCGCCACACGGCTGCCGGAACGCCCAGATAAGGTGGCCTTTAGCTCCTGCGCGGTTCCCAGCGTAACGGAAGGCTTTCGCCGCGGCGGCAGGTCCAAGATTGTCCTGGCCGGCATTGAGACGCATGTGTGTGTCCTGCATACCGCCCTGGACCTGCTCGCCCTGGATTTCCGGGTCTATGTCGCCGCGGATGCCGTCTCCAATCGCTACGCCATCGATCATGAGTATGCGCTGCGTCGTCTCGAACACGCCGGCGCCGTGCTCACCACGGCGGAGACGACGGTCTTTGAATGGGTGGGAGCCGCCGGTACGCCGGCCTTCAAGGAAATTAGTCGGCTGGTACAGGAACGCATGAAGCAATTGTGAAATGGAGCAACGAGAAGCATGGCCCCTATCAATCAACTGAATCCTTCGCCGCGTGTCCTTCTCGGGCCCGGCCCCAGTGACGTGCATCCGCGCGTCTTGAACGCCATGGCCACGCCCCTACTGGGACATCTCGATCCCCAGTTTCTGGAGATCATGAATGAGGCCCAGGAGCTGCTCCGCAAGACGTTTCGCACGGCTAACCGGCTTACCTTTCCCGTGAGCGGCACCGGCAGCGCGGGCATGGAGACCTGTGTCGTCAATCTCATCGAACCGGGCGATCGCATGGTGGTGTGCGTCAACGGCGTCTTTGGCCAGCGGATGAAGGACGTCGCCGAGCGCGCCGGCGCGGTGGTTACGCCGCTGGACAAGCCGTGGGGCGACATCTTTGAGCTGGATGAGCTGCGCCAGGTGTTGCAGAAAGTGCGGCCGAAGGTCCTCGGCATCGTCCATGCCGAGACCTCCACAGGAGCATGGCAGCCGGCGGAAGAGCTGGGCAAGCTGTGCCATGAATTCGACACGCTGCTTCTTCTGGACACCGTCACCTCGCTGGGCGGTGTGCCGGTCGAGGTCGATGGCTGGGGCATCGACGCGGTGTACAGCGGCACGCAGAAATGCCTGAGCTGTCCGCCGGGATTGGCGCCGGTGTCGTTCAGCACGCGCGCCGTCGAGGCCATGAACCGGCGCAAGTCCAGGGTGCAGAGCTGGTACCTGGATATGACGCTCGTGCAACGCTACTGGGGCGAGGAGCGCTTCTATCACCACACCGCGCCGATCAGCATGATCTATGCCTTGCGGGAAGCGTTACGGCTGGTGCACGAAGAAGGGTTGGAAGCCCGCTGGGCCAGGCATCTGCGCAATCACAAGGCCCTGAAAGCCGGTTTGGCAGCGCTGGGCATCCAATACGCCGCCAGGGAAGGCCATCAATTGCCTACCTTGAACGCCGTCCTTATCCCAGAGAAAGCCGATGATCTCGCGACGCGCAAGCAATTGCTGTCAGAATTCGGCATCGAAATCGGCGGTGGCCTCGGCGATTTCAAGGGCAAGGCCTGGCGCGTCGGCTTGATGGGCTACAGCAGCCGGGCCAATAACGTGCTGCTTTTCCTGGCGGCCCTGGAACAATCGCTGGCTACACAAGGAGTGCCGTTTTCGCGCGGAGCCGGCGTCTCGGCGGCAGGCCAAAGTTACCGTTAATCTCCAGTATTTCGCCTCCACCGGGCTTGTCCCGGTGGATCGATGACTGACGGCCAGTAACCGCTGCATGCATACCGATGGCCGCCACGGGGCTTGTCCAGGCTTGTCCCCGTGGGGCCACGACTGATGGCCCGGCTGAAAATCGTCGCTCCACGGGGACAAGCCCCGTGGCGGCGGTAACTTATTGGTGCAACGGATTCTGGCTGCCAGTCGCCGGTCCACGGGGGCAAGCCCCGTGGTGCCAGTTGTGCTGCCGAATCGCGCAAGGTCACATAGCGCTCATAACGCTGTGGTGCAAGCGCTTGCTTGCATGCTAAACTCATAGAGGCCATTTTCGGCTCATAACTCGACGAGAAACTTCTCATGGGCAAGGAATCTGAGACTCCCAGGAGTGCGGAGCGAACGGGTCAGTTTCCCACGGTGCGCATGCGTCGGTTGCGGCAGCATCCGGTCCTTCGCAATCTGGTGCGCGAGACGAACCTCAGCCCGGACGATCTTATCTTTCCTCTGTTTGTGCGCTCGGGCCGCGGCATCCGCAAGGAAATCCCGTCCATGCCGGGCAATTTTCAACTCAGCGTCGATCGCCTCGTGGACGAAGTCGGCAGCGCCACGGAACTGGGGATCAAGTCCTTCATTCTCTTTGGCATTCCCAGCCATAAGGATACGACCGGTTCGAGCGCCCTGGAAGACGACGGCATTGTGCAACAGGCTTTGCGAGCCTTGCGTGAAACGTTTCAGAACGGCATCCTGCTTATCACAGATGAATGCTTTTGCGAGTACACCGATCACGGCCATTGCGGCGTCCTGAGCGAGCGGGGCGGACAGCGGGATTTGGACAACGATGCCACGCTGCCCTTGCTTGCCAAGCAGTGCCTCAGCCATGCCCGCGCCGGGGCAGACATGGTAGCGCCGAGCGGGATGCTTGACGGCATGGTGAAGGCGATCCGCACAGGCCTGGACGAGGCCGGCTTCCCGACGCTGCCGATCATGAGCTATGCGGCGAAATACGCTTCGGGTTTTTATGGGCCCTTCCGTGATGCAGCCGAGTCGCCGCCGCAATTCGGCGATCGCAGCAGTTACCAGATGGATCCGGCCAACGGCGATGAAGCCATGCGCGAAGTGGCGCTCGATCTCGCGGAAGGCGCCGACATCGTCATGGTCAAGCCTGCACTCGCTTATCTCGACATCATCCGCCGGGTCAAGGACCGCTTCGGCGTCCCGCTGGCGGCTTACAACGTCAGCGGCGAGTTCGCCATGGTCAAGGCCGCCGCGCAGAAGGGTTGGATCGATGAAAAGCGTGTCGCCCTGGAAATCCTGGTCTCTATCAAGCGCGCGGGCGCCGATATGATTCTCACCTATTTCGCTCGTGATGCCGCGCGGTGGTTAGGATAGGGAAAGGGGAGAGTGACCGAATGCAGGTCGGCCAGAAAATTGGACCCTTTGATGTTGAAAAGAAGATAGGCGCCGGGGCCATGGGCGCCGTCTACCTGGCGCGCTATCGCAAGACGGGGCAGCGCGTCGCCATCAAGATGATGCTGATGGGGCTCGCCGACAACGACGTCTCCCTGGCGCGCTTCGAGCGCGAGGCCGAAGTTCTCAAGCAGCTCAATCATCAGAACATTGTCCGTTTTTACGTTGCCAACCAGTACGAGGGCACGCCTTACTACGCCATGGAATACGTGGAGGGCGAGCCGCTTGACCAGGCCCTGCTGCGCAAGGGGCGGCTTACCTGGGAAGAGGTCGTCGAGCTGGGCGCGCAGGTCTGCGCCGCCTTGCAGCACGCGCACGACCAGGGCATCGTGCATCGCGATCTCAAACCCTCCAATTTAATGATCACCCCGGACGGCACCTTGAAGCTGACCGACTTCGGCATCGCCAAGGACCTCGATGTCACGCAGCTTACCTCGGCCAACTGCACGGTCGGCACGGCGGCCTACATGTCTCCCGAGCAATGCCGCGGCGAAAGGAATTTGACGCACAAATCCGATCTCTACTCGCTCGGCGTGGTTCTCTATGAGCTACTCACGGGACGCAAGCCGTTCGAGGCGGAAACGACCATGGACATGTTCCTGCAGCATGTTCAGGGGAGCTTCGAGCGGCCGTCGCGGAACGTGCTCGACATTCCGATCTGGCTGGACACGCTGGTTTGCCAGCTTCTGGAAAAAGAGCCGGCCAAGCGGCCCTACGATGCCCGCACCGTCTCCGATGCGCTGGGTCAGGTGACGGAAAAGGTCCTGGCTCAGCGCAGCGCCGGGGTTGACGCTGCCCAGGCGCGCATCGTCGATCGTTCCACCATGCGCGGCGCCAGCCTGGATGAGACGGACAAGCAGGCGGCACGCACCATTCTGACCAGCATGCGCAAGGGCAAACGCAAGCGGCGCGGCAAACCGCTGCACGAGCAGAAGTGGCTGCAAGCCATCGGGCTCATGCTTGCGCTCGGGGGCGTCGCCGCCATGATTTACCAGGCTTTTCGCCCACCGACGGCGCAGCAACTGTATGCCCGCGCCGAGACGCTGATGAATTCGCCCAAAGATGCCGGCGATGCGGACACCGCCAGAAAAGAACCCATTGCCAAGTACCTCCGGTATTACGGATACCTCGACGATGAGCCGACGCGGACAGTGTGGCAATGGGCCAGGAAATACGACCTGGCTCAGAAAGAACGTCAGCTCGAACGGCTGCGTCTCAAGGGTTACGATCCGGATAGTGCAGCCGGCCGGCACGCGCGCCGGGCTGCCGACAAGGAGGATGCCGCTGACCTGGCCACGGCGCGACTGGAGTGGGAACAGGTCGTGACAGGCTCCCCTGCGAACAAGGAGCGCTTGCAAGAGGCCTTACAGGGCGCTGAGGAGCGTTGGCAACAGGCGCTGCGGAAGGAAGACGACCCGGGTGACGCACTTTGGGTCATGCTGGCCGGCAAGCGCCTGGAAATCCTGGATGCCGCGGCGCAAGCCGAGGAACGATTACGCAAGGGCGCAGAGGAAATTTCCGCCGGCAAGCCGTTCGACGTGAAATCAGCCGGCGAAGGCCGGGCCCTCGATGCTTTCCGTTTTCAGGCGTTTGGCGATCCCGGCCGCGCACGCCAGGTGTGGCAAAACATCCGTCAGCAGGCCGGCGATAGCGTGGCCGAGCGAAGCTGGCATGTCCTGGCCGGCAAGAATATAGCGGACTTGAACAAGGCACTAACCCAGAGTGGCAAGAAACCGGACGAGGATGATGGCTTCAGGCCCGAGCGTTTGCGCCTGCTTAGCGATAAGGTGAACAACGCCGAGAAGATCATCGCCAAGAAACAAGGCCAGGATGTGAACAAGGCAGTTCTTGAACTCAGGGAGCTTGTTTATCTCTATCAAAACGATGAGGATCAGGAGATTCGCGAGATAGCCAAGCGGGCAGCGGCCTTGGTGCAAAACTTCAGCCCCGCGGAAGAAAAGCAACCGGCCGACTCCGGGACACGCCAGGGACCTCCATGAAACCGATTCGCGCGCGCAGCCGGGACGCCTTTGCCAGAGCCTGCCGGGTCATTCCGGGCGGCGTGAACAGTCCGGCCCGCGCTTTCGGCGCCGTGGGCGGGCAGCCCCTTTTCATCGCCCGCGGCGAGGGGCCCTGGCTTTTCGACGTCGATGGCAATCAGTATCTCGATTACGTCGCGTCGTGGGGACCGTTGATTCTTGGCCATGCCCACCCGCGCGTGCTCCGTGCCGTTGAGGAAGCTCTTCACAAGGGCGCCAGCTTTGGCGCGCCGACCGATCTGGAGTCGCAGCTTGCCGAACTGGTTGTGGCGGCCGTGCCGTCGATGGAAATGGTGCGCTTCGTCAACTCCGGCACGGAAGCCTCCATGAGCGCCATCCGTTTGGCCAGAGGGTTTACCGGGCGCGACCGCATTGTCAAGTTTGCCGGCTGCTACCACGGCCATGTGGATAGCCTGCTGGTACAGGCCGGCTCCAGCGCGACAACGCTCGGCGTGCCGAATAGCCCGGGCGTGCCGAAGAACTGCACCGCGGACACGCTGGTTCTTCGCTACAACGATGTCGAAGGACTTGCGGAAGCATTCAAACTGCACGGAACCGAAATCGCCGGCGTGATCCTGGAGCCGGTGGTCGGCAACATGGGCCTGGTCGTCCCCCGGCCGGAGTTCTTAAGCGAATTGCGCCGTCTCACGGACGAGTTCGGCGCGTTACTGATTTACGATGAGGTGATGACCGGCTTCCGCCTGTCTTATGGCGGCGCCCAACAGCTGTACCGGCAGATGCCGGACCTGACCGTGCTGGCCAAGATCGTGGGCGGCGGACTGCCCGTGGGCGCCTATGGCGGACGCGCCGATGTCATGAAGCAGGTTATGCCGGCCGGTCCTGTCTTCCAGGCGGGCACTCTGTCAGGCAATCCGCTGGCGATGGCCGCGGGCATTGCCACGCTGCAAGAACTGCGCGACCACCCTCCTTATGCGCGCCTGGAGAAGTTAGGCTCGCAGCTGGCAGCTGGAGTCCAAGAGGCCGCTGCGTCAGCCAAGGTGCCGCACCAGCTCGCGCGCGTGGGCAGCATGTGGACTCTCTTCTTCACTCCGGATCCTGTAACGGACTACGACACGGCGCGGACGTGCGACACAAGCCGGTTCGCCCAGTTCTTCTGGGGCATGATGGAGCGAGGGGTTTACTTGCCGTGCAGCCAGTTTGAGGCTGCATTCATCTCGGCGGTCCACACCGAAGCACAGATCGCCGATACGATAGCCGCCGCCAGGCAGGCGTTGGCCGCCCTGGCGCAGGAAAAATAGCGACAAAAAAACCCGAGGCTGCGACAGCCTCGGGTTCGTCAGGGCTATTTTGCGTCAGCTCTTGAGCCAGGCGTAGTGCGCGGAAGTGGTTTCACCACCGGCCTCGCCGTCCTTCTTGCGCATTTCTTCGTGTACGATCGGGTGCCAGGTCGTTTGGCGCTGACCGCGGGGGACGTAATTCTCACGGGCCCAACGCCGCAGCCGCAACTCTTCGATCAGGTCCAGGTCCGACGAAACGATGCTTGTCATAGCCCTTTCCTCAACTCCACAAAATGGGTAACCACCGGCAGACGTGTACGAGACAGAATACAAAAAGTTATATCGGCGCCGCCGCCAAGATCAAGGAATATTTTGCATTTGCCGCGATTTTTTCCAGGCAATTCTTGCCCAGCTTCTCAAATTTTCACATATTCCAGTAAAGTTCATGATTTCGTCAAAGAACTGCTCTTGACAAGGCACGAAACCAACCCATTCTCGTATAAGTTCGTTCAGTTCCGTCCTTGCCGGGTGTACGGTCTGGTTCAGGCCGCTTCAGCGCGCAGCTCGTCTTCAACCGTCGGCGGCCGATGAAGAGCATCAACCCGTTTCGGCGCGCGCGCAGTGACGACCAGGGTCAGCCCTGCAGCGCATTGCCATAGCCAGTAGAGCGGCACCATGTGCTTCATCCAGGGCCCGGCAGACCACATATAGCTTCCAGCCACCATGCCAAGAATGCTGAGGATTGCGAAAGGCAGCACGAAGCGCCGGCACTCGCGCAACAGCAAGGCGAGAATCCCGTACGCCGGCGCCAGCAGCGGCACGAACCAGCGAATCGAGCAGCATTGGCCGGAGTAGTTATTTGAGCACACCGCATATAGCAGCCAGATGCCTCCGCAACAACATAACGCCCAGATGAGTTCGGGGAATTCTTTAAAGCGGCGTCGCCACAGTATCGGCGTCGCAAGCACCGCCAGGTACAGGGGCAAATTATGTCCGACGAAGCCGCGCCGGCCCGCCAGCATATCCATGCCGTAGAGAAGAAAATCGCCGACCCCGGCGTGGTGCCACACGCCGGTCATGTTCTGGGCATTGAACGTGCAGCCCGGCCATGCAAAATACGCGATGACGGCATTGGCCGGCCTTAAGGTACCGCCGACAGCGTAGTTGAGCGCGTGATGCAAACAGATCCAGGGTAGCGCCGCAAGCATCATCACCAGAGCCCGCGTCGCTTTGCGGCAGCGATAGACTGCCAAGATCAAGGTGATGAGAAATACGACCGGACCGGCGCCCGTGTCCACGGCGTGGGCCAGGCCCAGTAAGGTTCCAAGGTAGATGAGCCGGGGCAAGGAGACTGTGCCGGCCTCGACCTGCTCCGCCAGCCGAACCAGGCCCAGCATGAGGGCCGCAAACAACGCCAAAAGCATCATGTGATTATTGACATGCCGGGCATACGCCGGGGCCACCGTGGCTAGCGCGAAGCTCGCAGTGAGCAGGAGTTGCACCGAAGCTGGCAAGCCCAGGCACCCGGCAAGCTGATAAATGCACCAGACCGCGACCACGTACGCCAGCCCCGCAGAGGCGACCGTCATCCAGTAACAGAATAAGTCGGCATGCTTGGCGGCTGTGTAGCCAGTGCACCATTGGTAGACCTGGTAAACACCGGCAAGAAAAATTGCGGGCGTGGGAGATTTGTCCGAATAGAAATGGCCGTCGATGTAAAGCTTGTCGCCCGTGCCGCGCAGGAGCAGTTCCGGATCGTCCGGCGGGTAGGGAAGCGCCTGTTGCGCCTCGGGAGCCGTCGGCAGGCGCACAAAAACCGACTGATCGATGGCAAGCGTGTGATAATCAACCAGGCACTCAACCGTGGCCAGCCTGCTGCCGTCGTTCCAGCCGCCTGCAAAGGGCCGGGCACTGATGAGCGCTAGTGCAATCGCAGCCCCCAGGACGCAAGAGCTATGAATAACCTGTCTGCCGCCAGGCTTTAATGCCATACCCCCTCCGTGGCGAATGGCTCTATTTCCGCCGTGCAAATCGTGGCAAATCGCAGGCCTGATTCGCTAACCTATCCGCTACGACCGATTGGCGAAAGAGGAACTATCATCCTAAGCCCGCAGCGTCGGCAAGGATCGCGGCGCGGGCCCGGGACTCAGTAGCGTGGATTTAATTTCCCTTTTTTGATTCGAGCGCCGTCGAAGGCGGCGGTTGACCGGCGGACGTATGATCGTGGATGATTCGCCAGCCGTCGGGCATTCGCCGCAAGATCAGCGTGAATAATCCTTCCAAGGTTTCTTTGCTGGTGACCACCTTCCAGTGACCGCGTGCCCACGCCGTGTCGCCGGCCATGGGCATTACCTCAAGATCAACAAAGCTCAAGTGGCCCATCTCGTGGCCTTCCGATTGATAGCGCTTGCGATAACGCTGAATCGTCCCTTCCCAGCCGGAGGTGACATCCTTGCCCGAATAAAACTTGAGGTCAGGGGAATTCCAGTAGCCTTTCATGAACCCCTCGAGATCCCCCCGGTTCCACGCCGCGACCTGCTCGTCAAGCACTTTGCGCACCGAGGATTCCGCTTCCGCATGCGCGTAGTTTTGCCAGCTTGGTAAATACAGGCGCAAAAGCACATGGGCAACCAGCAACACGCACAAGATGGCGATCAGGATCCACGATCTGCGCCGAGGTCTTCCTTGCATGATTGATCCCCAGCCTTCACAAGGTCGGTCCGATGCTCCAGGGGGCGAATTCCTCTTCACCCACGCCATGCAGTTCGCTCTTGGTTTTCTTGCCGCTGGCCACGGCAAGGATTTCTTCAAAGATCTGCCGGCCGACTTGCTCGACCGGCGTTCCTTCCAGAACCACACCGGCGTTGATGTCCATGTCGTCGATCATGTGTTGATACATCGGCGTGTTGGTGGCCACCTTGATGGACGGCGCCGGCTTGCAGCCGAACACCGAGCCCCGGCCGGTCGTGAAGACAAGGACGTTGGCGCCGCCGGCAACAATACCGGTCATGCTCACCGGATCGTAGCCGGGGGTGTCCATGACCACGAAGCCCTTTGCCTTCACGGGTTCGGCGTAGCCGACGACATCGACCAGGGCCGTGCTGCCCCCCTTGGCGATGGCTCCCAGAGACTTTTCGTAGATGGTGGTCAAGCCGCCCTCCTTGTTGCCGGGAGAGGGATTGTTATTGATCTCCGCGCCGAAAATACCCGTGTACCATTCCCACCACTTGATGCGCTCGACCAGCTTCTCGCCGACCGCGCGATTGATGGCGCGGCGCGTCAGCAAATGTTCGGCGCCATAGATTTCCGGCGTTTCGCCAATGATGCTGGTGGCACCCTGGGCGACCAGGAGGTCGGAGGCCACGCCGAGAGCGGGATTGGCCGTGACGCCGCTATTGCCGTCGGAGCCGCCGCAGTTCGTGCCCAGCACCAGCTGGCTTGCCGGCAGCCGCACGCGCGTGACCGCGTTGACGCGCGGCAGCATTTCGGCGATGGCGCGCACGCCGGCCTCGACGGTTCGGGCGATGCCGCCGCAATCCTGAATGGTCAGGACCACGGGGGTCTTTCGCGAGCCGTTCAGCGGAATCAGTCCCTGATTTTCGACGAGGTGGATTGCCTGCCCCGTCTCGCAACCCAGGCCGACGAGAATGTAGGCGGAAACGTTGGGATGCTTGGCGAAGCCGGCCAGGGTGCGGTCCAGTTGATTGTGGTCGGAACCGCCGTACTGCATGGCACAGCCTTGCTTGTGGACAATGGGAACTACTCCGTCCACCTGGGGATACAGCCGCAGCAGATCGGTCGCCTTGAAGCGCTCGGCAATGTACTTGCTGGTGCTCGCCGAGCAATTCACCGTGCTGATGATGGCGATGTAATTGCGCGTGCCGTACCGGCCATCGCCGCGATCGTAGCCCATGAAATGGCGCGGCTCCGCGGCAGCGGGCGGCGGCGGGCAATCGCGGCAGAACGCGTAATCACGCTCGAAGGCGTCCGCGCTGACGTTGTGCACGTGCACGTGGCTGCCGGCGGCGATGTCCGCGCTGGCAAAACCAATGATCTGGCCGTACTTGTAGACCGGCTGCCCCGCCTTTATCTCTTCCAGGGCTATCTTGTGGCCCAGGCCGATCCGTTTGCCAAGCGTCACCGGGCCGCCGGGCAAGTCCAGTTCCATTCCCAGCGGCAGGTTTCGGGCCGCCACGGCAATGTTATCTTCGGGGCGCAGACGCACCGCAACCTGAGACAACGGCACCGCCGCCATGACGGTTTTCCTCTCTGCAAAAATGAATCGCGATGCTTCACGATACCGGAGTGGACAAAAGTTTGCAAATCTTCCAAGGGCTTCTGCCAACGAAGTGACCGGCGCAGACGTTCCTAGCTTGGGCGGTAAAAAAGATGGAATTGCTCCGCCTTGCCTTGCGTCTCAGTTGACGAGGCCGTAGATTCTTGTAGAACTCGTTCGGCAGCGCGCGCTGGGCGTGGCTGGAACAATCGGCGCACCTGGTAGCCAGGCCCCGACGAGACAGCCGTCAAAGGCCCCGCGGAATGCCAATTTGGCGCTTATTCCGCTTGTGCGGGGAGTGCTCTGCTGCGGCCTTAACGCCGCTGTTTTTCTTGGCAGGACCCTAGTTGCAGTGCCAAAATGAACCGCTACAATGTACCCACTGTTGAGTCGAGCGATGGGGTAGATCGTGCCGAAACAACTAATCTCCGCGTCTCCCGGCGCAGTCGGACACGTCCTATGCAGGCGGTGAAAGGGTTGTCGATGGAAAAAGGGTTGTGCTGGGCCTCGCTCGGTATAGCCGGCCTCATGCTCCTCCTGTTCATCCTTGACCTGATCATCGGATGGCCTTTTGGAGGCAGCGAGCTGTCGGGAATGACACTGGTCGACATTTTCGGCATCCTGGCCAGCGCCGTGCTCGCCTATCTCTCTTGGAACGCCTTGAGAGACCTGCGTTAGCTCCGCTGCTGCTCCACCAACTTCAATAACGCCTCGACTATCCCTGCCGTCGTATAGGACGTTGCCTCGGCTGCCACCGGGACATCAAATTCTCGTATCGCTGCGCTCGTCACTGGACTGATGCTCACTAACTGAATCTGTGCTGCCTTGATGCGCGCCCGCGTCCGCTCGTCGATGCCCTTCAAAAACGCGCGAGCAATATTGGAACTCGTCAGGGTGACGAAATCCATTTCCCCCTCGCTCAAGGCACGAAAAGCAGGCGCATCACGAAAATCCACGTCGATCTGGGAGTAGACGGCGATTTGCTCGACTTCCGCGACGTCCTTCAACTCCTCGCGCAGGACCTCGCGGCCACGGTCGGCGCGGGCCAGCAGGACACGCTTGCCTCTCACGGCCGGCGCGAGAGCGGCGGCCAAACTCTCGGAGCGGAATTCGGACGGCACCAGGTCCGCTTCCAGATGATAGGAGCGAAGCGCTTCCGCTGTTCCTGGACCAATTACCGCGAGCTTGACCGCGCCGAGGGCACGCAGGTCCAGCCCCTGCTGACGGAGCCGCCGAACGAAAGCATGCACTCCATTGGCGCTCGTAAATACGAGCCAATGAAATTCAGCGATGCGCTGCAACGCCTCATCGACCGGGCTCCAGTCGGCCGGCTCACGAATTTCGACTACGGACAGGGCGTGGGCGGCTGCTCCCAGGATTTCGAGTTGGTGAATCATTTCCCCGGCCTGGGCGCGCGGCCGCGTGACCAGGACGCGCTTACCAAAAAGCGGCCGCTGTTCGACCCAGGCCAGTCGCGCGCGCAGCGCGGCGACCGGGCCAATCACTACGATGGCCGGCGACCGGAGATCAGCCTCGCGCACCCGGCCCGTCAGATCCACCAAGGGTGCAGACAGGGTGCGTTGGGTTCCGGTGGCGCCCCAATGGATCACCGCAGCGGGAGTTTGCGCATCTGTGCCATGATCCAGCAGCCGCTGCACAATTTGTGGCAGGCGCGTGATCCCCATGTACACGACCAGGGTGCCAGGGAAATGCGCCAGCGCTCGCCAGTCAAGGGCATTGCCGGGTTTATCCGGGTCCTCATGCCCGGTGACAAAGGCTACAGCACTGGCATGCTGCCGGTGCGTGAGCGGAATGCCGGCGTAGGCGGCGGCCGCGAGCGCAGCCGTCACCCCCGGCACTATCTCGTAGGGAATCCCTGCTGCACGCAAGGCCTCCGCTTCCTCGGCGCCGCGGCCGAAGAGCAGCGGGTCGCCTCCCTTCAAGCGGACCACGCGCTTGCCCTGCTGCGCCGCCTCCAGCAACTTCGCCTCCACCTGCGGATAGCGCTCGGCATGGGCACCAGGCAGCTGGCTGACACAGATGCGTTCGGCAGAGACAGGCGCATGCTCCAGCAGCCTGGCCGGCACCAGCCTGTCGTAAATGACCACGTCCGCCTGAGCCAGACACTCCACGGCACGCAGGGTAATCAAGCCTGGATTCCCTGGACCGGCGCCGACCAGGAAAACGCGCGGAGCATGCTCGGCCATCTGTCGTTGGCCCACTCGTCACGAGGGAAGTTGAATGGCAATTTCCGGCATCCTTCGAGGAGAGGAGCGGCAAAATCCCCGAGATGCGACCACTCCCATTAAGCTAACAGCCGACCGGCCGACTCACAAGTTCCTGCCGGCGCCAGGCACCTGGTTTCTGCTGGCTGCCGTGCGCGCTTCCTGGCACAATGGAGAAGCAAGACTTCCCTAAGCCCCGCCATCTACATTTCGGGAGGAAACTCTTCATGCCGTTCCATCGAATCGTTGTGCCGACCGCCATTTTGGGCTTCCTTTTGGCCAGCAACGTCTTTGCGCCGCCGCCGGCCAAGGAAGAGAAGGCGACGCCTCCCTGGGAGCTAGCCCGCGCCAAGGTGGATGCCGCTCGCCGGACGTGTCTGGCCATTGCTCAAGAATATCTGGAGGGGCGGGCGTCGGCGGAGCAGGTGCACCAATGGTCGCAACGTTGGCTGAATGCGGAGCGCGAAGTGAGCAGCAAGAGAGCAGACCAGCTCGAGGCTCTGAGAACCCATGTCAGCCGCATGCAGCAATTGGAAAAAGCAGCCCAGGACCGCCTGCGCGTCGGCAAAGGCCTGCCCTCGGACATATCCGCCGCGGAGTATCACCGCGTCGACGCCGAGTTGGCCTTTTCGCGCGCCAAGAGCAGCCGCTAACGATGTGACGATCAACAAAACAGGGCGCCCGGCCAATGCGGCCGGACGCCCCGTTTTATTCGTATACATGGTCGGCGTCAGCCGCCGCGGTTCTTGTCTTTGCCGGCCCGTTTGCCGGCTGACAGGTGAACCTCCTTGGCCGTCTTGCCGCTCAGTTCCGCGATAATCCGGACGTCATTGCCGGTGGCCAGGCGATCGTCGTTCATGCCGTTGGCGCATGCTTCCCCGGTGGGTCCAAAGTACTTGGTGTCGCCCGTGACCAGGTACGTCTGCCTGCCGCTCTTGGTCTTGATGGTGATGGAGTTCCGGCTCACATCGACCTTGAGGACCGTCCCCTTGACGCCCTCCTCCTTCTTGGTGTCCTTGTCCGGATCCGCCCCCGCGAGCAATCCTGCCGCGGCGATCGCGAACAACATCCTGCCTACGATTCGTCTCACAAGCGTTCTCCATTTTACTCCTCCACATGGCCGGGCTTGCCCAGCGCATCACCTCGGCCGGGGATGAAGCTTGAGGTAGTAGGCGGCTTGCGAGTGCGGTTGTCAAGCAAAATGCAAAAAACTCGGGGATGCAAAAATCCCGTCAATCAAGCTGAAAGGGGCTATCCGGATGCTCTTCATGGCGGATCTCGTCGACTGCTTCCTTGCGTCCCGGTCCCTTGTAGAGCCGGTTCGGACAGTTAAATACCACGCCCGGTTCGTGGCCCACGTTCCGATACGCGTGCGCCACGCCGGCCGGGATGATAAGCGCCATGGGCCTGTCGCTACCGACGATCTCCGCCTGCCTGGCCTGGTACGTTTTCGAGCCAGGCCGGTTATCCCAGAGATAAACCTTGAAATGGGAGGGCCCGAGAAAGCAAAAGAAGTCCGCCTGCTCGGCGTGCTCGTGCGGCCCGCGCGCTATGCCGGGTTGGGTCACTGAAATGTACGCCATGGCCGGATGATATTCGGCGGGCAGCTCGTCATGGCGAAACAATTCGCATAACCAGCCGCGCGGATCGTGATATTTCTGAAGCGGTTTCCACACCACGCCTTCGATCGGACCGGGATGAAACTTCATAAAACCTCCTGCTGCCGCATAATCGTATATTGTTATGCGCCATGTCAATGCGCTATGCAGCCGTGCGAAAATTGGTCGGCCATGCCGCCAGTCGTGGCTCCACCGGGACAAGCCCGGCGGCGGCCATCCTTATGCAAGCGGCGGCTACTGGCTGTCAGTCATCGAACCACCGGGACAGGCCCGGTGGTGCTATCGACCTTATGGCTCCGTGTTTTCTCGTTCCGCGGTTTCAAAGTTGGCGAACAGGCTCAAGTGCGGCGTGAGGTCGCGCCGCCGCCGGCGCAGCGGGCGTTCGCCGTTGTCGAGGGGCCGGCTCTCGAGTTCCGTCAGCACTTCGCGGGCGCGGTCAAGCACCGCGGCCGGCACACCCGCCAGGCGCGCCACATGGATGCCATAGCTTTTGTCCGCGCTGCCGGGAGCGATCTTGTGCAAAAAGATGATGTCGTCCTGGTACTCCTGAACCAGCACATTGTAGTTGCGTAAGGCCGGCAGCTTGGCAGCTAGCTCCGCCAGCTCATGATAGTGCGTGGCGAACAGGGCGCGGCAACCAATCTCATCGTGCAGGTATTCCGTGATGGCCCAGGCTAACGACACCCCGTCATAAGTGCTCGTGCCGCGGCCGATCTCGTCCAGGATGACCAGGCTGCGCGGCGAGGCGTTGTTGAGAATATTGGCCGCCTCGGTCATCTCCACCATGAAGGTGCTCTGGGCGCGGTTCAGCTCATCGCTGGCGCCGACGCGCGTGAAAATGCGATCGACCAGGCCGATCCGCGCCTTGCCGGCCGGAACGAAACTGCCCATCTGGGCCATAAGCGTCAGCAGGGCAACCTGCCTTATGTAGACGCTCTTGCCGGCCATGTTGGGCCCGGTAATAAGCAAGAGCATGCCGGCCTCCGGCCCCAGGGCGACGTCGTTAGGGACAAAGGTTCCCGCAGGCAGGCTTTGCTCGAGCACCGGATGGCGTGCGGCGGCGATTTCCAGGACCTGCTCGTCGCACAATTCGGGCCGGCAGTATTGCCGATTGGCCGCCAAATCGGCCAGGGCAGCCAGGACGTCGAGCGTGGCCAGCACCGCCGCAGTTTGCTGCAGACAACCGGTCAGCTCTGCGACGCGATCGCGCAGGAGGCCGAATAATTCGTACTCGCGCTGATGGATCTTCTCCTGAGCGGAGAGGACTTTTTCCTCGTACTCCTTCAGCTCCGGCGTGATGTAGCGCTCGGCGTTCTTGAGCGTCTGCTTGCGCTGATAGTCGGCGGGAATCTTGCTGGCGTGCGTGTGTGTGATTTCAATGTAATAGCCGAATACCTGGTTAAAGCCGATTTTCAGACTGTTGATGCCGGTGCGCGCGATTTCCTGGGCTTGAAAGTTCGCGATCCATTCCTTGCCGCCCCTGGCGATGGCGTGCAGCTCATCGAGTCCGGCATCGTAGCCGCGGCGGATGATACCTCCCTCGCGCGCCGTCAGGGGCGGATCGTCCACCAGGGCTGTATCGAGCGCCTCGCGCAGCTCGACGCAGAGTTCCAGGCGTGTTTCCAGATCGCGCAGCAGCGCGGCCCGCCGCGCCGTGATCTTCGCCTTCAGGCGCGGCAGCAGGCGCAGTGTGCGCGCCACGGCAGACAGGTCGCGGGGTGAAGCCCGGCCTGTGCTGACGCGCGCCGTCAGGCGCTGCAGGTCGCCGGCGTCGCTGAGGCCGGCGCGCAGCTCCTGGCGCAGGTTATGGTCCTCTTTCAATTCCGCCACGGCATCGAGCCGGGCCTCCAGGGGCGCGCGCTCGCCGAGCGGAGACACGAGCCACTCCTGGAGCAGCCGTGCTCCCATGGAGGTCACGGTGCGGTCGAGAAAGGCCAGCAGCGAGCCGTCGCGCTCACCGTCGCGCAGCGTGCGCGTCAGTTCCAGGCTGCGGCGGGTTACCTCGTCGATCAGGAGAAAATGGCTGTGCCGATAGGCGCGCACGCCTTGCACATGCGCCAGGCTCGCCTTCAGGGTTTCCTGCAGATACAGGAGCAATGCCCCCGCCGCGATGAGGCAGGGCTGTTCATCGGCGAAGCCGAAGCCCGCCAGGGTCCTGACGTTGAAGTGCTTGAGCAGGGCAGCCCGTGCCGTGGCCGGCTCGAACGTCCAGTCCGGCCGCCGGCACAACACCATGCCGGGATGTTGCACCTGCAGCGACTGCAATAGCGTCTCGGTCGTGTTCTCAGGACACAAACATTCCGACGGCGCCAGTCGTCCCAGTTCGTCGCGCAGTTGATCGGCAGCAATGTCCGCTGCCAGGAATTGGCCCGTGGACAGGTCCACCCAGGCCAACCCAAACTGCCCCTCGGCGCCGCGGCCCTGCCCGGGACTTACCGCCAGTAGATGGTTGGGCTGCCGCGGGTCGAGCAGATCGTCCTCGGTTAGGGTTCCCGGCGTAACCACGCGCGTCACTTCGCGCTTCACCAGGCCCTTGGCGAGGGCCGGATCTTCCACCTGGTCGCAGATCGCTACCCGATGTCCCGCGCGTAGCAGCTGGCGCAGGTGTCCGTCCAGGGCGTGATGCGGGAAACCCGCCATGGGAATGGTTTTATCGCGGCTGGTGAGGGTCAGGCCGAGCACGCGCGATGCCACTTCGGCATCGTCGTGAAACAACTCATAGAAATCGCCCATCCGAAAAAGCAACAGCATGCCGGGATGGCGTTGCCTGGCCTCCTGGTACTGTTGCATCATCGGCGTCAGCGACATGGTGTGCAGTCCGTGGTCCGTAGTCAATAGTCAATGGTCAATGGTCAATGGTCATGAAACAGCATATCAGAATGGACCCTGGTTGGCCGCAGGCTGCAAATGGTTCTCGCAGGCTGCTCCTGACTATTGACTATTGGCTATTGGCTACGGACTATTGGGCTATTTGCTGCCGTTGCGCAGCTTGGTCATGCTGACCGAATTGCCGCCGCAGCTGAATTGCACCTCGGTCATGTAATAGCGCATGAGCATGAGGCCGCGGCCGCAGGGACGTTCGAGGTTTTCGATGGCGGTGGGATCGGGCACGTCGTCGGGATCGAAGCCGCAGCCCTCGTCGCTGATCTTGATGTCAAAGCGGTCCTTGTCAACCTTGTAAGCGATGCGGACTTTTTTGGCGCGATCGAACTGGTTGCCGTGTTTGATGGCGTTGACGAGCGCTTCTTCCAGGGCGAGCTTGATGCTGAAGATTTCTTTTTCGGAAAAGAGCGTGGTTTGCAGTTGCCGTTCGATTTCTTCCTGAATCTTGCGTGCCTCGGCCGGATCGCTGGAGATCTCGACCGCGACGGGGTGCTCGGGTGCCTGCTGGCTCATAAAGTCCGTCTCACGGCGAGTGGTTGAGGGCACTCGTTTCCGCTCCTATCGTCAGAGTCGCTGCAAGCAACATGGCCGAGCGCCCGCGGCGCCTTAGAACTTCTGCAGGCCCTCCTGCTCGTCGCCGCAAATGACGAACAGCTTGTCCAGCTTGGTGATCTCAAAGACCTCGCGGATTTGCGGGTCAATATTGCACAGGATCAACTTACCGCCGGCGGCGTTCACTTTCTTGTTGAGGGTGATGAGCTTGCCCAGGGCGGCACTGGACATGTATTCCACGTTGCCGAAATTGAGCAGCAGCCGTTTGCGACCCGATTCGTCCACCAGGCCGAAGAGCTGTTCGCCGATAACCTGGATGTTTTGTTCGTCCAGGATTTTGCGATCGGTGAAGCTGACCACGGTGACGTCGCCGATGTCTTCGACTTCCAGACGGCGGCGGCGAGGAGGTTGCGACGACATAAAAGCTGTCCTCTCCAATCCCCGCGTCTCTCGTCGGACCGCAAAAAGTGCCGGGCAGTGCAAGGTCGGAGGACTTGAGGATAACTATGAATGTTAGAAGAGGCCCTGCCGATGTCAAGGGATTTCCCCATAAAACCGAGCGGTGCCGGCGTTGATTGGTTCAAGGTGTGCGGAGCGGTACTCTGCAAGCGGAAAATCATGCCCCTGAGCGTCTTTTGGAGGAGCCTCAGCTTTCAGGTGCTGTCAAAACCCGCGCGGCGGAGGCGCTATTCACGGCACAATGGCGCCCTGACAACCCGACCCGCTGCCCGCCGTGCAGCCATAGCAATGTTGTCCAATCGTGATCGAGCGCTCGCCTAGCCGTGCCGCGGCGAAATCACGGATATGGCCGGGCAATCCGGGCGCCAGTCCTAGCTCGAGCATCTGGTTAAAGTCGCAGTCGTAGAGACTGCCGTCCCACCCTACCGACAGGGTTGTCCTGCACATGACGCCAGCGGCGGCCGCAGGGTTGTAGGCGGCGATCAACTTCTCCATGTATCCGTCATAGCGATCGCTCTGCACCAGGTCGTCGAGAAAACGGCTGATCGGCATGTTGGTAATGGTGTAGAGCCGGCTGAAGACGATGCCGTGCTTTTCCAGCAGGTCCTTGCGGTAGGCGGCCTCGAGGGCGGGTTGCGGCGGCGGCAACGAAGGTCCAAGGGGGTTGTGTACCAGCGTCAGGCTCAGCGAACTTCCCGGCTGTCCGTAGCCCAGCGCGTTCAGACGTCGAAGGGCGATCATGGACTTCGCGAAAATACCCCGTCCGCGTTGGGCGTCCGTATTCGCGGGCAGGTAGCAGGGCAGCGAGGCGACCACCTCCACGCCATGCCCAGCCAGGAACTCCGGGAGATCCTCGTAACCGGGCGCCAGCAGGATGCTCAGGTTGCAGCGATCGATCACGTGACGGCCGAGCTCGCGCGCCTCGGCCACTAACCAGCGGAAGTTCGGATTCATCTCGGGCGCGCCGCCGGTTATGTCCAGCGTTGGAATGGTGCTGCCGGCGAGCGCGTCGAGGCATTGCTGCATCGTCGCACGCGTCATTATCTCGCGTCGATCCGGGCCGGCGTCGACATGGCAGTGACTGCAGGTCTGATTGCAGAGCTTGCCGACGTTGACTTGCAGGACTTGAATGCCCGTTGCCTGGAGCGGCAGCAGTCCCTGGTTTGCGAGCGCTTGCTCGAAAGGCAGATGCGTGCCGTTCGCCAGTACGCGCAGCTGATTCACCGGCTCCGCCAGGGGATGGCCTTGACGCAATAGAGTCAGCGACGGCATGGCCTTCCTCGAGGTCACGGCTTCAAGGCAAACACCTGAACGCTGGCGGCGTAGTCATTGACGTTGTACCGCTTGAGCAGCTCGGCCAGACCCTTATGCACCTCGGTAGCCGAGCCGGCACAACTGCCATCGACCATGGGGAGATCCGGAGACGAGGCGGCCGCGGGCGAACAACACACCGACTGGTTTTCCACCTGGGCATAGGCATTGAGGTCCTTGTGCGTATCGACGATCTCCACAACTCCGAAGCCGGCGGCGCGGAGTCCTTGCTCGTAGGCCTGCATGCTGATGGCGCCCGCGATGCAGCCGATGTACGCCAGCAGGTCACGCGCGATGTCGTCGGGCAACGGCTTCTTGAGCGCAATATCGCTGACGGCGACCCGCCCGCCCGGCTTGAGGACGCGGAACATTTCTCGGAAAACGGCGCGCTTGTCCGGCGCCAGGTTGATGACGCAATTACTGACGATGCAGTCTGCCGAGGCATCGCCAAGCGGCAAATGGTCGATTCCGGCCAGGTGAAATTCCACGTTGCGCAAACCTTGCTTGGCGGCGTTGCGGCGGGCGCGCTCAATCATCGCGCTGGTCATGTCGATGCCGATGGCCTTGCCTGTGGTGCCGACCTTCGGAGCAGCCAGCAGCACATCCAGACCGGCGCCGCAGCCCAGGTCGACGACTATCTCGCCCGGACGGAGACGGGCAAAGGCCGTCGGGTTGCCGCACGACAGCCCCAGGTTGGCTTCGGCGGGAATGGAGGCCAGCTCCTCTGCCGTATAACCAAAGGCTTGCGCCACGGCCCGCACACCGGCATGTTCGCCGGAGAGCTGACTGACGGCGACAGCGCCGTATTTCTGCTGAACTTGGTCGAGGATCTCCTCCGACATGGCCGAACTCCTTGTGAAAGTCGAGCCGTTTGATGCGCGCGGACAACCCGATGCCCGCATGGTTTCCCGGCACTCCAGAATAGCGGGTTATGAGCCCGGATGCCATGTCCTTGTCGCATCAGCTCGTAGGCGGACTCTGTGTTCTAGCCTCTTTCCGGAGGCGCTCGAGTTCCACACGCAGCGGTTGCCAGTAGGCTCGGTCCGCCAAGCGCTCGGCCTCCTCTTCGACCTTGAGAGCGGCGCCCAGCCCCGCGGCATCGTCAGCCAACGCCAGGGCGAGCAGGGCGCGCGCCGACTGCAATTGTTGACAGGCCTGCGGATAGCGCGCGGCAACCTCCATGAGAAGAGCGGGGGTGCGCAGCTCCTTCAGCCAGAAGTCGATCTGGGCTTCCGTGGGATTGTCGCGGTTCTGCAAGTAATTAGCCTCCAGCAGCCGACCGATCATCGGCCAATCCTTGTCGCGTTGTGTCTTCTTGGCCTGGACCAGGTCGGGAAGGGCCAATAGCTCAATCGTTTCCCCGTCGGCGAGGAGAGTCGTACGCCGCTGCCAAAGCTCCAGAAAAGGAGCAACGCCGCGCAGCCTGGTCATGATGTCGATGCGCAGCTTGTTGGCTTCAGGATGCTCACAACGAAAATGCACGGCCAGGCCCATGTCGAGGTAGCGCCGCTCAAACGGCGGCACCGCGATTCTCTTGGCTTGAAGCTCGTTCAGGGCCGCGTTCAGATGGGCCAGGTTTTCGGTCTCTGCCAGGACAACGAGGTCGGTGTCACGGCTAAACTCCGCTCCGCCGTATAACACGCACGCCTGGCCGCCCATCAGCAGGGACTGGACCCGGTGCTGCCGCATCGAAGAAAGGACTTTGCGTATCGGGCTCGGGGTCAAGAGAGCCTCCTAACGCCAGATAGGTCTGCCAGAGTTTCTGGCTCTCGGCCCAGCGCTGTTGCGGCGTCAGCCGATACCAGTCAAGCCACTCCGGATCGCAAAACGTCTCGTAATCGACCATGACCACCTCAGGAAACTGACAACCATTATACCAGCTTCATGCAACTCATTTATCTTCCGGCCAATTCCACGCGTCAAAGTGAACTTGAGTAATTATTGATAAGTTTAGCTAAATTCACAAATCGGGAGATCGGCGTTTTCCTCAAGAGCCGCACAGACTACGCCCGAACTGAAAGGAGGGGCATATTCGTCGCGCATCGTGAATCCACGCAGCTACGAGAACCTAACCCTTGAACGCCTGGCTGCAAACTTGGGGCTGTCTGGGCTTGCTGGCGAGCATGCTGCTACCCGGCTTGCTGCAGGCCGACGACCAGGCGAGCAGCCGTCTGCTGCCTGTTAGGGTTGAAAACGGCCAGTGTGAAATTGTCCTGTCGACGCCGCATGCAAACGACCAGTTTTATCTGATCCTCGCCTCCCTGTCCCGGCGACCGGGTCCACAAAGCGTGCTGGTCCGTGCCGAGGCGACATCCCGTCCGGTTCATATCCCCGTCGCAGCGCCCGTGGCGGACGAAGCCTGGCAGGAGCGGATTCGTGAACTCGGCGAACGTCTGGCGAAAGCCCGGCGGAGTCAGGGGTCCATAGAAGCCTACGCCGCGCATAATGAGCCACCGCGACACAGAATCTTCTATCTTCTCCGGGGGGAGCGCGACTTTGAGAATCCGGAAAGCTATGTCGCCATTCCTGCCGACCTTCAGGCGGTCGGCCGGTCTTGCCAGGTGTACGTCGAATGCGCCTGCCCGCAGGCGCGGCAACTTCAGCCGACAATTGCCGATGCCGTTCGCACCTTCGACAGCGAAATCTTGCCATTGGCGCGGCGACAGCTCGGACAGGTGACCGATGTCGACCGCGACGGCCGCTTTACCATGCTCTTCACCAGCCGGCTCGCGGAGCTTTGCCGCGGCAACGATGCGCTCAGGGGTTGCGTGCGCGGCAGTGATTGGTGCCGGGATGTGCCGGCCCCTTTCAGCAACCACTGCGACATGATGTATCTGAGTACGGATCTCAGGCCGGGCCCGTATCTCCACAGTATCCTGGCGCACGAATATACCCACGCCATCCTCTTCAGCGAGCATGTGTTCCATAACTACCTTCCCGGGACGCCACGCCAGGATGAAGAAGCCTGGCTCAACGAAGGTTTGGCGCATCTGGCGGAGGATTTGCACAGCTACGGCTGGCATAATCTCGACTATCGCATCGCGGCATTTCTCAACGCGCCGGAGCGCTTTTCCCTCGTGGTGCCCGATTACTATGCGGCCGGGTCATGGCGCAGTCCCGGTCATCGCGGAGCGGCCTATCTGTTTGTGCGCTGGTGTGCCGATCGCTATGGAGAGGACTTTCCCCGCCGGCTCATACAGAGCAATCTGGCGGGCGTTGCCAATCTTGAGGTGGCTACGGGTGAGCGCTTTGCGGAATTGTTTCGACAATGGTGCGTAGCCGTGCTACTGAGCGGTACCGATCTACGCTCGCCCTCGCCGCTGCTCCATCTTAATCTGCGCCATCCTCTGGGCAGCCAGAACCTGAACGGACCGCATGTCAGCGAATTGTCCCTCGACGGCGCACAGGCGCAAATCCAATTAGCCGGTACAAGCGCCGCCTACCTTCGCGCACATTCCCCAGGCGGAGAACGATCGCGCATATCGATCAGCGCTGAGCCGCAAGCCGAACTGCAGGTCACGCTCATTTGCATTCCTGAAAGGCGCGAGCCTTGACTCTTATCGAACCAAATTGACTGCATTGCTGGCCGTGCGGAAACCACGTATTATCCACCTGGCTGGTTTGGTACGAGGCGGCGCCCCCACTCGGTACTGACGCAGCGTACTTGCGAGCGTGCCCGCCGCCATATGATCTGGTGACCCTCGGCGAGGACATCCCCATGCGTCCTTCGGGCATGCACTACTTTCCCCTCACCTGGCCGTTCTTACTGGTGCTTTTCCTGTTCCTTGCCGTGGCGCTGGCCCTGATCGAATTGCGCATCTTGCGCTACGCTTATGAACGGATGGGGATCGATCACCGTCATGCGCTCGCACTGCTGTTGCTGTCTCTTCTTGGGAGCTACATCAACATTCCCGTGGCGGAGTTGCCGCCCGAGCGCGTGGAATCGGACCGCATCGTAACCCACTTCGGAGTCTCCTATGTCGTGCCCGAGGTCGAGGAGTGGCCGCGCACCATTATTGCGGTCAATGTGGGCGGTGCCGTGATTCCGGTGTTGCTGTCGCTGTATCTGTTAATCCAGAATCGCTTTTTTATCCGTGCCCTGATTGGGATTGCCGTGGTTGCGGCCGTCGTGCACCATTTGGCCAAGCCACAGCCCGGGGTCGGCATCACGCTACCGGTGTTTGTGCCGCCGCTCGTCGCCGCGGGCACGGCCTTGGTGCTGGCGTGGCGACGCGCGCCGGCGCTGGCCTACATATCCGGCAGCCTGGGAACGTTGATCGGCGCGGACCTGATGAATCTCGACAAGATTCGGGGACTTGGCGCTCCGGTTGCTTCCATTGGCGGGGCGGGCACATTCGACGGCATTTTCGTGACCGGCGTGCTGGCCGTCTTGCTGACGCCCGTCGGTCCCCGACCGCCCCTCAACGAGAACAAATCGACAGCCAGCAATTCCGGCCAAGTTCGGTTCCACCTGCCGGGTCGATCTAGTGATTCCTCAACCGTCGAATGAGGATGGTCCAAATCGTTTAACCCGGAGCCAGCGGCGACGGCGGTCAGCGGACTGTTATCGCCGTCGCCGCTGGCTCCGGGTTAAACGACTCATCAATCAACGATTGACAAAGCACTGGTGGCCAATGGCAAGGCGTCAGTTCTAGCCACTAACCAATGGTCACCGTCGCTGCCCCCTGATCACTGGCCAATCGTGTTCCGAATCCAGGTGAAATGCTATTTGACCATGCCGGGGAGCATGCTCTAATTGAGTAAGCCCCCCGACGGTGTCTCAGCCCCCGCCTGGAAGGATAAACTTCGTGACAGGTAGTTCCCTCGGCCATCCTCACTCCATCGGTATAACCCGCCGCGAGTTATTGCAAGTCGGTTATTCGGGCCTGCTGGGAATCGGTCTGTCCGACTTGTTGAGCCGGCAGGCAAAAGCGCGCGAAAATGATCGACCGGCCGCGCGCAAGCCGAAATCGGTAATATTGGTTTTCCTTACCGGCGCTCCCAGCCACCTCGACATGTTCGACATGAAGCCGGAGGCGCCGCGGGAGGTACGCGGCGAATTCAAGCCCATCGCCACGACGCTCCCGGGCATCCACATTTGCGAACACCTTCCGGCGCTCGCCGCGCGCACAGGCAAGTACGCCCTGGTCCGCTCCCTGGCGCACCGCGAAAACAACCACCTGGTGGCCACACACCATGTACTCACCGGCCATCCCCAACCAGGAGCGTTCTTCGACAAGGTGGCGTCGCGCGACGACTGGCCGAGCTATGCCTCGGCACTGGATTTCCTGCGACCGCGCCACGACGGCGTGCCGAGCGGCGTCAACTTGCCGACGTTTCTTATGGAAGGTCCGCTGACCTGGCCGGGCCAGCATGCCGGCTTTCTCGGACCCAGGCATGATCCCTGGCAAATCACGCGCAGCCCGAATGCGCGTGACTTTCGTGTCGACAGCCTGCGTTTGGCTCAAGGGCTTGAGATCGAACGGCTGAGCGACCGGCAGGTCCTGCTGGAGCAGGTCAATCGCCAGCAAGCGCAGCTTGCCGCCGCGGCTGCCGGGCGGCGGCTGTCCGATCAGCAGCAGTTGGCGTTCTCGGTGCTGACTTCCGGCAAGATCGCGCGCGCCTTTGAGATCGACCGCGAGCCCGCCGCCGTTCGCGACCGCTATGGCCGCCATGCCTTCGGCCAGTCATTGCTGCTGGCCCGGCGCCTGATCGAAGCCGGCGTGCCGGTGGTGCAAGCCAACATGGGCCGCGTGCAGAACTGGGACACGCACGGCGAGAATTTTCCGCGGCTCAAGGACAAGCTGCTGCCGCCGCTGGACCGAGGCGTGGCGGCTCTGCTCGACGACCTGGAGGCTACGGGCTTGCTGGCGGACACGCTCGTGCTGATGCTGGGGGAGTTCGGCCGGACGCCGAAGATCACCACCATGCCCGGCGCGCAGACGCCCGGCCGCGATCACTGGGCGCCGTGTTTCTTCGGCCTGTTCGCCGGCGCCGGGGTACGCGGCGGCCAGGTGATCGGCAAATCGGACAGGATCGGGGCCTTTCCCGCCACGACGCCTTACACGCCCGATGATGTGGGCGCAACGGTATATCATCTCCTTGGCGTGGACCCCGCCGTCGAAGTACACGATCGTCAACAGCGGCCGGTGCGCTTGAACCGGGGCGAAGTCATGCAGGCGCTTTTTACCGGCGCGACGGGATAAGGTGCCACATGGTCGCTGGGCAAGTCGGCGGAGTGCTTCACTTCAAGCGGGCTCTCGGCGTGCGCGTGCTTGCTTTTCAGCCGGCCAATGCGGCCGGCGAGGGTCGTCTTTGAGTCGTTCACGAGGTGCAGGGTCGTGGCCGGATCGTCGCTGAGATCTCCCGGACTCGGGATGAGGTACTGCGCCGCCTCGGGGTGGAACAGGGCCAGCCACTCGTCGAGCCGCCACTCGTCGAGCAGGGCGGCCTCATCGTAGAGGAACTGGGCGACCACAGGACCGGGCAGCCGGAACCAACCGGCTCACCTCATTTCTCCGGCACCGCCTTCCCGAACGCTTGCTCGTACAGGTTCGCGACCGCGGTGCGCAATTCCGGCCAGTGCCGGGTGCGGGCGAGCCGCTCCATCTGGCCGGAAACGCTCGTCAGCTCTGCTGCGGTTGCCTGGGCCATGGTGACCTGGCACCGCTCCAGCAGGGGGTCGTCGCGGAGCATCCAAAGAGGAACTGCGGCACCGTTCTCGAGGTAGCGCCCCGACACGTGCAGGCCCAGGGTTCGGCGATGGCTACCTAAGCTGCGTTCGCCGCCGGGGCCGCCTTGTCCCGGACGGCACGGCGCAGCACCGCGCGCAGGTGGGCCGGCTCATGCCAGCCGCGCAGTTCCTGCCGGTTCTGCTGAACCCGGTGCAACACCTCATCGAGGCGTTGTCCGAAGAACTCAGAGCACGGTCAGCGGGGCACGCCTCCTCCAACTACTCGGAGAAAAGCAATCGTCGTGCCGAGGAAGAGAGGGTGCTCGCGACCCAGACGCCGTCCCCGTTCCGGCAAATTTGCCGGGACGGGGAAAAGCCTGAAAAAACCGTCATGAATCGTTGCGCGCTGGCTCAGAAGTTGATGCCGACCTGGGCGCCGACGACGAGGGCATCGGGCAGTGCGCCTTCCGCCCGCCAATGAAGGAAAATTCTCATTAATCTGTCCGCCAAATGCACTGGCGGTCTTTGGCGGTCTTGGAAAAAGTTGCCGAATTCTTGCCGGAGATGTCGGAGTGCTCTTGACGGTTGCGCTGGTTTATGTATCGGAGCACCCACAGAGGTGCCTTCCCAAGTATAGAAGCAATCCGGCAAGTCACGCCGCCCCGGCGCCCTCAGCTGGCCCGCAGCCGGCGGTGGGGCTGCCTACGCGGTTGGCCGGAAGGATACCTTCTGGCCGTTCCTGTCCACGTCCGCCCGCCCGCCAAATGACAGTGGCGGATCGGCGGAGAACCGAGAGGTAGAGAGGCTGGCCATCTTGCCCACCTTCGTCGATTTCCTGGGGATTTTGATGGTTTTGCTGACCATCTTCGTGGCCGTATTGGGCATCTTGGGACAAAAAGGGGACGCAGCTCGCTTCTGCGGACAATATCACTCTCAAAACGAGCTGCGGCCGTTTTTTCTTCTCTTTTCAGCGCGTTGAATGCTAACATAGACTTGGGGTAGCGAGATTGGTCGCTTCTCTTTTGGCTCGGGTGCAGGCAACTTTGCTGAGGTTGGCCGTGGCGTTCGTAAGAGTTATCGGAGCAGGGGTCGGTAAACTGACCGTGCTGTTGGTTCGGGCCACCGGATACATGCTCTGGGTGGGGGGTCTATACTGGGGCGCCATGCTTCTTTTGCAAGGAGTCGCCCAAACGGAAGGAGAAGGCCTGGCGAAGATGCCGGAAAGCGCTGCGGGCGTTTGGGGGCGGCTAAGCATCGTTTTCATTTGCCTTGGGGTAGGCTTTTGCGGGTGCTTGCTTCATCAGACCATCCGTCTCCTTTCGCAGGGATTGGGCGGGGATTTCCGGGAGCGGTTACTGCGCGTCGTCTTCAAAGGCCTGGTTTTCTGGGGCGGCGCCTGCTTGTTCATCTGCCTCCTCATGCTGGCAGGCTCCGTTCAGGCCCGCTGGCAAGTTGCCAGGCCGTACTACTGGGTGGCGGGAACTGCGGGACTATTGGTTCCAATCTTGCTTGGAGCGGCCGAGCTTGTGCATCGACGCCTGAGTAGCGAGCGCCAATCATTCTCAGAGTCGTTAAGCTAAAACGTCGTGGGGCTGCTCATCGCGCCGTCTGACTAATCTACCGGGAGCTCAACGCCTGCGGCAGCAGGAGCCAAATGACGTACTTTCACAAATCGGTGGAGAACAATAGCAACCGTAGACCGTCCCCTTGGCTCCCTCCCTTGATGTTCGCGCCGCCGTGGCCAGCTACGATCGAGCCACGCCCGTGATGACGACCGCACGCTGATTCCGCTGGCAGTGGACCAAACCAGGGGCGGCCCTCCACTGGGAACGGGCAGTCCCTGGTTGGACGTCGTGAACGCAGCAGAATTCTTCGGGAGTGCGGGAATAAACAGACGGGTCAGTCGGTATAGCTAGGTAATTCATTCGGTTGGCTTCGGTCCACACAGGCCAACCCGCACGGACCGGCGATTGCCGGTCCGTGCTGTTGTTACGTTAGTCGATGGTCCTGCCCCTCTTTTCTTCCTCCCGGCAGAGTGTTTTGGCGCGATCGAGACATAGTTTGTGTTCGACAAACCCTGTTGGAGGCAATCATGGCGTGGCGAAGAAAGATACAATGGGCGCTTGTCCTGGTGCTGGTGCCGTTGGCCGCGGTCTCCTGGCGCGCGCCGACCGCGGGACAGCCCAAGAGCGACAACGTGGACGATGAGACTCTCAAACGCGGGGCCTACCTGGTGAACAACGTAGCTCAGTGCGGCAATTGCCACACACCGCGCAATGCCAAGGGAGAGCTCGACAGCACGCGCCACTTGCAGGGCGCCCCCATCTGGTTCAAATCCACCAAGATCAAGTTCGAGAAATGGGAAGACGCCGCCCCCGACCTCACCGCGAGCGGCCTAGCCAGCAAATGGGGTGAGGAAAAGTTGGCCAACTTCCTATCCACCGGTGGACGAGCCGACGCCCCGATGCCTGTTTTTAAACTGGCGCTAAGCGATGCCCGTGCCGTCGTCGCGTATTTGCGGTCGTTGCCGCCCAAGCGCTGAAACGGGCAGTCCCTGGCATGGCAAATTTCAAAGCGTCCAACATTTTCCTGCAACACTTTGGGCGGCGCTGCGGAGTTAGTAATGGGAGGCCGCGATGTTGAGGGTGGATACGGAGCAGCTGTTGGAACGCGTAGTTAGCGGAGACGCCGCCGCGCGCGGCGAACTCCTCCAGCGGCACCGCAGCCGGCTGCGGCGCATGGTGGCTGTCCGCGTCGATCCTCGACTCGCGGCCCGCGTCGATCCCTCCGATGTTGTCCAGGAATCGCTGGCCGAGGCGGCCGCCAACCTGGACCGCTACCTGCGCGAGCGACCGCTGCCGTTCTATCCCTGGCTTCGCCAGTTCGCTCAGCGGAGGCTGATCGACCTGCATCGCCGACACGTCAAGGCTCGGCGGCGGAGCGTTACTCGAGAACGCGGGTCCATTGGGCTGCCGGACCACTCGGCCCTGGCCCTGGCGGATCGGTTACTCGCCCGCACATCCAGTCCCAGCCTGCGGCTGCGCCGGCAGGAACGTAGCGATCGGGTGCGGGCCGCACTGGCTGCGCTGGCCGAGGCGGACCGAGAGGTCCTGGTGCTTCGCATCCTGGAGGGGTTGCCGACGCGGGAGGCCGCGGCGGTGCTGGGAATCAGCGAAGTGGCGGTTCGTAGCCGCCAGGTCCGCGCCCTTGATCGGCTGAAGGTGCTGCTCGGTCCGGACTTCTTGGAAGGAGAGCCATGACTCCCCGCTCAGCGAGCCCTGCGTTATCCTGTCCCGCCGACGCGGTCTTCGACCAGTTGGTGGATGAGCTGATCGCCCAGCTGCAAGCCGGCGCGGCGCCGGACCGGTCGGCCCTGGCGCTCGCGCACCCCGATTATGTCACGCGCTTGCGCAACATGGCTCAAACCCTGGAAGCTCTTGACGACCTGTCCAGCGCTGATGATCGCGCTCTGTCCAGCGTCGCGCCGCTGACGGTCGCGGAGGGCCCCATCGCCGGTTTGCTCGGTGACTTCCGCATTCTGCGGGAAGTCGGGCGCGGGGGCATGGGGGTGGTCTACGAGGCCGAGCAGGTGTCGCTGAACCGCCGTGTGGCACTCAAGGTGCTGCCGCTGGCGCCACCCTGGACCCGCGGCAATTGCAGCGCTTCCGGCACGAGGCGCGCGCGGCCGGCCTGCTGCACCACTCCCACATCGTGCCGGTCTACGGAGTGGGGTGTGAGCGGGGCATTCACTACTACGCCATGCAACTGATCGAGGGCTGCTCCCTGGCCAGCGTGATCGCCTTGTGGCGCGGGTCGGGCGAGGAGCCGCAGGGATCGACTTGTGCGTGGGCCAAATCTGCTGCCGCCGCGGGCGGCGCCGAGACGCCGTCGCCAGCGGCCCGCGCCACGATGCCGAGCCGCCTTGAGGGGAAGGCGTTCCGGCGGATCGCCGAACTGGTTGCCCAGGCGGCCGACGCGCTGGAGTACGCCCACGCCATGGGTGTTGTCCACCGGGATGTAAAGCCGGCCAACCTGCTTCTGGACGCGGGCGGCAAAGTGTGGGTCACCGATTTCGGCCTGGCCCGGCTGGGCGAAGGTCCCGGCTTGACGGTCAGTGGCGATCTGCTCGGCACGCTCCGCTACATGAGCCCGGAGCAAGCGCTGGCGCAGCACGGCCTGGTGGACCACCGCACCGACATCTACTCCCTCGGCGCCACCCTGTACGAGCTGCTCACGCGTCGACCGGCGGTGGACGGCGCCAGCAAGGAGGAGGTCCTGCACCGCCTTGCCTTTGCGGAGCCCGTGGCCCCGCGGAAACTCGACCGGTCCATCCCGGCCGAGCTGGAGACGGTGACACTCAAGGCGCTGGCGAAGGACCCCCGGGAGCGGTACGCCACCGCCCAGGAGCTGGCCGACGATTTGCAGCGCTGGCTCACGGACCGGCCGCTCATGGCGCGGCCGCCGGGGTTGGTCCAGCGACTCCGGAAGTGGTCCCATCGCCATCGCCCGCTTGTCGTCGTCCTGGGAGTTTCCGTGATGCTTGTCACCGTCGCGCTCTGCCTCGGCGCGGTCGAGTACGGCATCAAGAAGGGGGAGCTCGCCGATGAGCGGAGCCGCCTCGCCGAGGACAGGGAGCGGTCGGAACGGCAGCTCGCGGAGCAACTCCGCCATGTCCTCGTGGACCGAGCGGAGACGGTCCGCCTGGCCCGTTCGCCGGGTTACCGGAGGCATATCTGGACCGGCCTGCGCCAGGCCATCGCCCTCCCAACGGGGGAGGAAAAAGCGGATCAGGTTCGCGCGACCGTCCTCGCGTGCCTGGGGGATCCGGTCGGCCTCGACCCGGTTCACAACGCAAAGGTCGTGCGCCGCCAAACGCATCCGGATTTGCCCCCCCGCGTCAACGCCTGGGTGCGGAAGGCAGCCAAGGGCAGCCTCGTGGTCGCGTCGCCTGGCGGGGATGTCGTCGCCGTGGCCGGGGGCAATGGCCGGGTCGCCGTCTACGGTTCCGATATGGATCCGCTGCGACAGGAGGAATCCCCGCTGGGCGCGGTCTACGATCTGGCGCTGGCGGCGGATGGCAAGACACTCGCCGCCGGATGCGAACAGGGGTTCTGCGCCTGGAACCTGGCGGGGCCGGATCGCTGGCTCGTCCGCGGCGGCAACGTGATCTCGGTGACGATCTCTCCAAACGGCCGCTTGCTTGCCATCGCCGGACGTCAGCTCGAATTGTGGTCGCTCGCCAGCAAACGGTTGATCGCGTTCTGGCCCGCTCCGGAAGCCGGTGCCCACGTCGAGTTCAGCGCCGACGGGCGGGTTCTGCTGGCGATCGCGAAAGGCGCGCCGGTGGCAGGCTGGCCGGTGAGCGACACCCCGGAGCGGCGCGTGTTGGACGGCCACACCCAGGGAGTGCCGGCGGTCGTCTTCAGCCCCGACGGCCGGCAGCTCGTCTCGGTCTCCAGGGACCGGACGGTGCGGGTCTGGGACGCAGCCACTGGCCGTCCGCTCCGCACGCTAACCGGGCATCCGGGGGCGATCGAGGCGGTCACGTTCAACCCGGACGGATCCCTGCTGGCGACCGGAGACCTGGCCGGCACGGTCCGGGTATGGGATGGTGCCTTCGGGCGCCTGCTCGCTGAGGTCGGGCGGGGCGAACCCCCCGGTCAGATCTGGCGGCTGCAGTTCGGTCCGGGCGGAGAGTACCTGGCCGCTGCCGGCAGACACCTGGTTGTCTGGACGGTCCGCGCCGCCGCCGACCAGGTCACGTTGGAGCGGCTCTGCACGCTCGCAGCGCTGCCCGACAGCCCCGGGGTGATCGATGTGGTCGCCCGTCCGGGAGGGTCTGAACTGATTTACCTGAACAGGGGCGGCCGGCTGTATGCGTACGACCTGGCTCAGGCAGATGACTCGCGGCTGCTGGCGGACGCTCGCGCGGCCGTTCGCTCACTGCACTTCACGCCCACCGGCGACCGACTCACGTTCGTCAACGCAGGAGGCACCCTCGGGTTGTGGGAATGGGAGACGAAAGCGGCAGCAGACTCCCACCGCCGCGCCGAGTCGGTCGCGGTAAGCGCCGACGGCCGGTGGGCCGCCGTGGGCGGGCCGGGGCAAAGCGTCACGGTCGCCGAACTGATTTCGGGGCGGTCGGTCTTCACCCTACCCCCAGAGGGCAGCGACGTCTGGTGCCTCGCCTGGTCGCCGGACGGGACGCGGCTGGCCGTCGGCCTCTCGGATGGCGCGGTAGCGGTTTGGGACCTGGAACAGGTCCGGGCCCGGCTCGCGGAGTTCGGATTCGATTCGCCCTCGACTGCCGCGTCCGGCGGCCCTGCCCTGGCCGCGCCGATTCCGGCATTCGACCGGATCATTCGCTTGAACCGGATGCGGGCCGAGGCGGAGAAGGGCCGCCGGCTGGCGAAGGTTGCCCGAGACGCAGGCGACCACGCGGCCGAACGGGTCCACCTGGTCACAGCCCTGAACCTGTACGAACGGCTGGCCGAAACCGTGCCGAATGCGCCCGGTCACCGTAAGCGACTGGCCTGGACGCACGATGCTCTCGGCCGCGCCCTTGCCCGCCTCGGGGACTTCGACAGCGCCCTCCGGCACCTCGATCTCGAAGCAAAGCTGTTGCAACAACTCCTGGTCGAGCATCGCGGCAACGTGGAGTACCGTCGGCTTCTCGCGTCCCAGCGGACCGGCCGGTCGAAAGTGCTGGACCAGGCCAAACGCATGGCGGAGGCCGTGGCCGACGCGCGGCGGGCAGTGGCCGACCGGACGGAGCTCGCGGCCGATCCGGGGACGCCGCTCGACCGCGAGCAGCTCGGAGTCGCCTACCACAATCTCGGTATGGAGCTCACCAACAATGCCCAGTGGGCAGAGGCGGAAGACTGGTACCGTGCCGCCCTGGCCGCATCGGATCGCCTGGCCGCCGGTTCTCCGACCCTGGCCGACACACCATCGTTCCGCGCGAGCCGCGGCACGACGCTTAACAACCTCGGCATCCTGCGCGCCCGGGCCGGCGACACCACCGCAGCCGAGAAGCTGTTCCGCGAAGCAGCCGGGCTCCGGACGCGACTGGCGGACGACTTCCCTGAAAACCCCGATTACGCCAGCGACCTGGGCCGGACCCTCGAGTGGCTGGGCGGGATGCTCCGCGACCTGAAGCAGTTCGACGAGTCGGTCCGGGTCTTCCGCGAGTCCGTCCGGCGGCAAGGGATCGCCCTCGGACTGCGGCCGAAAGACCCGGTGTTCCGCGACCTCTGTTGCAAGCACCAGGCGCAGGTCGCGGACACCTTCCTGCGCATGAACCGGTCCGTTGACGCGGCGGTCGCCGCCCTGAAGCTGCCCTGCCTCGTCCCGGACGACCCGGCCGTGTTGCTCCGCGCCTCCTGCCTGTTCGCCAGCTGCGCGGCGCTGGCACAAAAGGACCACGGTTTCCCCTGGGGCTTCGGCTGGGTCCTGACGCGTGTCTACCAGCGCCAGGCAGTTGCCCTCGTGCGGCAGGCCGTCGCGAAGGGACTCGGGGACGCGACCCGGATGCTTGCCGATCCGGTCTACGACCCCGTGCGCGGCTGCGAAGAATTCCGCGTACTGTTCCACGAAGTCAACGTCCCCAGGCAATGAGTCATTCGTTTTCTCGTCTCTGGGGGTCCAGACAGCAGTTCTTTCGTTCTTTTTTTATCCTAAAAGGAGTCTGCTATGCTTTGGCCGTTCCGCCGCAAGAAAGTCCGCCCGGCAAACCCGTTCCGTTTTCGGCCGGAGGTCACGGCTCTCGAAAGCCGCTGGGTGCCGTCCACGATTACCGAATTCCCACTGCCCCCGCTCAACTTCGGGGGGAGCCTTGGCGCGACGGCCATCACGGCCGGTCCCGACGGCAACGTCTGGTTCGGGGACCCGGGCGCGAGCCAGGTCGGGGTCATCACGCCCACCGGCCAGGTCACGGAATATTCGACGCCCGGTATCTCCGTCGGCGCCATCACCGCGGGCCCGGACGGCAACCTGTGGTTCCTCAATGACGCTCTCACGCAATCCGGCAGCCCCGCCATCGGCCGGATCACGCCCGCCGGCCAGGTCACCACGTTCACTCTGCCGGACGATTTCACCCAGCCCAACCAGATCGCGGCGGGGCCCGACGGCAATGTGTGGTTTACCGAATCGATCTATCCCACCGGTGAAAAGGTCGGGCGGATCACGCCGACCGGCCAGGTCACCGAATTCGCGATCCCCGTTCAGCCGGGCGTGTCCGGCCAGGCCGAGGGCATTACGGCGGGCCCGGACGGCAACCTCTATTTCCTGCACGACGCCATCCTGGCGCGGATCACGCCGACCGGAGCCCTCACGGACCATGTGGCGGACAACGCGGGCGAGGCGATCACCGTCGGCCCGGACGGCAACCTGTGGACGGCCGGCACCCAGTTCGACACCCAGACGGGCGCGGTAGTCGGGGGTATCATCGATCGCATCAGCCTCAGCGGCGGCGTCACCACTTTCAACGTGGGAACAACCAATGGCGCCCCCGCGTCGATTTCGGCCGGACCGGACGGCAACCTTTGGTTCACCGAACCCAACGCCAACGTGATCGGCCGGATCACCCCGGCCGGCCAAACAACGCTCTTGAACGTGCCGACGCCCGGCAGTCAGCCCACGGGGATCACCGCCGGCCCGAACGGCAACATCTGGTTCACGGAGGCGGCCAGCCGGCACATCGGCGAGTTCTTCCTCACCGGGACGCCGCCGGCGGCGGCCGCCCCCACGACGACGGCGCTGGCCGCCGGCGTCAGCGCGCCGGCCGTCGGGCAGACGGTCCACCTGACGGCCACCGTCGCCAGCGCTGCGGGCACGCCGGGGGGCAGCGTCACTTTCTTCGACGGCAACACGGCCCTCGGCACCGTAAGCCTGGACGCCAGCGGCAGGGCGGTGCTCACCACCGTGTTCGGCACCGCCGGGAGCCATACACTCACCGCAGTCTTCAACGGCGCGGCGGCTTTCGCGCCCAGCCGGTCGGCCGCGCTGAACGAGGCGGTGAGCCAGGCCGCCACCACCACCACCTTGACCGCCTCGGCCAACCCCGCCCCGGTCGGCAAGCCGCTGGTGCTGACCGTGACCGTCACGCCGGCCTTCACCGGGGCCGGGGCCCCGACGGGCATCGTCATGCTGCGCGACGGCAGCAACACGATCGCCGTCGGCATGCTGGACGCCAACGGCCGGGTGACGTTCACCTTCGTTCCGGGGCAGGTGGTCGGCACAGGGCGGCACCGCTTTACCATTCTGCCGAAGGGAGTTCATCACCTGTCGGTGTCGTACGCGGGGGACGGCAACTTCGCCCCCAGCGTCTCGGCCCCGCTCGCGCTGACGGTGGTGTGACAGCCAGCGTCTGCGCCCCCAACATCCCCATTGGAATGAGCTTCGCGACCAGGGGGTTCTCGCATCGGCGCTCGCTGCGGAGTTACAACAGCGGGGCTTCGGCAGGAAGGCGCGAGAACGATTGCGAACAACGAGAACCGACAGGATCGGATAATGAAAATGCCCTTGTAGGACTCGAATGTAAAAGACACTTGGTTTTTTTGCATTGCCAAGCGTTGCGTTTTCGTTGCAAGCGCTTTTGCCCTTCAAGTCTTCGGGCAATTTTCCGTTGGTAAGCGTTGCGGCCAAGATTGGTGCAACGTTGCCAATTCTGTTACTGTTTTGTTACAAGCAGCCGGCCGCGGCCGGGACATTCCGTTTGACGCCTAGCCTGCCGGCCGCGTCTTGAATTACTACAATAGTCGCTGGTGCCGGACGTGCGATGATGAGCGCGGCAACGATTGAGAAAGCGCGGCCCCGACATGGAAGGCGGAAACGAGACTACCCGCGGGTCCGTCCGGCGCCTTTTCACTTCTCCGCATATCCGTCAACTAGCCGCCTGACAAGTTCAAGATACTTGACGCACGATTCCAGAGCTGCTTTGTCCTCATCACCTATTCGTACTGTGAATCTCCGGACCCCGCTCTTCGGTTCTGGAATTCCCGGCAACCGTCGCTTGATAACCCGCCCGTCGAAAGGATGCCGGGGGACTCTTGGTAGTTCAGAATGCGGAACGTATTCAATCGTCGAGCCAACGCCGCTTGCGCCTTTATGAATCGCGTCGTTTCTGGCGCTCTTGAGTGCCTTGTACAGTTCGCTTTCTTCGGCCGGCCAGCCATTGACTATGCTGTCCTGCCATTGCCAGAAGGTCTGCTCTGTTCCGGTGACCTCCTTTTCAGCGCTGGCAAGTACCTGCAATGCGGACCGCGCGGCCGCAAGAAAAGCCGGAAAATGATTGTCGTATCGTTGCTTGGATTCCTCAAGGTATTGGCTACCCTCAACCTCGCGCAGCTTGCCGAGATGGTACCTGGCTTCGTCAAGCTTGCTCCGTGCCGCAGCAATTGCCTCCGTCTTATCCATGAGACCCTCCGCTACCCGGCGCCGCCCTGGTCGCGGCCCATCTGCAACCACGACACAAATTTAGGGCAGTCAATGCAATACAGCCCGAGCGCGTTGTCTGTGCGCTGAAGATACGCCGTATGGCCAAGCCGCTGTCGATGGTCAACCGCACCAGCAAGCTTTGAAGCAAGCTGCGATGGCGTTAGGCTCTGAAGTAGTTGTTATCAGACATCGGTCTTCCTGTTCTTGTTCTTCGGATAAAGGATTTTTGCTTCATCCGCCCGCTTGTGGCTCCCTAATAACTTTTCTTCCTTGTCGCGGTCCCGTTGGGTCGGAATGCCTAGTCCCTTTTGCAGCTCTTCCTTCTTCTTCTTGTCCATGATGCTTCCTTTCCTGAAGATGTTTCGAGGACCATGAGAAATTGTACGCTGATGTGCCCATCGCGGTCAAACCGCCGTTGCCCGCGGCCGGCCCAGTTGGCGCGGGCGCCGCCCTGGTCGGTCAGATTCGTTTGAAGTTTGACCCCCCGGCGCCGTAAAATGTTCCCAGCATTCACCAAGGCTAACCTTATGAGCAACGGCTATTACTACTCCGGAATTGCATGCTTGAATGGCCACGAGCTGGACGGATACGTCGGCTTTGTTTCCAGAGATTCGCCGCCTAGGCCGATTGATAGATTTTGCCCGATGTGCGGCGAGCCCACCGTCACGAAATGCGAACATTGTCAGACGGATATCCGCGGAAAGGTAACGGACGGATTCGACACGAGCCCTTGGTATGTAGCGGCCAATTGTCATTCTTGCGGCCAACCGTACCCTTGGACGCGCCGGAAGACGGAAGCCTTGGCAGAAGCGATTTCCGAAATGGACGAACTGGACCCGGCCGAACGCGAGAAGCTTAAGCAATCCATTCCCGACATTGTCGCCCAGACACCAAAATCTGAAACCGCCGCTCTCCGATTCAAAAAAGCTGTTGCCAAGGCGGGGTCAGTATCGGGCGAGGTCCTGATGAAAGTCCTTACTTCCGTCGCTGCAGAAGGGGTCAAGAAGCTGCTGGGCATGTAACCATGAGCAAACGCTATTCCTAGCTTGAGGACTGTCTACCTTGGCTCGACAACATAAAAGGCCCGAATTGCGAACCATAGTCTACGTCGATGCCGTGAATTTTACCAAGGAGCTGCACGATTACGAGCATGCGAGAATCGCGCCGAAAATAAACCAATTAAAGGAGTTTGTGGAGTTCTTTTTTGTTCATAAGCTGCAAGGAGAAATAATAAACGAGATGGGCGACGGGTTTCTAATCCTTTGTCCGGCAGACCCTGTCGAAGTCATCAAAGAGGCGCTTAGCTGCCGGTCATTTATTGCAGCCTATAATCACGACAAACAGGCTCCTTCTACTTTGAGCGCGCGAATAGCGATTCATTTCGGTCCTGTGCAACCACCAGAAAACGGCAATTACATTGACACAAATCTGAACTATACGGCGCGGCTTGAGGGAGCTACGCCACCGGGCGGAATCTGTATTTCGGACGCGCTCCACAGCGTCGTCAAGGTATTGCTAAGTGACTACGACGTTAAGCCGCTCAAGGGTGACTTCAAGGGTCTAGGGCAGAGTCGCTTTTACCTGGTGTCTCAGCAAGGCAAACAAAACGCGCAGACTTATCGTAGAGAATCCCAACTAAGCTTCTATTTCGCAACCATAAATTCTTTCATGTCCGCTCAGGACCCAGATGACCCGGATGAAAACGCCTTTCCCTGGATTCCCATCGGCCGTACCTGCGAGCATGCGCTAGTCGATTTCCCGGACCACCCCGAATTCATGTCACAATTGGCGTATGCGCTCCTGCAGCTGAATGACCACATAGGAGCAATTAGGTATTTCGAGAAATGTGCGGCAGTCAATTACAAACTTTCTGACTCGCTGTACTTCATAGCCCGCGCATATGAAGAGCTAGAGCAGCCCACGGAGGCAGAGCAATTCTTTCACAAGGCCGCCGCGGCGGACGCAACTAACTTCCATGCATTAGCTAGACTTGCCGAGATTTCATTCGCCAAGAAAGAATTCAGAGAGGCTCTACGGTTTGCAAAGCAAGCTGCAAAGCGAGCCCCAAATTACTTCACGCCATACGCCATTCAAGTCGCTGTTGGCCTCCTGTTCAAAAAAGATGAAGAGATGAAGAAACTCGTGCAGCGAATGCCTAAGTTTCCCCGCGAACACCGCTTCTTCCTGAGTGACATAGCGCGGTATCTGAAGGATTCGGGCGCGAGAGGGTATAAGAAAAGGTTGTTAAGCTTGTTCGGAAGCAAGAAACGACCCCGGCGCAACCGCCGCAACACCACAACTACTTGAATCCGCTCGCGCCCGGTCCAGCCCGAGCGCCGCCACGCACCCGGCTTCACCGCGCTCCCCGCCGACACGTCTTGCATTCAGGCTTCAACCCATCCGCGCCCGCCGCCCATCGATGGTATGGAAAAATGGGTGTCAGGGCCATCGGGGGTAGATTCCACAAATTCTGAATTTGCCGCGTGGCTGCATCCGGGGCAACACCTCGACTCATCAGTTCGGCCTGCCCGCGAAGTTGGTGACCGGGCTGATCCGCGCCAGCCAATCCGGCGGCACTCGCTTTCCGCTGTCCGCGGAGCGCCCTGCCTCCGCGAGCAGCAGGGGCACGCTCACGGCCGCGGCCGCCCACGCCGCCGCCGGGCTCGACGGTTGGTCGCAGGTCAAGATGTCCCGGTCCCACCGCCGACGGACCTCACCCAATACAACGGGTGCGGGTCGTCGTACCACAGCGACAGGCATGGCGAGTCGGGGTCGCCGACTCGGCCGGGCGGGAACAGGCCGAAGCCCAAGCAGTTGAACGGGACCGCCTCCAGCCCGGCAGCTACCAGAACTGCGGCCGGATGCTCCACCAGCAACCGCATGACGGCGACGTATTCCTGTTCGTCTTCGGGAAAGTCGCCGGCGTAATAAGCCACGACACGCTCCACGCGGGAAGTCCTCCTTCGCTCAACGCCAAGGCCAAGCCGCCGGGGGGCGCCGGCAAGACGGCAGGGTTCAACCAATATACGTGATTGTATCTTGATACGTCGCTGGGTCGCCTGCATAGGCCGCCAGTTCCAAGTAAGCGACAAGCTGGGGAATGGTGCAGCCGCGGCGGGGAATGAAGACGCCGGGCGAGTGATGACCGGCCTGCAGGTGATCCGCCAGGTGCCCCGGGAGAGTTTTCTTGTCCCGCGAAAGGAAGATCCGCCCTTCCCGTTCGGCCCACAAGAGAATGGCCGAATCCGGAGATTGCAGGGGAAGATCCGGTGGGTCGCCTACGCGCACGATATCAAGGGATTGGCACTCCTGGCATTGTGCTGTTGAATCGCCTGCCAAAGCGCTCTGCCGCGCAGGTTTTCATCCAGCAGAAACCGGAGCGGCATATCTCAATTACTCGCCGGAAGGATTCAAAAGAGCAAGCCGCTCCATTTTTTCCCGGATGGAAAGCTTCGACCAGGCCGGATCGCCGGCATGTTTCCGCTCGGCTTCCTGCAGCATTTTCTGCAGGCGCTTAAGATGCAGAGCACCGGGATTGGCGGCATAGGCCTGCTCCTGCCGATCCAATTCCTCGCGATAGGCCGCCACATAGGCGTCTACTTCACCCTGATTCTTCCGATAGAACGCAATCAACTGATGAATAACCGCCACGGGTAAGGTAGGGTATTCATCGCCAATCTTCTCGGCGGAATAGCCTTGCTGGTAGAGCGAGATCACGTCATACAAGCCAAGGCGATGCCCAGCCAGGCGGATTTCGCCATCGGGATGGTCAATGAGAAAATCGGGCAGGTCCATAGCTCTTCCCTCCGTAAGCCAGCTAACATTCCATTTTATCATGCGCGCTACGCTCACGGGCGCCCGGTAATCTGGGGCGATGCCGAATTACGCCAGCGGGTCCAAGTTAGCAGCGTCGCAAATGAACAGCAAGCCAGGCCGCGGGACTGGGCCAGATGCCGTCAAGCCTCACCGCCAAATACCCCGAATGCGGCGCTCGATTCGGCGTCTCAATTTCTCCGGAAATGACCGTTGGCGCTCACTGGGCAGGAAAGTCTTGCCGTAGATGCCGTGTTGATCGAAGTGCACAAGGAGAGTCCGGTTCTACTCGGTGGCTGCGGCCTCTCTTGGCCGAATGTTCCCTGGCGCCCTCCGCTTTATAGGATGCCATCCCACACGATCAGCGTGTGAAACAAGATCGCGGCAGCGCCGGGTACTTCCCATCAACGCCGGCATGCGGGCGTTGCTTCAAGATGCACGTGATAAGTCAAGGCAAGGCTCGTGCCGCGAGAGTCGGGATGAATAACAGAAGTCGAGCGGCCCACCGTGACCACTCGACTCTTGCCGGGAACTTGACTGACTTTGTCGGCGCGTGCCGTACCGGCACGCGTTCAGGATTTACCTTCAGGTACGGCAGGGCGCCGCATAGGAGAAGGACTCATTGGACACGGCCGTCGCCGGCTGAGTCTTCGCCGGATCATCGTACTCCCAGGAATCCTGGGCGGCATGGCGCTGCAAGGCCTGGGCGAGGCTCGCCCGGGCGAGCTTTCCTGAATGCCGATAGGCCTGATAGGTCCCATTACGCGTACTCAGGACCAGCAGCGGAAAGCGCGTGGCCTCAAAAGATTGCGCCACGCTCTCCTGTCCGGATTGACTGGCATCGACGTAAACGCACACATAGTGCTCGGCGAGCAGACGGCGAACTTCAAGACTCAGCTCGCCGTCGTCGCAGACCGCTTTCCAGCCTTCGGCTCCCGTGCCGATAAACACCGCCACGGGCTTTTGCGTCGTCCCGGCCCGGGTCAAGGCCTGGCCATAGTCGCGGTGCCAGCTCGGCGCCGGATTCAGCGTGCCCGAAACGAACAGGCCGAACAAGCAAGGTATTGTCCACATCGCTAAACTCCTTTAGCAATTAGTAAGGCGATTTGGAAAATCAGCGGACGGGACAAACTTAGAGGGGAGAACGATCAGACGGGATAGGACTTTTGAGTCAAAGATCAATCCTATCCGGGACGGGACTGCAGATGCCCGCCGCCTGGTTGGAAACGAATGCCCAGCAAGGTCCGCGAGCGAATGAACTTTAGTATTTGTCCGCACAGATGTCAAGAAACCCGAAGCTGCAGGAGAACGCGCTACCATCGATTGATGGTCGCACTTGAATGTTGCGCGGCCGGATGGAATTGCGGAGACTTCTTATTGAGGTCCGGCCTTCTATTTCACTGTTAGACCTGGCTCTGCTCCGTCGTCTCCACCCAGCAGCGCAGCACCTCCGCCACGCTCCAGGCCTGGGCAATGCAGCCGCGCGGCGTGAAGGGCGCCTCGGCGTCAAAGATTTCGCTGATGGAGCCCAGGCAGGCTTCGTCGAGATGATTCTCAAAGGCCGCCAGGAACTTGCGGGCGCTGGCGAAGTCCCTGGGATGAACTTTCAGCCAGGCATCGATGAACGGACCGATCAACCAGGCCCAGACGGTGCCCTGGTGGTAGGCGGCATCGCGCGAGCGCAGATCGCCAAAATATTTGGGCTTGTAATTGGCATCGTCGGGCGCGAGCGAGCGCAGGCCGACCGGGGTAAGCAAACGCGCCCGCACGACTTCGAGCACCGGCTGCCAGCGCTCGCGGTCGAGGATGGCGTGCGGCAGGGCCATGGTGAAGATCTGATTCGGTCGGCAGGCGGGGTCGTCGCCGCTCTCGCCGTCCACCACGTCGAAGAGATAGCCGCCCTTCTCATACCAGAAGCGGCGATTGAAGGATTGCCGGGCTTTTCCGGCCTGGGCGGCCAGGGATTGCGCGCTGCTCTCCTCCCCCTCTTCGCGCAGCCAGTTCTCCAGGAGGCACAGGGCGTTGTACCACAGGGCATTGATCTCCACCGCCTTGCCGCGGCGCGGCGTCACCACCCAGTCGCCCACCTTGGCGTCCATCCAGGTTAGCTGATAGCCGGGCGCGCCCTGCTTGAGCAAGCCGTCGTCAGCATCGACGCCGATGCCGAAATCGGTGCCGCGCACGTGGTGGGCCACCACATCCTTGAGACGAGGCAGCATGAAACGCAGCAAGTCGCGGTCACCGGTCGTGTTCACATAGCGGGCAATAGCCTGGAAAAACCAGAGCGTGGCATCCGCCGTGTGATACAGACCCTCCTTGCTCCCTTCAGGAAAAAGATTAGGCAGCAGGCCGTCGCGCAGCCGATGAGCGAAGGTGCGCAGGATGGACGACGCCTCGTGAGAGCGGCCGGTGGCCAGGGTCAGACCGGGAAGACTGATCATGGTATCGCGGCCCCAGTCCGTAAACCAGTGATAGCCGGCGATCACCGTGCGGGCCACGTCGCCGGCCGCATGGGCGCGGGCGGCATCCTCGACGCGGCCTTCCGGACGAATGACGAACTGGTCCGCCGCCAACACCAACTCGGCGCCGAAACCGGCGCGCGCGGCCGGGTGGGCGATGGCCAGCAGGCGCCGCCGCCTTTCCCGTTCGGCGTCCAGGACTTCCTCGGGCAGCAGGGCCTGGATGATTTCCCATGCCTCCGTGGACGCGACTAGAGTGGCCGATTGCTCAGGAGTGAGGTCGACACGAAAATAGCCAGGACTCCACAGATCCGCGACCGCGGGGTAGCCGCGACTCTTCTCGACGCGATAGAAGAAACTCGGCAGGTCCGCGCTTTCTAACGTGAAGGCCGCAGCCTGACCGTGCAGTTGCAGGCGCAAAGTCGGCGCGCCGGGGCCGCGGGAGATTTCATAGCGATCCCCGATGGTCTTGACCGTGTATGCCCCGCTGTCCATGGGGCTGGGCAGGTCGTCATGGCCGCGAAAGTGCAGCGCCGGCCGCAGCTGGAGCCGAAGCGGACCCACGCCCGCGACCAGGCGGTAGCCAATGTGGACCGTGTTCTGCTGATGCGGCAGCAAGACGCGCTTCTCAAAAATGTGATCGTCCACCTGGTAGCGCCAGACCGGCAAGCCCGCCTCCAGGCGAAACTCCTGGAGATGCTCGACACCGTGCAGCTCCAGCGCGCTCTTGTCGTGCTCCGCGGCGCCGATCTGAATCACCTTATCGTCGGGCAGGCGAAGCCGCTCCGACAGGTAATTGAGCATCATCTGGCGGCCGAGGGGCGCGGGCAGGGCCGCGATGAGCAGGCCGTGATACCGGCGCGTGCACGCTCCGGCGATGGTGCCGGACGCATAACCGCCCAGGCCGTTCGTGACCAGCCATTCCCGCTCCACCAGGCCGCTGTTCCTGGCTTCCTGGCTTTCCGGCCAGGGCATGCGGCGCACGAGGCGGCTTAGATTAATGGGTTCCATCTCGGGACGACTCCTCGGCTGTAGCCACGCGCGGCCAAAGGACAACGGCCGCTTCCCCGGGAATGCGCCAGCCGTCGTCGGTTTCAACAGGCGGCGTGCCGTGGCCGCCGTAGCGCGGGTCTTCGCTGGACCAGAGCGTCTCCCAGTGATGATTCGCGGGCGGCGCCAGCAGCGGTTCGGGAACATGCGCCGGGTGGAGATCCCTGCCCAGGTTTACCAGCAGCAATCGTTCAGCGCCCCCGGCGGCCGTGAAGCGGAGGACAAAAGCTTGCTCCGCCAGGACGGCCCCGTCGATTTCCGTCGAGCTCTGAAACACCGGGTCGCTGCGGCGCAAGCGCAGCAAATCCTTGTGCAGTTCGTAAGCCTGCGCATGCGTGCGCCGCTCGGCAAGGTTCAGCCTCGATCGCTCGAAGGTGCTCGGGGCATGCGGCGCGGGAAGCTGCGCTTGCATCTCGGGGGTGCGAACGCTGGGAAACTGACTGAGGAACTCGGCACGGCCTTTCTGCACGAGCTTGGCCAGGTCTGGATTGTGATCGGCGAAGAACAGGAACGGACTGGAGGCGGCGAACTCCTGCCCTTGAAAGAGCAGCGGCGTCCCCGGTCCGAGCAGGAACAAGGCGGTCGCCACCCGATAGCGCCCAGGGCTCGTCAACAGGTGCAACCGCTCGCCCTTTGCGGAATTGGCGACCTGGTCGTGATTTTGTAGGAACGTCACCAGCGCGGCGCGGGCGATTTTGTCGGTGCGCGAGCCACGGCGCTTTTTCTGCCAGGCGTAACGTTGTCCCTGGTAAAGAAACCCGCGCTTCACGGCCGAGACCAGTTCTTGCGGCGTGCCCAGGTATTCAGTGTAGTACGCCTCGCTATGACCGGTGACCGCCACGCGCGCGCTATGGTGAAAATCATCGTTCCAGATCGCGTCGAGACCGTAACCGCCCTGGCTTTGCGGCTGAATCAGGCGAACCTGCTGCGGCTCATTCTCGGCGACAATGAAGGTTGTCCGCCGGCCCGCGGCTTCCCGCACTCGGCGCGCGATGGCGGCCAGCACGTGTTCGGAGGAATCGTCGTAGATATTCTGCGTGGCGTCGAGGCGCAGACCGTCGAGGTGAAACTCCTCGATCCAGTAGCCGGCATTGGCAATGAAGAACTCGCGCACGCCGGCGGCATCGGCGTCGTCATAATTGATCGGCTCGCCCCATTCGGTCTTGTGCCGGTCGGTGAAGTAGTGTTCGGCAAAGTCGCGGACGTAGCAGCCGTCCGGACCGAAATGGTTGTAGACAACGTCCAGGATGACGGCCAGGCCCAGGGCATGAGCGCGATCGACAAAGCGGCGAAAATCATCGGGCGCGCCATAGAGCCGCGTCGGCGCGAACAGGTCCACGCCGTCGTAGCCCCAGCCGAAGCGTCCGGCGAATTCGGCGACCGGCATGACTTCGAGTGTCGTGATGCCCAGCTCGGCAAGTTCCGGCAACTGCTCCGCAGCCGCTTGCCAGGTGCCCTCGGGGGTGAAGGTGCCGATGTGCATCTCGTAAATGACCTGGCCTTCCTTGCGGACGCCGGGCCACTTCTGGTCGGACCAGCGGAAAGAAGATGGATCAACGATCTGCGAGGGACCGTGCGGCCCTTCGGGCTGAAAACGTGAGGCCGGATCGGGCCGGGGTTCCTTGTTGTCGTCCAGCCGAAAGCGATAGCGGTCGCCGGCCTTGGCCGCGGCGGCGAATCCTGAAAAATAGCCGTTGCCTTCGCGCGAAAGTTCGAGGCCGCCGCCGCGCGCGCTGCTCTCTTGCTCAAACACTACCTGCAGGCGCTGGCAGCGCGGCGCCCAAACTCGAAAATGGACGCCTCCCGGGGGCAGAACTTCCGCGCCGATCGGAAGCCGCCTCTTGCTGTCTGTTGGTCTCATTGCGAAATCCTTCGCCGAAGATGAAGTCGGTGGCATGCTCAAAAACCGGCTGGGCAAATTATTTGTCAGGAGGCATCACTTGCGGCTGGGCAAACGCCCTGGCTCGGTGGCCGCATGATTTACGGCTATGCTTCGAGCAAATTATATTCCAGATAGAAGTCATGCTACGCTCATGGACTGTCGCGCAAGCTGGCGGCACGACAATTGCACCATCGAGACATCGTAGCTTCGTAACATTTCTTGCAGGCCCACCGGTGCGGGAGAGATAGAACCGGACAGAGGAGAGATCATGGCAAGCCGCCTAGGGCCAATTGATGTCGACTGCGATGCCCCCAATTATCCCATTGTCAAGGCCTGCGAGCGGCTGGGCATGTACTGTCCCGAAGACGTGCGCTGGTCGCGCATGAGTCACTACCTGAGCGCCTTTGTCGGCTGGAAAGGCTTATTCAATCGCCACACCTGGAAAATGCTATGGGAAACGCGGGCGCGCGGCGAGAAAGGCTGCTTCTGCGGCGAGCCGCTGCCCCGGCTGATGATGTACACATTTACGCTGAATACTGGTGAGGAGTTGTCCTTCTTCCTCGGTCAATGCTTCCGCTGCCATACCGTTTTTTGGGAGCAAGTCTCGGCCACCCAGCAGGTGTGATGCCGGCTATCTGGAAAGCGTAATGCCCTTCTGGTTATTGGTCATTAGTTCGACTGTATTGCCTATTGATCGAATGTAAACTCTTTGGGTACAAAGTCCTTCCGGGGATGGAATCCCGAAAGGAGTATGTCGATGGAGCGACGTTTTCAAGCCCGTTTGGGCGAATTGATGGACGATGCCAAGGTTCATCCCCGCGTGGTCCGGGGACTGCTTACCCGGCTGGAAGATTACTTGGAGCCTT
>Ga0185299_10001307_pt1 | contig 49708 bp, 53 predicted proteins | sample PaiPotPPA55metaG_FD_128002 | JGI IMG/M metagenome (GOLD analysis project Ga0185299, IMG submission 128002) | Iron sulfur acid spring bacterial and archeal communities from Banff, Canada, to study Microbial Dark Matter (Phase II) - Paint Pots PPA... ... | reverse complement strand
TATAGCGGTGGGGAAACGCCCGGTCCCATTCCGAACCCGGAAGCTAAGGCCACCAGCGCCGATGGTACTGCACTCGCCAGGGTGTGGGAGAGTAGGACACCGCCGGAACATTATTTGCCGAAGGCCCCCAGCTGATGCTGGGGGCCTTCGTGCGTTCCAGGCCGAAGCCAGATCGGCAAACCTCCGAATCCGGACAACCGTCCCAGTCTTGACGGAATCAGTCGAGCTCTCCTGTTGCGGCATCGAGCAAACCGGGTTTAACTAAGCGGGAATTTTCCTTGCCGTCCGCAGGTTCACAGCACCTTCACAAGGGACGGCTAGCCCACATCCAGTCCCGATCTGGATGATGGAAGGTAGACCCGGTGGAGTTGCCGCCAGGTATCGCGAGGAAGGGATGCGCATGGTGGTGCTGACCGCACCCGCCCCCGGGGCGCCGGTACAGACCCGCTCCGTGTGGCGTCGGCTGTTCCTGCCGGCCACCTACGGCTACGGAGCCCTGCTGATCCTGGTCACCATAGTGCTGTCGGCGCTGAGCAACTCCGCGCAGGCCCGGGTGATCCTGCACTTCAGCACCAATCTGCACAACCTGCTGCGCGGTCATATCAGCACACTGTTCTCCAGCGCCCTGCTGATCGGTGACACCGATACCTCCCTCATCGTCATCCCCCTGCTTATCTGCCTGCTGGCCCTGGCCGAGGTGAAATTCGGTGCCGGGCGGCTGATCCGGATCTTCCTCGCGGGTCATCTCGGCGCGACGCTGCTGGTCGCCTCCGGTCTCTGGATCGCGGTAGATGCCGGCTGGCTCCCGCTGGCGATCACCCGCACCGAGGATGTCGGGATCAGTTACGGCGCCATGGCTCTGATCGGCGCCTTCCTGGTGGTGATGCCCGAACGCTGGCGCCCGACCTGGGCCATCACCTGGATCGCGGTGGCCGTGGCGGGCGTGGCGATGGGGCACACCTTCACCAACGTCGGACATCTGATCTCGGTGTCCATCGGCCTGCTGGTCGGTGTCTGGCTGATCCGCACGGGCAGGTTCACCGCCTCGCGCCTGCGGAAGTTCGAAATCGGCCTGCTGGTCACCGCGACCCTGCTGGGCTACACGATCCTCGTGGGCTGACCAGAGCCCGAGGTATTGCTGGGTGGCTTGCGTGGATTTGGCACAGGCCGAGGTCTCCTCGGCGGTCGGCGTTTTGCGGCGGCGGCACTGGCTGCCCGTCACGGTGGGATATGTGCTGGCGCTGGTCGTGGCCACGGTGGTATTCGCCCGGGTCAGGCCGGAGGTGCAGGCCCGCATCATCGCCGACGCCAGCACGAACCTGCAAAATCTGGAACATGGTCATATCGACACGTTGCTGTCCAGTGCATTCGTCGATACGGATTCGGCGCTGACCACTGTGCCTCTGCTGGCCTGCCTGCTCGCCCTGGTGGAACTGCGCTTCGGCGCGTGGCATACCGTCCGCACGTTCCTTGCCGGGCATATCGGCGCGACCCTGCTGGTGGCCGTCGGGCTGTGGGTGGCGGTGTCCCAGCACTGGTTGCCGGGCAGCATCGGCGATTCCGAGGATGTCGGAGTCAGCTACGGCGCGATGACGCTGTTCGGATCGCTCATCGTGATCGTGCCCAGGCGGCACCGGATTCCGTGGGCCCTGGCGTGGGCGGTCGTCGCTGTGAAGGGGGTGCTGAACAATCGCGACTTCACCAGCGTCGGGCACCTGCTGTCTTACGGCATCGGCCTGCTGATCGGCGTGGTGATGCTCGCTCGTGGTTATCGCACCCGGATGAACTGGGCGGATATGGTTCTGCTGATCGCCTCCTCCGCGTTGGCGGTGTCCTTCCTGCTCGATTGAGGCCAACGGCTAGAGTGCCTTGGGTGCGCCTCGTGATTGCTCGCTGTCAGGTCGACTACGTGGGTCGGCTCACCGCTCATCTCCCCATGGCTCGACGGCTGCTGCTGATGAAGGCGGATGGGTCGGTGCTCGTGCATTCGGACGGCGGCTCGTATAAGCCGCTGAACTGGATGAGCCCGCCCTGCTGGCTGGAGGAGCGGGATGCGGCCCCGGCACTCGCGTCAGGGCCGGAGGCGGCAGCCTGCGTAACCACGCAGGCCCCGCGAGTGCCGCCATCGGACACAGCACTCGCGTCAGGGCCGGAGGCGGCAGCCTGCGTAACCACGCAGGCCCCGCGAGTGCCGCCATCGGACACAGCGGCCAAACTGTGGGTCGTGACCAATAAGGCCGGCGAGGAGCTGCGCATCACGGTCGAGGAGATCGAGCACGATTCCTCGCATGAGCTCGGCGTCGATCCGGGTCTGGTGAAGGACGGCGTCGAGGCGCATCTGCAGGAGTTGCTGGCCGAACACATCGAAACCCTCGGCACCGGTTACACATTGATCCGCCGCGAGTACATGACTGCGATCGGCCCGGTCGACATCCTGTGCCGCGATGCCGGCGGCGCCACGGTCGCGGTCGAGATCAAGCGGCGCGGCGAGATCGACGGCGTCGAACAGCTCACCCGCTATCTGGAACTGCTCAACCGCGATCCGCTGCTGGCGCCGGTGGCCGGCGTCTTCGCCGCCCAGCAGATCAAGCCGCAGGCGCGCACCTTGGCCACCGACCGCGGTATCCGGTGCCTGACCCTGGATTACAACGCTCTACGCGGCACCGAGAGCAACGAATTCCGCCTGTTCTAGGCTGGAATCATGCCCCGCCGCAAGCCGAGCCCCAAGCAGTCGGCGCGGTTCCTGAAGGAGCCGCGTCCGATCGGCGATGCCTTCGGGCGTACGGAGCAGGGCCCCGGCGGCGAGAGCTACGCGGTACGCACGGTGCCGGGCTCGCGTGCGGTGAAGACCTATCGCTGCCCCGGCTGTGATCACGAAATCCCGCCCGGCACAGCGCATATCGTGGCCTGGGCGGTCGAGGGCGGCGAGGACGACCGGCGGCACTGGCACACCGGCTGCTGGCGCGGCCGCCGCACCCGCACGATCACCCGCCGCTGGTCGTGACATAAGGAAGGCCGCCCCCACGGTGGGGGGGCGGCCTTGAAACGGATATTTGTCGCCCGGCGGATCGGCTCTAGCTAGCGCACAACTTCCGCGCTCTCGCGCTCGTCGCCGATGATCTCGTCGTCATCGGCATGCATTTCGGGGATGGCCTTCTGCTGGCGGGCGGACTGCTTGCTGGAGATCGACCGCGGTTCGGGGGCGCCGTCGAGCAGTTCGCTCTCGCGGTTGACCGCCGCGAGCATGGCCGGTACGGAATCGAGCTGGCCGCGAATTCCCAAGAGCTGGGCCAGAACTCGACCGCGCAGCACGCGCATCTCCTCGGCGAGTTCCTTGGCGTGGGCGATCTTGCGATCGGCCTGCTGGGTGGCGTTGCCGACCAGGCGATTGGCCTCCTCGGTGGCATCCTTGATGCGCCCGGCGGCGTCGGTGCGGCTGGCGGCCTCGAGCTCCTCCATCGCGCGGGTGAGCTTGGTGCGGCGGTCGGCCATGCTGACCTCGAAGTCCTGCTGCGCGGCCTTGCGCTTGGCCTCGGACTCCCGGGTGAGCCGGTCGGCCTCGGCCGTGGCGGCCTCGACGATCTTCTGGGACTCGGTCCGCGCGTTGGCGAGGGTCTGCTCGAACTCGACCTCGAGCGCCTCGCGCTTCTCCTTGGTCTCGGACAGCAGCGACTCGTACTTGCCGCGCATCTCGGTGGCCTGCTGCTCGGCGATCGAGACCATCTCGGCGGCCTCGGCCTGCGCCTGCGCGCGCACCTCGGACGCCTCGTCGGAGGCCAGGCGCAGCATCCGCGAGATGCGGTCGCTCATGCCCTCCGCGGTGGTCGGCGGGACCGACAGGCGGTCGACTTCCTTACGCAGCTCATCGATTTCGTCGCGCGCATCCTCCAGCTGCGCGGCCAGGTTTCGGGCCTGGGCGGCGGCGGCGTCGCGGTCGGTAGCGGTGACCCGCAGTTCGGCATCGAATCGGTCGAAGTAATTGCGAACTTCATCGCGGTCATACCCCTTCCGGACCACGGTAAAGGGCAACGCGACGAAGCGATTGCGATCGGGCTCAGTGGACGACATGCCCCACAAACTACCGCTTGCGCCGCAACCATGGAGACCCGACCGCGAATGTCGTTACGACAAGTTTTCGCGGTCGGATTGCGGTACTAGTGAGTAGGATTCGCTGTCGGCTCCACGAGCTCGATGAGCACACCTCCAGCATCCTTCGGGTGTACGAAGTTGATGCGGGACCCGGCGGTGCCGGGGCGAGGAGCCTCGTACAGCAAACGCAGGCCCCTGGCTCGCAGGTTGGTTGCTACGGCGTCGATATCGGTGACGCGATAGGCCAGTTGCTGCAGCCCAGGACCGTTGCGATCGATGAACTTGGCGATTGTCGACTCCTCGTTGAGCGGAGCCAGCAACTGCAGAGCAGTCGACCTGTCTCCGGCAGCGGGCAGCGACAGCATTGCCTCGTGCACGCCCTGTAGCTCGTTGACCTCGCGGTGCGTTTCGATCATACCGAGGTTTTCGGAGTACCAGGCCACGGCGGCGTCGAGGTCGGGAACGGCGATGCCGACATGGTCGACGGCGATCACGTAGTCGGCGGGGATGAACTCGGTGGTATCGGGTGTGCTCACCTTTTGAACGGTAGCGCGCACCACCATGGTGCTGCCGAGACCGCCCGGGTTACCGTTGAGTACGAAGCGGCCTGCGCCGCCTGCACGCTGCATCGACTCCAGCTGTGTCCACTCGAGCTGTGTCCATTGAAGAAACGAGGCTTATCGTGAGCACCACCTCCGTCATCGTCTCCGGCGCGCGCACCCCGGTCGGCCGACTCCTGGGTGGGCTGGCCGGATTCAGCGGGTCGGACCTGGGCGGATTTGCCATCAAGGCAGCGCTGGAGAAGGCCGGGGTGGCCCCCGAACGGGTCGACTACGTGATCATGGGCCAGGTGCTGACCGCGGGCGCGGGCCAGATTCCGGCGCGGCAGGCCGCGGCGGCCGCCGGCATCCCGATGGATGTGCCGGCGCTGACCGTGAACAAGGTGTGTTTGTCCGGTATCAACGCAATTGCCCTGGCGGATCAGCTGATTCGGGCCGGTGAGTACGAGATCGTGGTGGCCGGCGGGCAGGAGTCGATGACGCAGGCGCCGCATCTGCTCGAGAAGAGCCGCGAGGGTTTCAAGTACGGCGATGTGACGCTGCGCGACCATATGGCCTACGACGGGCTGTACGACATTTTCACCGATCAGGCGATGGGCCTGCTCACCGAGCAGCGCAACGACTCCGATCACATCAGCCGCGAGGATCAGGACGCCTTCTCCGCGGCCTCGCACCAGAAGGCCGCGGCCGCGTGGAAGAACGGCGTCTTCGACGACGAGGTCGTGCCCGTCGCGGTGCCGCAGCGCAAGGGTGATCCGATTCTGGTGAGCACCGACGAGGGCATCCGCGCCGATACGACCGCGGAGTCGCTGGGCAAGCTGCGCCCGGCGTTCCGCAAGGACGGCACCGTCACCGCGGGCTCGGCCTCGCAGATCTCCGACGGCGCCGCCGCGGTGGTCGTGATGAGCAAGGCCAAGGCGCAGGAGCTCGGTCTGAGCTGGATCGCCGAGATCGGCGCCGCGGGCGTGGTGGCCGGGCCGGATTCCACCCTGCAGGAGCAGCCCGCCAATGCGATCGCCAAGGCCTGTGCGCGCGAGGGTATTTCGCCCGCCGACCTGGACGTGGTGGAGATCAACGAGGCCTTCGCCGCGGTCGGCATCGCCTCGACCCGCAAGCTCGGCATCGATCCGGCCAAGGTGAACGTGAACGGGGGCGCCATCGCCGTGGGCCACCCGCTGGGCATGTCCGGCGCCCGCATCGTGCTGCACCTGGCGTTGGAGCTGAAGCGCCGCGGCGGCGGCGTCGGCGCGGCCGCCCTGTGTGGCGGTGGTGGTCAAGGCGACGCGTTGATCCTCAAGGTCTAGCTCGCGCGGAGGCTCGTCACTCGGCATTCAGCCCGTCATTCCGGCGTGCTTTTGGCCGGAATCGGTGGCCACTCGCAGGTGGTGGTTGGCGTGGATCCCGGCCAAAAGCACGCCGGGATGACGATGGGGCGTGTGGAATTTGCCACTCCGACTACGTTGTGTCGTAGGCGAGGGGCACAATGGGGACTCATGGGCGAAATCTTTGACGTGAGCACCCTGGCCAAGCGGGTGCGACTGTTCGGCATCCTCGAGGTGTTCGGGTGGGTGCTGCTATTGATCGGCATGTACTTCAAGAACGTGGCCTCCCCGGCGATCGGTTGGCCGGTCATGGTGTTCGGCATGGTGCACGGCATCATTTTCCTGGCGTACGCGTTCAGCCTGCTGATGGCGTGGCGCGAATTCGAGTGGCCGGGTAAGACCATCGGACTGGGCCTGCTCTCGTCGGTGGTTCCGTTCTGTTCGGTGTGGTTCGAGCGGTGGGCGATCCGGTCGGGGCAGCTGGGCGAGCTGAGCCCCTCCGCGGCGCCCGCGGTCGCCGGTTCATGACAAACTGGAAGTCGTGACTCGACCTGCTGCCCGTCGTCCTTCGCCCGCCGCTGTTGCCGCCATGTCCGGCGCGGTGGATCTGTCCAGCCTGAAACAACCAGCCGCCACGGATGACCTGGGCGATCACGCGGTGTCCGAGGCCAACTTCGAAGATCAGGTGCTGCGGCGCTCGCTGCAGGTCCCGGTTGTCGTCGTGCTGTACTCGCAGCGCAGCCCCGGCAGCGTGGACTTGGTCAAGCTGTTCGAGCGGCTGGTCGGCGAGGCCGACGGTGCCTGGGAGCTGGCGACCGTAGAGGCCGAACCGAATATGCGCATCGCGCAGGCGTTCGGGGTGCAGGGCATCCCGACGGTGGTCGCGGTGGCCGGCGGGCAGCCCCTGGCCGACTTCCAGGGCGCCCAGCCCGAACCGCAGGTGCGGCAGTGGCTGTCCGCGGTGATGGAGGCCGCGAGCGGCCAGCCGGCCGAGGGCGAGGAGCCGCGGCCCGAGCCCGAGGACCCGCGCTTCACCGCCGCCGAGCAGGCCCTCGATCGCGGCGACATCGACGGCGCGATCGCCGCCTACGAGGCGATCGTGGCCGCCGAACCGGCCAACGACGAGGCCAAGGCCGCACTGCGCCAGGTGCGTTTCTACGCCCGCACCCAGGGCCTGCCCGCCGACGCGATCGCCCGCGCCGAGGCCGATCCGGCCGATATCGACGCCGCCTTTGCCGCGGCCGATATGGAACTGTTCAACGGCACGCCCGATGCGGCCTTCGTCCGCCTGATCGAGCTGGTCAAGCGCACCGCGGGCGACGACCGCACCCGCGTGCGTACCCGCTTGGTCGAACTGTTCGAACTCTTCGACACCGCCGACCCCATCGTCACCGCGGCCCGCCGCAAGCTGGCAACCGCGCTGTACTAGAGGTATCCGCGCCTACCGGCGCGGATACCAACGCGACAACTGATCTCGTAAAGCACATGGGTAACTCGCCGGGGACGGGCCCACCTGGAGGGGGCCGTCAACCGCAAGCCCGATGAGCAAGTCTGGTGGCCGTCAACGGCACGCTGAAGTCGCGCGGAGGCGGGGGCGCCTACTCCGGGGCGAGCCAGAGGGCGCTGTTGGGAGCGAGGGTGATTGGGGCCGAGTGCGGGCGGCCGTGGCTGGGGGTGTCGGTGGTGTCCACGCCGCCCAGGTTGCCTATTCCGCTGCCGCCGTAGGGGGTTGCGTCGGTGTTGAGGATTTCGTGCCAGTGGCCGGGTGTGGGCAGGCCCAGGCGGTAGTCGGGGTGTTCGGAGCCGGAGAAGTTGTAGACGCAGGCGACGGGGGAGCCATTGCTGGCGTAGCGCAGGAAGGCCAGGACGTTGTTGTCGCGGTCGTCCGCCTCGATCCAGGCGTAGCCGCCGGGGGAGGTGTCCTGGGTCCACAGTGCCGGATGCGCGCGGTAGGCCGCGTTGAGGTCGGCGACCAGGCGGGCGATGCCCGCGTGCAGGGGATTGTCCAGTTCGTGCCAGTCCAGGCCGCGGTCGTGCGACCATTCGCGGAACTGGCCGAAGTCCTGGCCCATGAACAGCAACTGTTTGCCCGGATGTGACCACATGTATGCCAGTAACGTCCGTACCCCGCAGGCTCGCGCGTAGTCGTCGCCCGGCATGCGGGTCCACAGCGTGCCCTTGCCGTGCACGACCTCGTCGTGACTGATCGGCAGCACGTAATTCTCGCTCCACGCGTACACGGTGGAGAAGGTGATCTCGTTGTGATGCCAGCTGCGGTGCACCTGATCCCGGCCGAGGTAGCCGAGGGTGTCGTGCATCCAGCCCATATTCCATTTCATGGTGAAGCCCAGGCCGCCGACCTCGGTGGGCCGGGTTACACCCGGCCAGGCGGTGGACTCCTCGGCGACGGTGACCACGCCCGGATGCAGCTTGTGCACGGTCGCGTTCATCTCCTGCAGGAACTGCGCGGCCTCCAGATTCTCGCGGCCGCCGTGGATATTGGGCTCCCAGCCGCCCTCGGGGCGCGAATAGTCCAGGTACAGCATCGAGGCAACCGCGTCCACGCGCAGGCCGTCGATGTGGAATTCCTGGATCCAGAACAACGCGTTGGCGACAAGGAAGTTGCGCACCTCGTTGCGGCCGAAATCGAAAACGTAGGTGCCCCAGTCCAATTGCTCGCCGCGGCGGGGGTCGGGATGTTCGTAGAGGGGGGTTCCGTCGAATCGGGCCAGGGCCCATTCGTCGCGCGGGAAATGGGCGGGTACCCAGTCCAGCAGGACCCCGATGCCCGCGGCATGCAGCCGATCGACGAAGGCGCGCAGGTCGTCCGGCGTCCCGAGGCGGGCGGTCGGCGCGTAGTAGGAGGTGACCTGGTAACCCCACGACCCGCCGAAGGGATGTTCGGCGATGGGCAGCAGCTCGACATGCGTGAAGCCTTGGGCGCGAACATATTCGGCGAGCTGATCGCCCGCCTCGCGATAGTCGAGCCCGGGGCGCCACGAGCCGAGGTGCACCTCGTAGATGCTCATCGGCGCGTGCGCCGGATCGGCCTGCTCGCGGGCGCGGATCCACTCCCGATCATGCCAGCGGTAGCTGCTCTCGGTGATCACCGACGCGGTGGCGGGGGGCTTTTCGGTCGCGAAGGCGAGCGGGTCGGCATGGTCCGCGCTGCGGCCGTCGGCGCCGTGTACCCGGAACTTGTATTTCGCGCCCGGCCCCAGGCCCGGAACGAACAGCTCCCACACTCCGGAATCACCCAGGCTCCGCATGGGCGCGGTATGCCCACTCCAGCCCTCGAAGTCGCCGATCACGCTGACGCCGCGGGCGTTGGGCGCCCACACCGCGAAGGACGTGCCGGAGACCTCGCCGTCCAGGGTGGTATAGCTGCGCGGATGGGCGCCCAGGACCTCCCAGAGTTGCTCGTGCCGTCCCTCGCCGATCAGGTGCAGATCGAGCTCGCCCACGGTCGGCAGGAACCGGTAGCCGTCGGCGTCGAGCACCGTGCGCCCGCCCGGGTAGGAGACCAGTAGCCGGTAGTCCCACAGGTCGGCGAGCGGTACGACGCCCTCGAAGATCCCGTGGTCGAGATGCCCCAGCAGATGATCCTCGCCGCCGATCCGCGCGGACACCGAATCCGCATGCGGGCGAAGGGCCCTGATGACGGTGCCGTCGGGATGGGGATGTGCGCCCAGAACTGAGTGCGGGTCCGGGTGGGTGCCCGCCGCGAGCAGCATCAGATCGCGGCGGTTCACGAGTCCGCCCCGTCATCCCGGCGTGCTTGTGGCCGGGATCCAGCCGCGAGATTCCGGCCACAAGCATGCCGGAATGACGAGGGGGCGCTCATTGGAATGTCCTGCGGTAGGCCAATTCTGTGCGTGCGGCGGCGGAAACCGGTGGGAGCGTGAGGATATGGGCGACGGCACGCGTTGGGTCCAGGCGTACGTAATTGGTTTGGCCCCAGTGGTATTCTTCGCCGCTGACCTCGTCGTGCACCACCGGATGATCGTGCCACTCGCGACCGATCGCGGGCATATCGAGCGAGACCATGCCGTCCTCGGGTCCGAATGGGTTGAGATTCACCACGATCAGTATCGCATCGCCGGTGCCGGGGTCGACCCTCGAATAGGCAAGCAACGCATCGTTATCGGTGTGATGCACTGCCAAACAACGTACTTGCTGCAGCGCCGGATGGGCGCGGCGGATCTCGTTGAGCCGGGTCAGCCACGGCTCCAGCGACTCTCCGTGAGCGGCGGCCTCGGTGAAGCGGCGCGGGCGCAGCTCGTACTTCTCCGAATCCAGGTACTCCTCGCTGCCCGCTCGCGCCGCCCGATGTTCGAACAGCTCGAAACCCGAGTACACGCCCCAGCTGGGCCCCATCGTCGCGGCCAGTGTCGCGCGGATCGCGAACATGCCCGGGCCGCCGTGCTGCAGGCTCTCGTGCAGGATGTCGGGGGTGTTCACGAACAGATTCGGGCGCGCCTGGTCGGCCTTGGCGGCCAGTTCGAGCGCGAACTGTTCGAGTTCGTATTTACCGGTGCGCCAGGTGAAATACGTGTAGGACTGGGTGAATCCGCGGCGGGCCAGTCCGTACATCCGGGCCGGGCGGGTGAATGCCTCGGACAGGAAGATGACGTCCGGGTCGTTGCGGTGCACCTGCGCGATCAGCCACTCCCAGAAGTCGGCCGGTTTGGTGTGCGGATTATCGACGCGGAAGATGTTGACTCCCAGCGCAATCCAATGCCGAACCACCCGCAGTACCTCGGTATACAGCCCGTCCGGGTCGTTGTCGAAATTGACCGGATAGATGTCCTGGTACTTCTTCGGGGGATTCTCGGCGAAGGCGATGGTGCCGTCCGGCAGCGTGGTGAACCACTCGGGATGTTCGCTCACCCACGGATGGTCCGGGGCGCACTGTAGCGCCAGATCCAGGGCCACCTCGAGCCCGAGCTGCCTTGCGGTGCCGACGAATTCGGCGAATTCCTCGCCGGTGCCCAGCTGCGGGTGGATGGCATCGTGGCCACCCTCGGCCGCGCCGATCGCCCACGGGGAGCCGACATCGTCCGGCGCCGCGGTCAGGGAGTTGTTGGGGCCCTTGCGATTGACCCGTCCGATGGGGTGGATCGGCGGCAGGTACACCACATCGAATCCCATGGCCGCGATGCGGTGCAACTCCTTGGCAGCGGTGCTGAAGGTGCCGTGCACCGGCCTGCCGTCGGCATCCAGGCCGCCGGTGGAGCGGGGGAAGAATTCGTACCAGGAGCCGTACAGGGCGCGGTGGCGCTCGACGAGCACCGTGAACTGCGGTCCGCGGGTGAGTAGTTCGCGCAGCGGGGTATCGCGCAGGATCTCCCCGACCTCGGCGCTGAACGCCGACGCCACCCGGGCGGGCAGCTGCGCATCGGTATCGCGCAGCGCGGCCGCGGCCGCGCGCAGCCGTTGCCACCGGGCCCTGGGGACCGCCTGCGCCGCGCGATCGAACAGCCGCGCGCCCAGCTCGAGGTCGTTGGCCAGGTCGGCGGCGCTCTGGCCCACAGCCAGTTTCGCCTCGACCGCGGCCCGCCAGCCGGCGATCGGATCGCTCCAGCCCTCGATGCGGTAGGTCCATCGCCCGGGCTCGGACGGGGTGAACACGGCGTTGAACACGTCCGGCTCGTAATCCGGCGCCATCCGGATTCGCAGCGTGCGCGAGCTGCCGGGCGCGCGGACCGCGAGGGTGGCGGCGACCGCGTCGTGCCCCTCGCACCAGACCACGGTCCGGACCGGGAAAACCTCACCCACCACGGCCTTGGCCGGGTAACGTCCGAGTCCGACGGCCGGGGCGGTGTCATCGATGGCGATGCGACCGGTCACGGCACCAACCGTACCGGTATTTCGGGAATGATCAGGACGACCGCGCTCGTTGTGCGACGCGCGGGTGGCAGGAATCGTCGCGGGCGGGTAAGACCGAAGCGGAACGATCGCCTCGTTTGTTGAGATGACATATAGAAGACAGAACCTGAGAGAGGATCCATCATGAGTTCAGTGCACGGCACGTCGGTAGATATTCCGACACCAGACGGGGTGGCCGATGCTTACGTGGCCTACCCCGACGACGGCGCCGCGCATCCGGGCGTTCTGGTGTTCCAGGACGCCTTCGGCCTGCGGCCCAGCCTGCGTGCGCTGGCCGATCGCATCGCCTCGCACGGATACACCGTGCTGGTGCCCAACATGTTCTATCGCGCGGGCCGCGCGCCCCTATTCGACCTGCCGGACCCGATCGTCATGGCGGAGCGGCCGGATATTCTCCAGGGGATCATGCCGTTGATGATGCAGCTCACGCCCGAGGTCGTGAAGTCCGATTCGGGCGCGCTCCTCGAGTGGATGGCGGCGTTCCCGCAGATCGCCGCCGGCCCGGTCGGCCTGACGGGCTACTGCATGGGCGGGCGACTGGTGGTGTACACCGCCGCCGCCCATCCGGACCGGGTCGCCGCCGGGGCCGCTTTCCACACCGGCCATCTGATTACCGACGATGGGAGCAGTCCCCATCTCGTCGTCGATTCCATTACGGCGGAACTGTATCTCGCCCCCGCCGACAACGACCAGTCCATGTCGCCCGAGCACATCGAGACGTTCGCCAAGGCCCTGGATGCCGCGGGCGTCCGCCACACGACCGAGGTCTACGAGGGCGCGGTCCACGGCTACACCCAGTCCGACACCGAGGCCTACAACGCCGAGGCGGCCGAGCGGCACTATCGCGAGCTGCTGGCCCTGTACGACCGCACCCTGCGGCAGCACTGACCCGGGCCCCGGTCGTCGCGGCAGCGCCGTGGCGACCGGCGTAGGTTTTACCGGATGAAGGCATTGCGTCGCTTCACCGTCCGTGCCCATCTGCCCGGGCCGCTGGCCGCGCTCGGCGAGCTTGCCACGAATCTGCGCTGGTCCTGGCATGCGCCGACGCAGGATCTATTCGCGGAGCTGGATCGGCGGCTGTGGGTGGAATTGGGACGTGATCCGGTGCGGATGCTGGGGGAGGTGCCCGCGGCGCGGCTGGATGAGGCCGCGGCCGATGAGGCGTACGTGGGGGCGGTCGATGCCGCCGCGGCCGATCTGCGGGACTACCTGACCCGGCCGCGCTGGTTCGGCAGGCAGGAGGGCGGTCCGCGCAATATCGCCTACTTCTCGATGGAGTTCGGTGTCACCGAGGTGCTGCCGAATTACTCCGGCGGACTGGGGATCCTGGCCGGTGACCACCTGAAGGCGGCGTCGGACTTGGGGCTTCCGCTGATCGGTGTCGGATTGCTGTATCGCTCAGGGTATTTCCGGCAGTCGCTGACCGCCGACGGGTGGCAGCGCGAGCACTATCCCGACCTCGATCCGCAGGGGTTGCCGCTGCGCTTGCTGACCGGTGGGGCCGCGGTGCGCCCGGCGGGCCCGGAGGAGGCAGCGGAGCGTCACCACGGAGGGGACGGTAAGCCGACGGAGCTTGCGGAGTCGGCGGGGTGGGTAAACTCAGGGCCTTCGGAAGCACCGCCGATCAATACTGCGGACAGCGCGCCGGTGCTGGTGCATGTGCCGATGCCCGACGGGCGGGTGTTGCGGGCGCGGGTGTGGATCGCGCAGGTGGGCCGGATTCCGCTGCTGCTGCTGGATTCCGATATCGCCGATAACGATCCGGAGCTGCGGGCGGTCACCGACCGGCTGTACGGGGGCGATCAGGACCATCGGATCAAGCAGGAGATCCTGGCCGGGATCGGCGGGGTGCGGGCGGTGCGCGCGTTCACCCATGCGCACGGGCTGCCCGATCCGGACGTATTCCACATGAACGAGGGGCACGCCGGATTCCTCGGCATCGAGCGTATCCGCGAATTCATGGCCGCCGGAATGGATTTCGATGCCGCACTGACCGCGGTGCGGGCCGGGACGGTGTTCACCACGCACACCCCGGTGCCCGCCGGAATCGACCGTTTCGCCGGGGCGCTGGTGCGCCGGTATTTCGGTGGCGCCCACGGCGAGCGTGAATCCACGCTGCTGCCGGGGGTTTCGGTGGACCGGATTCTGGCACTGGGCCGCGAGGCCGATCCCTCGGTGTTCAATATGGCGCACTTCGGGCTGCGCCTGGCCCAGCGTGCCAACGGTGTCTCGCAGTTGCACGGTGAGGTCAGCCGGAAGATGTTCGCCCCGTTGTGGCCGGGCTTCGACGCCGCCGAGGTACCGATCGGTTCGGTGACCAACGGCGTGCACGCGCCGACCTGGGCCGCGCGCGAATGGATCGACAAGGCGCGGGAATTCGTCGGCCCCGAGCTGGTCGAGGAGGCGCGGGGCTGGGAGCGGCTGCGTGATGTGGATCTGCGTGAGCTGTGGTCGACACGCAATGCGTTGCGCGGCATCCTCGTCGAGGAGGTACGCCGCCGGGTGCGCGCGTCATGGCTCGAGCGCGGCGCCGCACCGGCCGAATTGGGCTGGGTGGACGAGGTTTTCGATCCGCATGTGCTGACCATCGGCTTCGCCCGGCGGGTGCCGACCTATAAGCGACTGACCCTGATGCTGCGCGATCCGGACCGGCTGCGGGCGCTGCTGCTGCATCCCGATCGCCCGCTGCAGTTGGTGGTCGCGGGCAAATCCCATCCGGCCGACGACGGCGGCAAGGGCCTGATCCAGCAGGTGGTGCGCTTCGCCGACGATGCCGGGGTGCGGCATCGCATCGTGTTCCTGCCCGACTACGACATGTCGATGGCCCGCTACCTGTACTGGGGATGCGATGTGTGGCTGAACAATCCGCTACGTCCGCTGGAGGCGTGCGGCACCTCCGGGATGAAGTCGGCGCTCAACGGCGGGCTCAACCTGTCGATCCGGGACGGCTGGTGGGACGAGATGTACGACGGCGAGAACGGCTGGGCGATCCCCACCGCCGACGGCGTGCGCGACGAGCACCGCCGCGACGATCTCGAGGCCGCGGCGCTGTACGAGATGCTCGACCGCGCCGTGCTGCCGCGCTTCTACGAGCGCGATCACGACGGCATGCCGGTGCGGTGGATGGAGATGGTCCGCCACACCCTGCAGACCCTCGGTCCGCGGGTGCTGGCCTCCCGCATGGTCCGGGATTACACGGTCGACTACTACATCCCGGCCGCGACCGCGTATTCCGCTGTGGCACATGATGATTTCGCGGGAGCCCGGGAGCTGGCGGGCTACCGTCGGCGCGTCGAATCTGCGTGGCCGCAGGTGAAGGTGATCCAGGTGGACAGCGCCGGGCTCGGCGGCACCCCGGTGATCGGTAGCGAGCTGACCCTGCGCGCCCGCCTCGACCTGGGCGGGCTCACCCCGGCCGACGTGGTGGTGCAGGCGGTGCTGGGCCGCGTCTCCCAGGACGACGACCTGAGCGATGTCACGACGATCGGCATGGCCCATGCCGGAACCGATTCCGGCACCGAGCTGTACACGGTGCACACCCCCGTTCCCCTGTCGGGCGCGGTCGGCTATACCGTCCGCGTGCTCCCGCACCACCCGTTGCTGTCCTGCGATGCCGAACTCGGGGTGGTCGCCACCCCCGCCCCCTGAAGGCGCACCGGCACCGGGAGGACGGATCGTCGGCTTACAGCGCTCGAATCAGGACGCGTTTGAGGACCATGCCGGCGGCGTTGCGGGGGAGGGAATCGAGGAAGGTGATCTCGCGGGGGACCGAGTAGCGGCCCAAGCGATGGCGGACGTAGGTGCGGATCAGGTCGGGGTCCAGGCCCGCGCCCTCGCGGGTCACGACGAAGGCGGCCAGCCGCTGGCCGAATTCGCGGTCCGGTACGCCGATCACCGCGACGTCGCTGACCCGAGGCAGGCGTAGCAGCACGTCCTCGACCGGCCGTGAGAAGACGCTCTCGCCTCCGGAGAGGATCATTTCGTCGTCGCGGCCCGCGATGAACAGCCGTCCGGTGGCGTCCAGGTAGCCGAGATCGTCCGAGTAGAGCATGCCGTCCGCCTGCGCGGGCATCGGGACGTCGGTGTAACCGTCGAACAGCATGTGGTGGCCGACGAAGATGCGCCCCGTCGCGCCCACCGGCAGAGGACGCGAATCCTCGTCCAGCACGGCTATTTTCGCGCCGAGCGGAGGCCGTCCCGCGGTGGCGGGCGACACGCGTAGATCGGCCGGGTCGGCGATGGTCGCCCACGACACCTCGGTGGATCCGTAAACGTTGTAAAGGATCTCGCCGAAGGTATCCATGAATCGCAGCACCGTCGCCGGGGCCAGCGCGGCGCCGCCGCTGGCCACCATGCGCAGGCTGGAGGTGTCGTAGCGGGCGCGCACCGCGGCAGGCAGGTCGAGCAGCTGCTGCACCATGATCGGGAATACGATCAGCGTGCTGACCCGGTGTTCGGCGATCAGCCGCAGGCATTCCTCCGCGTCGAACCGTTCGAGCAGCACCACCGTGGCCCGGAGTGGGAGGCTCAGATGCAGGGCCGCCAGACCCCAGGAATGGAACAGCGGCGTCGGAATCAGCAGGGTCTCGTTCATCTGCACCGGCAGCCGGGACAGCAGCGCCGCGATGGTGGAGAACCCGCGGGGTTGCGGGCGGAGCGTGACCTTCGGCGGGCCACCGGTGCCCGAGGTGAGCACGATCAGCCGCCCGGGCTGTGCCGGCTTGTCGAAATCCTCTCCCGCCGAATCGATCAGGTCCGCCAACCCGGCGCGCCCCGGCTGCGCCGAGCGGCCGTGAGTGGTATAGCAGGGCAGGTCCGACGGCAGCCGCGAGAGCAGGCCCTCCAGCTCCGGATCGACGAATATCGCCGCCAGCTGGTGTATCTCGGCAATGGCCGCGATCCGTTCGGTGGACAGTCCGGTGGTGAGAAGTATGGTGTCGACACCGAGTTTGCCACCGGCGGTGGTGATTTCGACCATCTCGGTGTGGTTGCGCGCCAGCAGGCCGATCGCATCGCCGGGGCCGATGCCGAGCTCGGCCAGGGCGCTCGCCAGCGCCTGGGTGCGGGCGTGGATCTCCGCGAAGGTGCTTTCGCCGCGGTCGTCGATGAGGGCTGTGCGGTGCGGGGCATACCCGGCCCCGGCGGCGTACCCGCCGGCGAGGGTGAATCCCCAGGTGACCAGGCTGCCCACCTGCTTGATCATCCGATCGGGCCGAAAGGTGCGCAGTACGCCGGTGGCCATCATCTGCCGGACGACATCCGCCTGCGTGCGCATCGTGGAGTCCTCGCCGTTGGTCACCACCGAGGTCTGCGCGCCGCGCACGAGGTCGACGAGGCGGCCCAGCCCGGCGGTGATCCATTCGGTTACCGCGGCGCTCGACAGGTCCTGCACGAGCGGATGCACCCGGCCCGGGGCGACACAGGTGACCACGACGTGTGTGCGGTCGGCCGCGCCGAGCAGCCGGATCGCGGCGAAGCTGCTCATGGCGGGACACTGCAGCTCCAGCGTGTTCAGCTCGCGGTTCTCGATGAGCCGGATCTCGAGGGTACGGATTTCGGTCTCGGCCCCGCCGATGCGCATCTGCCACGCCGGCGGGCCGTCGACGATCTCGTACGGTTCGCAGGCGCCGATGCCGGGAAACAGCCGGGGGTAGGTCTCGGGATCGACGAGTAGACCCCACAGCGCTCGCGGATCGATCGCGAGATCGGCACTGACATCAACGATTTCGGTAACCACGCTTGCACTTCTGGCTTGGCCGGTTCGACAGCTCGGTTCGGCGGATTACGCATTTGTAACGGTCCGAGCATGATCCGGTCAAGAAATCCCATATACGAGGTGAAACATTCATTTAATTGCCTGGAGATTGCATGTGTCGCATAACAAGGGGTGGAACGTGATTGGCCCACGTGCCGCTGATTCGCGGGGGCGTGCCTGTTGATCGTGATGGCCTTTGTATTCAGGCTGCCCGGTAGTAGCTCATGCTGCGCGGCGAGCGGGTTGTTCGTGTCGACGTGGATTGCCCGCTATTCGCGGGACCGGATGCGGGCGACCGGAACGGGACAGATACGGTGCTCGGGGGCACGTCCGTTCCGGCCGAGGTGGAGAACAGCACGATGAGCATTGTCGATGTCCAGTCGGAGTCGAAGGGGCGTATGGACGCCTACTTCGGGATCAGCAGGCTCGGGTCGACCGTGAAGCGCGAGATCATGGCCGGGACCGTGACCTTCCTCGCGATGTCCTATGTGCTGGCGGTGAACCCGTCGGTGCTCGGTGATCACGGCGCGCTGGGCGCCAAGGGCATTCCGATGCAGGCGGTGTTCACCGCGACCGCCGTCGCCGCGGTGGTCGGCACGCTGGTGATGGGCCTGTGGGCCCGGTATCCGATCGCGCTGGCGCCGGGTATGGGCCTGAACGCCTTCTTCGCCTATTCGGTGGTGCTCGGCATGGGCATCCACTGGCAGGTCGCGCTGTCGGGCACGTTCCTGTCCGGCGTGATCTTCTTCGTGCTCGCGGTCACCAAGATTCGCGAGAAGATCATCGACTCCATTCCCATGCAGTTGAAACTGGCCGTCGGGGCGGGCATCGGCATGTTCGTGGCCTTCCTGGGCCTGAAGAACGCCGGACTCGTCGTCGCCAACAAGGACACCTTCGTGCACCTCGGCGACTTCACCAAGGGCACCACGCTGCTGGCCCTGTTCGGGCTGCTGGTGACGGTGATCTTCCTGGTGATCGGCTGGCACGGCGCGGTGCTGTACGGCATCGTCCTGACCGCCGTCGTGGGCATCGTGAGCGGGCTCGTGCCGCTGCCGCATTCGGTGGTGGCCCTGCCGCACGGCCTGGATCAGACCTTCGGCCAGGCAATCGTCAACCTGCCGCACGCGTTCACCGGGCAGATGGCGATCGTCGTGCTCACCATGCTGTTCGTCGACTTCTTCGACGCCTCGGGCACCCTGATCGGCATCGCCAACCAGGCCGGACTGCTCACCGCCGAAGGCAGGCTGCCGCGCGCGGCGCAGGCCTTTGCGGCCGATTCGGTCGGCACCGCCGCCGGGGCGATCATCGGCACCTCCACCACCACCGCTTATGTGGAGTCGACCGCGGGCGTGAGCGCCGGGGGGCGTACCGGTCTGACGGCGGTATCGACGGCGGGCTGGTTCCTGATCGCGATGTTTTTCTTCCCGGTCTTCGCCGTCGTCGCGGACGCGCCGTCGGTGACCGCGCCGGCGCTGATCGTGGTCGGCGTGCTGATGGCCCGCTCGCTGGGCCAGATCGACTGGAGCAAGCTGGAATACGCCATTCCGGCGTTCATCACCGTGATCATGATGCCGCTGACCTACTCCATCGCGAACGGCATTGCGATGGGGCTGCTGTTCTATCCGGTGGTGATGGTGGCCAAGCGGCGCGGCCGCGAGGTGCATCCGGTGGTGTGGGTGCTGATGCTGGTCTTCCTGGCCTACTTCTTTTTTCTGGCCAACCGGTAATCGCCAACAGGTAATTTTCACGCCCGGTCGAACCGCCGGGCGCTGTGCCTCGTTTACTCCTCAGACCGCGGTCCGCATCGTCGCTCCCACCCGGGATATTCGTTCGCATCATCGTGAGGACCCCCATGAGGACACAGACAATTACGCCAGTCGCCCGGCAAGTGCTCGCCGGGTCGGGTGACGACACCACCGCAGGGATCGATATCGGCCTGCTAGTGCTGCGCCTGGGCGCGGGCGGGCTGCTGTTCATCACCGGCAGCCAGAAGCTGTTCGGCTGGTTCAATGGCGCCGGCTGGACGCGGACCACCGCGGGCTTCGAGAAGATGGGTTACCACCCGGGCAAGCTGTTCGGCACCCTGGCTGGATTGTGTGAATTCACCGGCGGCACACTGCTCGTGCTCGGCCTGCTGACGCCGCTGGCGGCGGCCATCGTCATCGGGACGATGATCAATGCGGTGCATGTGACCTGGCCGCACGGCCTGGTTGCGTCGGCCTCGGGGCTATTGCTGATCGGCGCCGCGGCCGCGCTGGGTTTCACCGGCCCGGGCCGGATCTCCCTGGATTACGGCCGCCTGTGGCGGCGTCACGGAATCGGGTGGGGCCTGGGTGCGATCGTGCTGGGAGTGGTGGCCGCAGCGATCACGCTCGTCGTGAAGTAGTTATTCTGCGGTGGCGGTGAGACGCTGCAGCGCCTTGACCACCACCTCCGGATCCGTGGTCGCCCAGTACGGCGGCAGCGAGGCACGCAGGTACGCCCCGTACCGGGCCGTTGCCAGGCGCGAATCCAGGATCGCCACCACCCCGCGGTCGTCCACGCTGCGCAGCAGCCGGCCCGTGCCCTGGGCGAGCAGCAGCGCCGCGTGATTGGCCGCGATCGCCATGAAGCCGTTGCCGCCGCGCGATTCCACCGCCTTCTGCCGGGCCACCAGCAGCGGATCGTCCGGGCGGGGGAACGGGATGCGATCCAGGATCACCAGACTCAGTGACGGCCCGGGCACATCCACGCCCTGCCACAGCGACAGCGTGCCGAACAGCGAGGTCTCCGGATCGTCGGCGAATTTCCGCACCAGTGCCCCGGTGGCGTCGTCACCCTGGCACAGCACGGGGGTGTCCAGGCGCTCGCGCAGCGCCTCGGTGGCGGCCTTGGCCGCGCGCATCGAGGAGAACAGGCCCAGCGTGCGGCCGCCCGCGGCGCGGATCAGGCGCTCGATCTCATCCAGATAGGTCGGGGACAGGCCGTCGCGGCCCGGGGCGGGCAGATGCTTGGCGACGTACAGGATGCCGGATTTGGCGTGGTCGAACGGGGAGCCGACATCGAGCGAATTCCACCGCATCGCAGTGGAATCCGAGGGTGCCTCGCCGCCGTTGGCCAATGTGGGATCCACCTTGTTGGGTGTCTGCGCGGGCAGGCCCCAGGTGATCGCCAGCCCATCGAACGAGCCGCCCACCTGCAGGGTCGCCGAGGTGAGCACGACCGTCGAGGTGCCGAACAGGCGGCTGCGCAGCAGCCCGCCGACCGAGAGCGGGGCCATGTGCAGGGTGCGGCGCGCGATGCCGCGCAGCTCGTCGGCGGCCAGCCAGATCACATCGCGGCGGGCGGCGGGGTCGGCCTCGTCGAAGGTGGTCAGCGCGCGGACCGCGGCGTCGTGCACGTCCTCGATGGCCGATAGCGCGATATTGCGGGTGACCTGCGCCTCCGGATCGCCCTGCGGCGCGGCCGAACCGCCGGGGGACAGGGCGGTGCGGGCGTTCCAGGCGGCGTCACGGATCAGCGCCAGCACCGAACTCGCGCCGCCGGGCAGCTGATCCCAGCGGCCGGGGGGCAGCTCCTCGAGCAGTTCGTGCCAGGCCTCGGCCGCGCCCTCGAGCCGGTCGACCTCTTTCTCGTCGATGAGTTTGGCGCAGCGCTTGGCGGCGATGCTGATCGCGGCGGTGGACAGCTCCGCGGTGGCGACGCCGGTGACCCGGTCCACCAGCTCATGTGCCTCGTCGATGACGACGACATCGTGTTCGGGCAGCACCTGGATGCCGCTGATGGCGTCGATGGCCAGCAGGGCGTGGTTGGTGACCACGACATCGGCCTGGCCGGATTCGGCGCGGGCGCGCTCGGCGAAGCAGTCGGTGCCGAACGGGCAGCGGGACTTGCCCAGGCATTCGCGCGCGGACACGCTCACCTGCCGCCACGCCCGGTCGGTGACGCCGGGGGCCAGCTCGTCGCGGTCGCCGGTCTCGGTGTCCGAGGCCCATTCGTTCAGGCGCTGGACCTCGCGGCCCAGGCGGGAGACGGCGAATGCGTCGAACAGCTCGGCCTCGGGCTCCTCGTCCGGGATCACGCTGTTGATCTTGTTCAGGCACAGATAGTTGCCGCGGCCCTTGAGGATCGCGAATTTCGCTTGGCGGCCCAGGGGCTTTTCCAGCGCTTGGGCCAGGCGCGGCAGATCGCGGTCGACCAGCTGGCGCTGCAGCGCGATGGTCGCGGTGGACACCACGACCGTGCGCCCGCTCTCCACGGCGTGGCGCAGGCTCGGCACCAGATAGGCCAGCGACTTGCCGGTGCCCGTCCCGGCCTGCACGGCCAGATGCTCCTTGGTGTCGATCGAGTGCGCGACCGCGGCCGCCATGGTCTGCTGCCCCTTGCGCGCCTTCCCGCCCAGGGCCTCGACGGCGGTGGTCAACAGGGTTGGCACGGGCGGAAGTTCGGGCACCCAGGCAGACTACTGCGCCCCGCCGACAGACACACCGATCACCCGCGAGAGCGTCGTCACCGGGGACCGCGGTCCCCGATGACTGTGCACCGGGCCCGGGTCAGGCGCCGTGGATCTGGAATTCGGTGGTGGTGCCGGTGAACGGGGCCGGCTGGCCGGTGTGCTTCTTGGCGCTGCCGAAGTATCGGATGCGGTAGGTGCCGGGGGGTGTGTCGGCGGCGGTATTCCAGGCGATGGCGACCCGCGAGCTCGAGGCGGCGCCGCGGGACCAGGTGAAGGTGGTCGTCCAGTCGGCGTCGTCGGCGATCGTGTGCCAGCGACCCGCATCGTGCCGCTGCACCATCAGGTAGGTGCCGCCGCGGTGCGGATCGTTGTTCGGATGCGCCCCCGCGAATTCGACGAGCACCTGTTCGCCCGCGCGGTACGCGGGGGCGGGTTCGGTGAGCGCATCGCCGAATTGGCGTCCGCCGGGCGGAAAGTCCGGCGGCGGTGTGGTTTTCACGGTGCGTTGCTGCTGGGGCGCGTCCGGTTGGCCGGGCGGCACGGGCGCGGCGGGGCCCGGCGCGGCGGTCCGGTCCTCGTGCATCGCCGCGGCCAGTTCCGCCGCGGTCTGCTGCAGGGCCGGCAGCTCCCACCGGCCGAATACCGTGCTCGCGCCCTCGAGGCGCTGCTCGTCGTACTCCTCGGGGGTGGTGATGTAATGCACGTGGGCATTGGCATAGCCGACGACCAGCACGTTGGGCAGTCCGGCCTCGACGATGGCCGCCACCGTGCGCCGCAGCCGCAGGCCGGCGGCGATGCTGACCTCGCCCGGAATGCCCAGCAGATATAGCTCGCCGATCCGGATCAGCTGCACGGGAACGATATTCGGCACCAGCGGCGCGATCCGGGTGAACAGCCCGCCCGTGGCCACGATCGTCTTGGGCGCATGGGCATCCCGGAGCTTGGGTGCGAACCGGTACAGCACCTGCTGGGAGAGCCAGTCCCAGAATGGATTCCGGCCCTCGTGAAAGATCTTCCAGCGAACGGCCCCGGCGAATCCGGCTCCCGTGAATGCGGCCGGTCCCACCGCCGCCGGGCCGGTGAGGTGTTCGCTGCCGTCCCCGGTGAACTCCGCGGATGCGGTCGTCGCGGACAGGTCGACGCGCGTCGTGCGGAAGTCGATATCACCGGCCATGCGCGGCATATACGCCTGCGCCAGCGCCGCGGCGGCCTCGTACTGGCGGGCGCCCAGGATCCGCGCGGCCTGCGCATCGTCCCCGGAATCGTCCGGAACACTGTGCATATCACCGGCATTGGTCTGGGCGAAGGCCGCGACGAAGTCGGGATCGGGATCCGCGAGGTAGTCGACGCCCTCGACGACCCGCTCCCAGTGGTAGGCCGCGTATCCCTTGGCGGCGGAGCTGATCAGCGCGCTCGATCCGGTCGCCGGCGCGTGGTGCGCGGCGAACCAGTTGATCGCCCCGACCGGTTGATCCTCGCGATCGATGCGCAGCAGCGTCGTCTGCGGGTCGATCGCGTCGGGGAAGAATTTCCTGTCCGCCTCCGGATTTCGGTCGAAGGCCGCCCGCGAGCGGTTGACGGTGGCCGAGCGCAGCTCGCCGTGTGCGAGTCGCAGGGTGGCCGGTGCGACGTCCTCGTGTGCCCGCTCGACCGCCTCGACGATGCCGTCGACGATCGCCGCGAAGGTCCCGGGTGTGATCCCGTCGGTCGCCTCGTTCGGGGCGGATCCGCCCGGCCCGCAGTGCGTATGGGTCGCGGTCATCAGCACATTGGCCGCGTTGTACGCGCCGTCGAACCGGGTGGCCAGGCGGCGCAGCACCTCCCGGGACAGGCCCGAGCCGGTCACGGGCAGGTCGTTGACGATCAGCAGTACCCGCCGATCGGTGATCGGGTCCGCGAAGACGAAGGCACGCGAGCGCAGCCGGATGCGGATTCCGGCGGACTGCGAATCAGCCGCGCCGTTTCCGGGCAGCCCTGCTCCGGCCAGCTCTCCGGTGATGTCGGCGATGGCGCGTCCAACACGATGGCGGTCGGTCGAATAATTCACACGGACAAAGTAGCCGGGTGCGCCAACGCCCGCAGGTCGAATGCCCCCTTCGGGGATGGTGAGCGGCGGGGTGAGTAAGCTCAGGGGACGGTTAGCTGGCGGAGCCGGCGGGGTGGGATAAGCTCAGCGCTCCATCTGACCGGCGAGTTCTATTCCGGTGGCTCGCATCCTGTTCAGGGCCGATGCGGTGGTATCGGGCGCGACTCCCGCGGTCAGGCCCAGCAGGACCCGGGTGCGCAGGCCCGCGGCGTGCGCGTCCAGCGCGGTGGCCCGCACGCAGTGGTCGGTGGCGATGCCGCACACATCCACGGCGTCGATTCCCTTGGCACGCAACCAGTCCGTGAGGGTGTCCCCGGATTCGGTGCTGCCCTCGAAACCCGAATAGGCGGCGCTGTAGGCCCCCTTGGAGAACACCTCCTCGATGGGCCCGGTGTCCAAATTACGATGGAAGTCCGCGCCGGGCGTGCCCACGCGACAGTGCGGCGGCCAGGAGTCGAGGTAGTCGGGCTCGGCGGAGAAGTGCGGGCCCGGATCGATGTGAAAGTCCCGGGTGGCCACCACCGCGGCGTAATCGGAGACGCCGAGGTAGTCGGTGATGCGCGAGGCGACCGCGGCCCCGCCCGCGACGGCCAGCGAGCCGCCCTCGCAGAAATCGTTCTGCACGTCCACGACGATGAGTGCTCTGTTCATCTCTCGCATCTCGATCCCGAATGCCGGTGTGCGGGTGGGTGGCCCGGGCGTCCGCTCTGCCGCACGGTCGCACTCATTGTAAGAAAGTCGTGGGGACCGCGGGATCCCCGGGTGAGAGTTTGAGGCCCTCCCAGGGCAGGCTCACCAGCCCGCCGGCGACCAGCTCGCGCGCGTCTTGCAGAGTGGGCCGATCCTCGGTGATCTTGCCGTCGCGCACCATCGGCGTCAGCAGCTCGCGGGCTCCGAAGCCGTTCGTCACCGGCGCGGGGCCGGTCGCCGGATACACGATCTCCTCCACGATCGTCCCGGTGCGCCGGGACAGCCGCACCGCCCGCTTGGTGCCGCCGCGCGACTCCTTGTGGCTGCTGCGCTTGGCCACCGGCACGCCCTCCACCTCGACCAGCTTGTAGACCATGCCGGCGGTCGGGGCGCCGGACCCGGTCACCAGGGAGGTGCCGACGCCGTAGGCGTCCACGGGTTCCGCGCGCAGCGAGGCGATCGCGTATTCGTCCAGGTCCCCTGACACCACGATGCGGGTGCGGGTGGCCCCGAGCCCGTCGAGCTGGTCGCGCACCTGTCGCGCCAGCACACCCAGATCGCCGGAATCGATACGCACCCCGCCCAATTCTGGCCCGGCCACCTCGATGGCGGTGGCCACACCCTGGGTGATGTCGAAGGTGTCCACCAGCAGGGTGGTACCGATGCCCAGGGCCTCGATCTGACTACGGAACGCCGCCGCCTCGTGCGACCCGTCTTGACCGCTGTGCAGCAGCGTGAATGCGTGCGCGCTGGTGCCCGCGCCGGGGACACCGTAGCGGCGCACCGCCTCCAGATTCGAGGTCGCATCGAATCCGGCCAGATAGGCCGCGCGGGCGCTGGCAGGGGCGGCCAGCTCGTGGGTGCGGCGCGAGCCCATCTCGATCATCCGCCGCCCGCCCGCGGCGCTGACCATGCGCGCGGCCGCCGAGGCGATCGCGCTGTCGTGGTTGAGGATCGACAGGATCAGCGTCTCCAGCACCACGCATTCGGCGAAGGAACCGCGCACCGACAGGATGGGGGAGCCGGGGAAGTACAGCTCGCCCTCGCGATAGCCGTCGATATCGCCGCGAAACTGATACTCACGCAGCCACTCCAGCGTCCGGGCGTCCAGGAAACCCGCGGCGATCGCCAGTTCGGGCTCCCCGAAACGAAATTCGGCCAGCGCGTCGAGCAATCGGCCGGTGCCCGCGGTCACGCCGTAGCGGCGCCCGTTCGGCAAACGCCGGGCGAATGCCTCGAAGGTGCACCGGCGATGGGCCGATCCGTCGGCCAGCGCGGCCGCGAGCATGGTCAGCTCGTACTGGTCGGTCAGCAGTGCGGTACTGGGGGCGGCAGCTGTGGTGTCCACGTCGTCACTGTAGACAGAATCCGCGCGCATATTCGGTGCGACGGAGGCGTACCTCCGCATTCGCTCCGGCCATGCGCGGTTTACAGACGGCTTCGCCGACAGCGCCCATCAGGGCAAAACGGGCGTGGGCGGGTGTTGTTTACGCGCCGCCGAGTCGTACCCTGAAGGTTATGGGTCTGTGCATGAAGGACGCTATCCGGTGATGATGGCGGGACAAGCGGTGCCCGAGACCATCGAGCACACCGAGATCCTCGAGGCCGAGGACCGGCCGTGGGTGACGGTGGTCTGGGACGATCCGGTCAATCTCATGCACTACGTCACCTACATCTTCCAGAAGCTGTTCGGCTACAGCAAGGGCAAGGCAACCGAGCTGATGCTCCAGGTCCACAACGAGGGCAAGGCAGTGGTGTCCTCGGGGGCGCGGGACAAGATGGAACAGGACGTGCAGCGCCTGCACGCCGCCGGACTCTGGGCGACCATGCAACGTGACGAATAACCGACACGACTACCGTTATATCTCGTGCGCAAATGGAGCAGGAAGAACTCGCTGAGCGGGCTCAAGCTGCGGTCGGAAATGGATGCGCGGGAGGTGGAGGTCTTGCGCTCTCTGGTCGGTGCGGTCACCGGACTGCTCACCGACCGGGCCGATTCCGCCCCGCAGGACGATCTGGCCGCCCTCACCGGGCTACGAACCGGCAACGCCGAACCGCCCGAGGACCCGCGGCTCGCCCGATTGCTGCCGGATTTTCATCGCCCCGAACCGGGTTCGCCCGACGCCGACCGCGCCGATCTCAACAGCGCCCTGCGCAGCCTGCACGAACCCGACATCATCGAGAACAAGGTGGCGGCCGGATCGGTCCTGCTGGAGACGCTGCCCGCGCAGGGCGGCAAGTTCGCGATCACCCCCGAGCAGGCCGACGCCTGGCTCGCCGCCCTCAACGATGTGCGCCTGGCCGTGGGCACCGCGATCGGCATCGATGCCGACACGCCGGACCAGCTGCAACCCGACGATCCGCGCATCCCGCACCTGGACGTCTACCACTGGCTCACCTGGATGCAGGATTCGCTGCTGCAGGCCCTGGCGCCGTGAATTAAATCCGACTGCGTAAAAGTATTGACATGCATGGCGACTAGGACATTTCCCGGACCGGCGCGGGAAATGCGGGGGCTGGGGCTCGCGACCTGGGAATAGCCGAATATTCTGGGCCGTTGACGACAGCGTCCCCGCAGGTATGGCAGGTGCGGGCTCGCGGGTCGGGAACGGGAAGGATGCGAACTGTGCTGGTGATCAGAGCCGACCTCGCGGAAGCGATGGTGGCGCACGCGCGCGCCGATCATCCGGACGAGGCCTGCGGCATCATCGCCGGGCCCGAGGGCGCCGACCGCCCCGAGCGGTTCGTGCCGATGGACAACGCCGAGCGCTCACCGACCTTCTACCGTTTCGATTCCGGCGAGCAGTTGCGGGTGTGGCGCGAGATGGACGACCGCGACGAGGAACCGGCGGTGGTCTACCACTCCCACACCGCGACCGAGGCATACCCGAGCCGCACCGATATCTCCTACGCCTCCGAGCCCAACGCCCACTACGTGCTGATCTCGACCCGCGATCCGGAGCAGCACGAGCTGCGCAGCTACCGGATCGTCGAGGGCGTGGTCACCGAGGAACCCGTGCGGATCGTGCCCGCCTCAGCGAGCACACAGCCGTCCGACCAGGAAAATTAAGGAGTACCCATGTCGGTAACCGTATCCATCCCGACGATCCTGCGCGGATTGACCGGGGGTGAGAAGCGGGTCCAGGCATCCGGTTCGACCCTTGCCGCGCTCATCGACGACCTCGAGGCCAACCACGCCGGTCTGCGTGAGCGGCTGCTGCAGAACGGCAAGTTGAACCGCTACGTCAACATCTATATCGACGACGAGGACGTTCGGTTCACCGGTGGGCTGGAGTCGCAGGTGTCCGAGGCCGGCACCGTGACGATCCTGCCGGCGGTCGCCGGAGGCGCATCGGACACCGCGGGAGGGTCGATTTAACCCGTGGCGCGCTACGAATCGCTGATCGAGACCCTGGGCAATACTCCGCTGGTGGGTCTGCGCACCCTGTCCCCGCAGTGGGACGGTGAGAATCATGTGCGACTGTGGGCCAAACTCGAGGACCGCAATCCCACCGGATCCATCAAGGACCGGCCCGCGCTGCGGATGATCGAGCAGGCCGAGGCGGACGGCCTGTTGCGCCCCGGTTGCACGATCCTCGAGCCGACCAGCGGCAATACCGGGATCTCGCTGGCGATGGCGGCCAAGCTCAAGGGCTACCGCCTGGTGTGTGTGATGCCGGAGAACACCTCGGTGGAACGGCGCCAGCTGCTGACGATGTTCGGCGCGGAGATCATCGACTCCCCGGCCGCGGGCGGTTCGAACGAGGCCGTGGCGCAGGCGAAGAAAGTCGCTGCGGACAATCCCGAATGGGTGATGCTGTATCAGTACGGCAATCCCGCGAACGCACTCGCGCATTATCACGGTACCGGTCCGGAGGTGCTCGCCGATCTCCCCGAGATCACGCATTTCGTGGCGGGCCTGGGTACCACCGGGACATTGATGGGCACGGGCCGGTATCTGCGCGAACACGTCGCCGATATCGATATCGTCGCCGCCGAACCGCGCTACGGCGAACTGGTTTACGGGCTGCGCAATCTGGACGAGGGATTCGTGCCGGAGCTGTACGACGAATCCGTGCTGACCTCACGGTTCTCCGTCGGCCCCTACGACGCCGTGCGCCGCACCCGCGAATTGGTGCTCCAGGAGGGCATTTTCGCGGGGATCTCGACCGGCGCGATCCTGCATGCCGCGCTCGGGGTCGCGGGCAAGGCGGCGAAGGCGGGCCGCCGCGCCGATATCGCCTTCGTCGTCGCGGACGGCGGCTGGAAGTACCTGTCGACCGGCGCGTACGACGGCACCCTCGAGGAGGCGGAGGACAAACTCGACGGTCAGCTCTGGGCGTGAGGGGCGCTTGCGCCGGTGCGAATGAATCGGCGACGCGGGGAGTCGTTCGGGCGCAGTACCCTCGTAGGGGCGAGGTCCGATTTATGGACTATCCGCCGTGTGACGGTGTCCGGCCCCGCGAGGAGGTGACGGCTATGACCGCCGGTATGGGATCGTCCTTCGATCCGGATCGGATTGCGGGGCTCCGCGCGCAGCTGGACAAGTCGTCCGGGGCGAAGTCGTCGGCGGCGGTGAAGCAGCTGTGGCAGCGGGCGATCGCACTGACCCTCGGATTCGTGGTGTTGCTGTATGCCATCGAGGGCGTCGACACCCTCACCAGTCATCATCTCGATCAGGACGGCGGCATCCGGCCGCGCAGCCTGTCGGGGCTGGACGGCATCGTCTTCGCCCCACTGCTGCACGCCAGTTGGACTCATCTGCTGGGCAATACGCTGCCGGTGATCGTGCTCGGGCTGCTGGCGCTGCTGACCGGGATCGGCCGGGGGCTCGGCGCGACCGCGATCATCTGGGTGGTGAGCGGATTGGGGCCGTGGCTCATCGGCACGAGCGGATCGGTGACCATCGGCGCATCGGGCCTGGTGTTCGGCTGGCTGCTCTACCTGATCTCCCGGGGCGTGTTCGCGCGAAACCTCTGGCAGATCGGGCTGGGTGTGGTCGTGGGGTTGCTGTACGGCGGGATTCTGCTGGGCGTGCTGCCCGGTGCGCCCGGAATTTCGTGGCAAGACCACCTTTTCGGCGCGTTGGGTGGACTGATAGCCGGTTGGGTACTCTCCGGGGATGAACGTCGTCATCGTCGCGGGGGCAGTGTCGGCCGCCTCGCCTCGTCGGGATGACGGCTGGGCTCGGCCGACGGGTAGTGGGGGATCCCCTCTTGAGTAGTAGTGCCACGTGGGAGCATGGGGGTATGCGCCTTACCGTCCTGGGGTGCTCGGGCAGCGTGTCCGGCCCGGATTCCCCCGCGTCGGGGTATCTGCTTACCGGTCCGGGGATGACCCCGACCGTGATCGACTTCGGCCCGGGCATATTGGGTGCGCTGCAACGCCACCAGGATCCCGGTGAGGTCGACGTCTTCCTGACCCACCTGCATGCGGACCACTGCCTGGATCTGCCGGGTTTGCTGGTGTGGCGCCGGTATCACCCGAGTCCGCCGAGCGGTCGTGCGATCGTCCGGGGTCCCTCGGACTCGGCGTTGCGTATCGGCAACGCGTCCGCCGAGATCGGCGGCGAATGCGACGACTGGTCCGATGTGATCGATATGAACGTGTGGACCGACGGGGAGCCGGTGACGTTCGGCCCCGGACACACCGTGACCGCGCTCCGCATGTTCCATCCGCCGGAGGCCTACGGCCTGCGGATCACCACCGCGGCCGGGCGCACCCTGGTCTACACCGGCGATACCGCGCTGTGCCCGGCGGTATTCGAGCTCGCCCAGGGCGCGGACGTGCTGCTGGCCGAGGCGTCGTGGACACACGATCCGGCCAATCGCCCACTGGGTATCCACCTCTCGGGCACCGAGGCCGGCATGGTCGCCGCGAAAGCTGGGGTAGGCGAGCTCCTACTGACCCACATCCCGCCGTGGACCTCGCGCGAGGACGTGATCGCCGAGGCAAAGGAACAGTTCAGCGGGCCCGTGCACGCGGTATCCCCGGGCGAGGTCTTCGACATCTAGGGGGAACCACTAGGCTGCTGGCTGTGTCGAGACGAGCCGATGGCAGGGCGGACGATGAACTCCGCGAGGTCCGGATCACCCGGGGATTCACCGCGCATCCGGCGGGGTCGGTGCTGGTGGAATTCGGGCAGACGCGGGTGATGTGCACCGCGAGCGTCACCGAGGGGGTGCCGCCGTGGCGCCGCGAGTCCGGATTGGGCTGGCTGACGGCCGAATACGCGATGCTGCCCGCGGCCACGCACACCCGCAGCGGCCGCGAGTCGGTCAAGGGCAAGGTGGGCGGGCGCACCCAGGAGATCAGCCGCCTGGTCGGCCGCTCCTTGCGGGCCTGCATCGACCTGGCCGCGATCGGGGAGAACACCATCGCCCTGGACTGCGATGTGCTGCAGGCCGACGGCGGTACTCGCACCGCCGCCATCACCGGCGCATACGTGGCGCTGTCCGATGCGATCACCTATATCGGTGCGGCCGGGCGACTGGCCGATCCGCAGCCCATCTCGTGCATGATCGCCGCGGTCAGCGTCGGCGTGGTCGACGGCCGGGTGCGCCTTGACCTGCCGTACGAGGAGGATTCGCGCGCCGAGGTCGATATGAACGTCGTCGCGACCGATACCGGCACCCTCGTCGAGATCCAGGGCACCGGCGAGGGCGCCACCTTCCCGCGCTCCACCCTGGACAAGCTGCTCGACTCCGCGCTGGCGGGCTGCGAGCAGCTGTTCGTCGTCCAGAAAGAGGCTCTCGCGCAACCGTATCCGGGCGTGCTGCCCGAGCCGGCGAAGCGCAGATAATGCCGCGGCGGGTACTGGTCGCCAGCCGTAACGCCAAGAAGCTCGGCGAGCTGCGGCGCATCCTGGCCGACGCCGGAATCGACGGACTCGAGATCATCGGCCTGGACGAGGTGCCGCCGTTCCCGGAGGCCCCCGAGACCGGCGCGACCTTCGAGGAGAACGCGCTGGCCAAGGCCCGCGACGGCGCCGCGGCCACCGGATTGGCCTGTGTCGCAGACGATTCGGGACTGTCGGTGGACGCGCTCAACGGCATGCCCGGGGTGCTCTCGGCGCGCTGGTCCGGACGGCACGGCGACGACGCGGCCAATAACGAGCTGCTGCTCGGCCAGCTGTCGGACGTGCCCGACGAACGACGGGGCGCCCGCTTCGTCTCCGCCTGCGCACTGGTTGTGGACGGCCGCGAGGTCGTCACGCTCGGCGAATGGCCCGGACACCTCGCCCGCAAGCCCGCGGGCGACGGGGGCTTCGGTTACGACCCGCTGTTCGTCCCCGACGGTGGCACCGTCTCCGCCGCGGAACTCACCCCCGCAGCCAAGGACGCCGCCTCCCACCGCGGGCACGCCCTGCGGGCATTGCTGCCGGCACTGGCCGCACTCGCCGTGTAGTGACGCTCGACCAATAATTAGTTGACGTACGTCACGTACGCAAGGCACTCTTGGTGCATGATGAAACACGCTGCGGAACCTCGGGGTGAGTCGGCGCTAACCCATTACTCAACCTATTCGGAGGGGCGCGCGAGCTTCAAGGACATGATCGATGCGGCGGAATCCGGCCGTCCAGTGTCAGTCCAACGCGACGCATTCCGCGCCGCCATGGTTGACGCCGAGCGGATGCGCCATTACCTGATGTCGATCAACACCCATCGCGCCGAGGTCGTCTACGAGGCGGGTGGCTGTTCCGTGTTCCTGCCGGGCCTCCCCTTCGGCGCGGACGGTAATACGCTCGATGAGGCCGTCGAGACGCTTGTCGACATCCTGCGCGAGTATGCCGTGGATTGGACCACCGAGAGCTATTTACGCGAAGCCCCCAATCACCGAGATAACTGGGCTCTAGTCCAAATCATCGCGCTCTCGACGGACGCCCAATTGCGAGATTGGATCGTGGGCGAGGACACGTGACTCAGTATCCCAATCCGACCAAGGCCGACCACGACTTGTTCTGCCGCATCGAGGGCTGGACGTTGGTCCGTGATGCCAAAGGTCGACCGGTAACCCACCACGTGACCTACAACCTGTCCCTACCTGACGGTCGAGTCTTACGGACACATATCTCACGACCCGTCGATCGAACGGACTACGGTCCCGCGCTCTGGTCACGGATCATGCGCGACGAACTCCACGTCTCCGCCGAGGAATTCTGGACCTGCGTAAAGAACCAGATCACACCAGACAGGGGTATTCCTGCCACGCCGCGCGAATCGCTCCCGGTAGCGCTCGTGCAGCAACTGATCCGGACCGTCGGTCTTGCGGAGACGGAGGTCGCCGAGATGACCAAAGAGCAGGCCATCGACCGACTGAACCGCTACTGGACCGAGGGAAAGTAACGGAGCCTACGCCTTTAGAAGTTGTAAGCCTGCTTGACCTGTTTGGCGTTTTTGTGCTCGACGAAGAAGGACAGCAGGGGGATGGTGCCGGCCAGCAGGGTGCCGATGGTGCGGCCGAGGGGCCAGCGGACCTTGACCGCCAGGTCGGCGGTGACGATCAGGTAGACGAAGTAGACCCAGCCGTGCACGACCGCGATCCAGTTCGGAGTGTGTACGCCGAAGCCGTATTTGACGATCATCTCCGCGCAGAGCAGCAGCAGCCAAGTGCCGGTGGCCCAGGCGAGCGCGCGGTACCGCAGGAACGCGGGGCGCACCTTCGCCGCGCTGACCGTCGCCCGCGGCGCGGCGGCCGGGGCGGTGGCGGCGGTGGGCTCGGAATCCCGCACCTGCGCCGCGGCGGTTTCGGTGTTGTCGCTGGCGGTCAACCGGCGCTCCTCTCGCTCTCGCGGGCTTCGAGCCCGGCGGCGCGCATCTGCTCGCGCAGATCGTGCGCATTCAATTCGGCCAGGTACTTGTTGTATTCGGCGAGCACCGGATCGTCCGAGCGACGTATGGCCGGCCGTTCCGGCAAAATTCCCGCCGGAATCTCGCGCTGCTTCGCGGGTTTCACCGGTGCGGGACGCTCGTCCTCGGGGACGTCGGCCTCGCGTTCGAGCCGTACGAACCGGAAGTAGGCGAACACCACGAAGCCCGCGAACAGCGGCCACTGCAGCGCATACCCCAGGTTTTGCCCGGTCCCGGTCCCGGATTCGAATCGGTCCCACTGCCACCAGCCCAGCAACAGACAGGTCAGCGAGGCCACGATCACCAAGATGATCAGGGCCGGGCGGCGGTGTGGAGCGGACACCCATACCAAGGTACTCGTCTACTACGAGCACCGTAGAGGAAGGGCCCGGTCAGAACTTGTAGGTGACGCCGGTCAGGCGTTCGGATTCCTCCCACAGTCGTCGCCACATCTCGCGGTCCTGCGACAGCTTGCTGGACGGTGACGGCTCGACCGGGCCCTGGCTGCCGAACCATTTGGTCGGACCCCAATAGGTGTTCGGGTCGGCGTCGGGCATGGTGGCGGCGAACAGGCTCGAGTGCGCGGCGCGGGCGGGGGAGTGGCCGATCAGCCTGACGGCCGGCTTGGCGACCTTGTCGATGAGGGTCTCGGTGCGGGTGAACAGGTCCGTCGCGGAGACACCCGGGTGCACCGCATAGGAGCGCTTGGTCGATCCGGCCTCGGTCAGCCGCCGCTCCAGCTCACGGGCGAACATCAGATTCGACAGCTTGGCCTGCGCGTAGGCGAGATTGCGCTGGTAGCGGCGGTGTTCATAGTTCAGATCGTCGATCCACAGCTTGGGTGTCTGGCGGTGCGCGACGCTGGCCAGCGATACGACGCGGTCGCCGATGCGGTCCAGCAGCAGACCGGTGAGCGCGAAGTGTCCGAGATGGTTGACGCCCCACTGGGTTTCGAATCCGTCCCGGGTGCGCGAGAACGGGATGTTCATCAGGCCGGCGTTATTGATCAGCACATCGAATTCGCCGGTGCGCCCGGCGAATTCCCGGATCGAGGACAGGTCGGACAGATCCAGCGCCGAGACCGAGATATCGCCGCCGATCTCGTCGGCGACCTGCTGGGCGGTGGTGGTGTTGCGGCAGGCCATGATGATGGTCGCGCCCTTGCCGGCCAGCACCTTGGTAGTCTGCTTGCCGATGCCGCCGTTGGCGCCGGTGATCACGAACGTGCGCCCGGTCAGATCGGGGATTTCGCTGGGCTTCCACGCCATTGGTCAGGCCTTTGCTGGAGTTGTCCGGACAGCGGTGCGCTGCCTCGCCCTCTACCTTACTTAACGGTAAGTTTTGGCGGAAGCGCCCAGGGCGGAGTCGTCCTTTCCCGGATGCCGGGAGATAACTGGTTTTGCTAAGTAACCCGCATTTCACGTGTCTTGCCTACGGAACGGTGAGATCCGGCACATAATTGGCTAATGACCGGTGTCCAAGCAGTCGCTGATGGCCCCGCGCCCGTGAGTCGTGCCCGGGCCAATATCGTCTTCTTCACGGTCGTGCTCGGCATGCTGATGGCCGCGCTCGACCAGACCATCGTCTCCACCGCGCTGCCCACGATCGTCGCCGACCTCGGCGGCGCGGGCCATATGGCGTGGGTGGTCACGTCCTATCTGCTGGCCGAGGCGATCGCGACGGCGCTGGCCGGCAAGTTCGGCGACCTGTTCGGCCGCAAACTCGTCTTCCAGCTCAGCGGCTTCATCTTCATCGTCGGCTCGATGATCGCCGGGCTCTCGAACGGCATGCTGCTGCTGATCATTGCGCGCGCCATCCAGGGCGTGGGCGCGGGCGGGCTGATGGTGACCGCGATGGCGCTCATCGCCGATGTCATCCCGCTGCGCGAGCGCGGCAAATACCAGGGCGCGCTGGGTGCGGTCTTCGGCATCACCACCGTCGTCGGCCCGACGCTGGGCGGATTGTTCACCGACCACGCCACCTGGCGGTGGTGCTTCTACGTTAACGTCCCGCTCGCAATTCTGATGATCGCCGTTGCGGCGCGGGCGATTCCGCATGTGCGCACCGTGATCCGGCCGATCATCGACTACGCGGGCATCGCGCTGGTCGCACTCGGGGTGAGCTGCCTGATCCTGGGGCTGGAATGGGGTGGGCAGCAGTACGCGTGGGGTTCGGCGACGATCATCGGGTTGTTCATCGGTGCCGCGGTCCTTTTGGCGGCCTTCGTATTCGTCGAAATCCGGGCCACCGAGCCGATGCTTCCGATGCACCTGTTCCGCAGCAACGTCTTCACGGTCTGCTCGATACTGTCGTTCATCGTCGGCTTCGCCATGCTCGGGGCGATGACCTACCTGCCCGCGTATCTGCAGTACGTCGACGGTGTATCGGCCACGGTGTCGGGGGTACGAACGCTGCCGATGGTGGTGGGCCTGTTCATCATGTCGATCCTGTCCGGTCAGGTGGTCGGAAAGACCGGGCGCTACAAGGTCTTTCCGATCGTGGGCACCGCGGTGATGGCGGTCGGGCTGGGGTTGATGTCGACGATGGGCCGGGGCACCGGCGTCTGGCGTGAATCGCTGTACATGCTGATCCTGGGCCTGGGTATCGGATCGTCCATGCAGGTGCTGACCATCGTCGTGCAGAACACGGTGCCCTATTCGGATCTGGGCACGGCCACCTCCGGCGTGACGTTCTTCCGCACGCTGGGAAGCACATTCGGCACCGCGATATTCGGCACCCTCTACAACAATCAGATCGGGCCCAACCTGCGCCACGCGATGGAACAGGTGCCCGGTGTGCCGCTGGCGGCTGCGCAGAATCCGGGACTGTTACGCAAACTTCCTGCCGCCCAGGCTAATCCGATCATCGATGCGTACGGGGCCTCGATCGATTATGTCTTCCGCTGGGTGGTGCCGGTGGCGGTCGTCGGCTTCCTGGTTGCCTGGCTACTCAAACAGGTGCCGCTGCGCGACAGCATGCGCGCCGAGGCCACGGACATCGGCGGCGGGTTCTCGATGCCCGATTCCCCCGATCGCGTTGTGCTACTGGAGCAATCGCTGGCAGGTCTGATGCGCAAGATGCGCTCGGACGAGGCGCCCGATCCGCTGATCCTGGCGTCCTCGGGCACGACGCTGACCCGCGACCAGGCCTGGGCGATCGGGCAGGTGCAGATGCTGCGCCGGGCGCGCGGCGAGGCCACGCTCGCGGGCATCGCACGGGCGCATTGGATGCCGCCGGAGGTGCTGGAACCGGTGTACGAGAAGGCGGTTGCGCTCGGCACCATCGAATTCGACGGTCCGCGACTGCAACTCACCGATCAGGGCCGGGAGGAGTCGGATCGCATCAAGGCCGCCTGGCGTAGCTGGCTGTGCAGCCGGATCGACGACTGGGACTGTGCGAATCCCGGCGACCGGGCGCTGCTGGATCAGGCGCTGGACAATATCGCGACCAAACTGCTCGACGAGTCCGACCGGCCGGAGATGCTGACCGCCGCCCGGGTGTGAACCAGGTTGTGTGTCGAAGTGAGTTGGTCAGTCCGGCCGAACGGCACGCTCCGTCGGTCTAGGCGACCCAACGTGACGTTCGGCCGGACTGGCGAGGGGCGGCGGGAGTGCATCCCGCCGCCCCTCGGTGCTTACGGTCGGGCTCGATCTATGCCCGGGCCAGCTCCGCTCCCTCGTTCACCGGGGTGTCCCAGTCGATGGCGTAGGACTGCTCGCGGCGCATGGTCTCCGCCATCTTCGTCGACTTGGTCATGAGCCGCATGAGCACCGGCAGCATCCGGCGCATCACCGGGCCCAGGGTCTTGGTGCTGTTGACCTTGGCCCCGCGCGCGGCAATCCGTTCCACCCGTGGCCGCCGAATCCGCTCGTAGGCCGCGAATGCCGACGCCGGATCGTCGAAGTCGCGCAGGCAGCGGGCCAGCTGGATCGCCGATTCGATGGCCTGAGACGCGCCCTGTCCGGTGCTGTTCGACGGTGCGTGCACCGCGTCGCCGACCAGGACCATGCGGCCGCGGTGCCAGGTGGGCACCGGCGGCATGATGTGCAGGCCGCCGATGACGTCAAGATCCTCCGGGCGGGTGCTGCGGGCCAGTTCGCCGCCGGGGGTGTCCTCGCCGTAGGTCTCCCGCAGGATGCGCAGCCATTCCTCGTTGGGCACCGTGCGCGCCTGCGAGGTGGTCATGTACTCCTTGCACGGCAGGTTGGCGCCCCAGCCGACGCGGCCGTCAGGCATCGACCCGTACAGGTAGTAGGCGTTCTTGCCGAAGGCGAACACCATTGTCTCCGGAGCAATCTCGACCGGGCATTCGACGACTGCGCCGAAACCGAGCAGGCCGGTGTAGTTCGCGTCGGGGGCATTCGGGTCGACGAGGGTACGAACCAGCGACTTGATGCCGTCCGCACCGATGAGGATGTCGGCGGTGGCGCTGGTGCCGTCGGCGAATCGCGCGGTGACGCCGTCGGCGTGCTCGTCGACCCCGACCAGGCGCTTGTTGTACTCGAAGGTGACTCCCGCGGCGACGGCATGATCGTGCAGCGCCCGGTGCAGGTCGCTGCGGTCGACCAGGTGCAACGGCTCGATGCCGGCCAGGGCGGGCATCTCGATCGTCTTGTGTCCCAGTGACATTGCCGTATGTCGCATCGGCATGGCGATCTTGCGGACGGCGTCGCCGGCGCCGATGACGTCCAGCGCGGCCAGGCCGTTGGCGGCGAATCCGAGGGTGCTACCGATGTTGTAGGCGGGACCCGGATAGGCCTCGTAGACGCGGCCCTCGATACCGGCCATCTGCAGTGCGACGCCGGCGACCGGGCCGGCGATACCGCCACCGATGATCATTGCGGAACGAATTGCGGACATGACTGTTTCTCCCTTGTGGATGGGTGTGATGCCCGATCCGATCCATGCACAGGGGACCCAGTTATCCTGGAGTTGCCACACTCGGTCCGGGTTCGCCTGCAAGTGGATGCGGTTCGAGACGGTGATTCGATCGGGCTCGGTAGGGTGTTGCCGCACCTTGCCGGGCCCGGTTGCGTTATGTGCCTGAGGAATTCAGGCCGGAGAGGTGAAGTCCCCCCTTTCCATGATCATCCTGACGACATCGGGGATGTCCAAATTCCCGGTATGGACCTTTCGCCACATATCGAGGTCGGGAAATGTGCCCTCGGTCAGCTCGGCGCGCAGGCCGCGCACCCAGGCGATCTCGGCCTCCAGCATCGAGACGTTGAATTCGGCCTCGATGAGGAACAGCCGGGGCAGGGCGGGCGGGCAGTTCGCGATCTCGGCGCGGGCGGCCGCGACGGCCTGCTCCAGGCGCTCGAGCCGCGTGCCGAGCAGGGCGATCAGCTCGTCGGGAGGCAGCATCGCCGCGATCGACAGGCCCGCGGAGAACCGGTGATACTCGGGTTCGGGAGTGGAGATGATCTCGCGGGTCCAGTCGACGGCCTCCGCGCGACCGGCCTCGGTGATGGCGTAAATGGTGCGCTCGGGGCGCGCGCCGTCGCGTTCGCTGCCGACCACCTCGAGGAAGCCGTGCTTCTCGAGGTTCTGCACCACCGTGTACAGCGACCCAATCTTGACGTCCATATCGCGGTCCTTACCGCGCTCGACGAGCATGGCCGCGATCTCGTACCGATGCATCGGCCGCTCGACCAGCGTCGCGAGGACCGCCAGGGCGAGCAGATTGCCGACCTTCCGTTTCTTCGCCATCTCACCTCCTAATGCTCGCCTACGAATATACGTCGACGAGTATTCGTGCGCAAGTAGTCGAGAAGATGGGCGCCTCGGCGAGTACGACTCGATCTTCGGCGCTGATGGCGCGGGACTCAGCGTCCTCGACCTACCCGCCTCGACTGACCGGTACGAGGCCGACCGGTCACGTGTGGACCGCCTCACGAGCCGGGCGGCCCGGACATGGGTAGCGCGATCGAAGCAGTACCGGCTCAATAGACTCGGGCGTGATGGTGGCCGCGGGCTCGATGAGCCTGTAGCGCGATGCGATTCGAGCGGATGAGGTGGGCGGTGGCGCGCAATGCTGAAGGTGGGCTTGATCTGATTCAACTGCGCACCTTCCTGGCGGTCTACCGGGCGGGATCGGTGACCGCGGCGGCCCGGCTCGTCGGGCTGTCTCAGCCCACGGTGACCACGCAGCTGCAGACGCTCGAAAAACGGCTGGGGCGGCAGCTTTTCGAGCGGCTGCCGCGCGGGGTGACGCCCACCGCCGCGGCCGACGAGCTGGCCGCCCGGCTGGCCGGACCGCTGGATGCGCTGGAGGCGATCGCCGGCGGCGGCGTCGAACCTCCCGCGGCACAACCGCCGGTGCAACTCGCCGGTCCGGCGGAGATGCTGGCCACGCTGGTGCTACCCGCGCTGGCGGCACCGGTGGCTCAGGGCGTGCGGCTCACGGTGACCAGCGGACTGGCAGAGGATCTGCTCGCCGGGCTGCGCACCGGGCAGTACGACCTGGTCGTCTCCGCGGTCCGGCCGCGCGGGCGCACGGTGCACGCCGAGACCCTGATGGACGAGGAATTCGTCCTGGTCGCCGCGCCGGATGTGGCCAAGGGCATCGATACCGAGCGGCTGCGGCTGTCCGGACCCGCTGCCCTGGAGTCGGTGCCGCTGCTGAGTTACGCCGCCGATCTGCCGATTCTGCGCCGCTACTGGCGTCACGTCTTCGACACTCGTCTCGACGCCGAACCCGCCGTTGTCGTCGCGGATCTGCGCGCGCTGGCCGCCCTGGTCGCGGCCGGTGCCGGAATCAGTGTGCTGCCGAGGTATCTCATTGCGGCGCAACTGGATTCCGGCGATTTGGTGGCGCTGCTGGCACCCGAAGATCCGCCGATCAATACGGCCTTCCTGGCTCGCCGTATCGGCGCACCCGCCCGGCCTCACGTCGATATGGTGCGCGCTGCGCTACTGGCCGTTGGGCGCACCTGGTAGGCGCTCGGATGCGGTCAGCGCGATGGACTCCCCGCCTACTACGCACTCGGCCCATCAGCGAGTATCCAGCCCCGATCCCCATGCAGCCGACAAAAATCGCTAGCAAGGCTCCGAGCAGTTGAATCTCGATCATCGCTACTGAGTCCTAAAGGTCGTCGTCGGGGATCGGCCAGACCTCAACCGTGAATGACACCTTCTTCTCGACAGAATTCGAGTAGACCACTTTGCAGTAATGATCGTTGCGCAGGTGTTCGGGCCCGAAATGGCAGCCGCCGAGCGCGAATTCGCCCCGGTCGGTTACCGCCATCACGGCACTGATGTCTTCGGCGAGGGGCTCGTGGTCGGCGTTGTCGATGGCGAAATACACGTCCTTGCCGACGTCGATCCAATCCGGAATCATCGGCGCATCTCCTCGATTGGCGGTCTGGGTCACTGTTCCCGCCGCGTCTGCCGGTTCGCTTCGATCAGCCGACTCTTGGCCTGCCGCTTGCGCGGGCATACTGCCGCCGGACACCACAGGTGTTCCTGCATGGTCTCTTTCGCCGTCTCGACGGTCATCACGGGCAACACTGCATGGTCGAGCACAACCCCTCCTCGGGTGTTGGAGGTGTGGAGTGCAATCCGGCATCCGGCCGACCTGCTTGTGGCAGAACCACGGGGCTCGAGGTCTCCAGGGATGCCGGATCGCATGACCCCAGTAGACATCGGGTCGGCACCTTGTGGAAGTGCCATCGTGGCGTGTACGCAGGGAAAGTGCCATAATTTCATGGCGGGTCCCCCCATGATGGAACCAAACATGGATAGCGAGGCTAAACAATGGCCGAATCCACTCTTGCCAGTAGGGCTTTGGGGCGCTTGCTGGTCCGGCATCGCGAGCGCGCCAAGATCAGCCGCGATGCCGCTAGTCGGATCGTCGAGACGTCCACGCAGACCATGGGGCGACTCGAAGAGGGGCGCAAACCCAACATCACGGATCTGTGGATCAACGTCCTGTCCGATGCTTACGGGGTCAGGCCCGAGGAGCGAAAAGTGCTATTGGACTTGGCAAAAGAAGTCAGGACCGACAAGGGCAAAGGGGCGGGGTGGTGGCGTGCCTACGCGACACAAATGGGCGGAGGGTTCGATCACTTCCTGAGCCTGGAGCAGGTTGCCAGCCGGATGACGACGTGGCAGCCCACCTTGCTGCCTGGGCTACTGCAAACCTCGGACTACCGCCGAGCAAACGCATGGGCCGAAGATCCCAACGGAGACCACGACTCGATCGAAATGCGCGTGCACTCGGCGATCCTGCGGCAGGAACGCCTGAAGGATGAGAGCTTTCAAGTCGATGCTCTGCTGTCGGAAGCTGTGTTGCGCAACAAGGTCGGCGGGCCATCGGTCATGGAGGAACAGTCGCAGCGACTCTTGGAGCTGTCCGAGCTTCCGAACGTTTCGATCCGAGTTGTTCCGTTCTCGGCCACCAACACCATCGGCCTGGTCGTCGGATCGTTCGTGCATCTGGGATTCGATCAGTCGCCGACAACCGGCCTGGTAGAGCCGCCGATCATCTATGTCGAGGGGCACACTGGGGCACTGTATCTGGAGGAGCCCGATGAGGTCGCGCGATATACAACTGCCGTCGACCGCATCCGAAAGGTAGCGTTGAGCGAATCAGAGACCAGGAAGCTGGTCACAACAGTTGCGAAGGAGTCTGCTTAGTGTCCGATTTATCCGGCGCACGGTGGTTCAAGTCGAGCCGGAGCCAAGACGCCAAGGCGTGCGTAGAGGTTGCCTGGCTGGACGGCGGCAAGGTCGGCGTTCGTGACTCGAAGAACCCGACCGGCCCCGCCCTGGTGTTCGCGCCGGGCGAATGGGACGCCTTCACCGCTGGAGTAAATGGTGGAGAGTTCGCTCGTGGTCGCTGACCTGACCGGGGCGCAGTGGTTCAAATCCAGCAAGAGCCCTAACAAGGATGCTTGCGTGGAGGTCGCATGGCTGAACGGTGATCACGTCGGGGTGCGGGACAGCAAGAACCCGACCGGCCCGGCGCTGGTCTTCACTCCCTCGGAGTGGGATGCTTTCGCCGGTGGCGTCAAGGGCGGCAAGTTCAACCGGCCAGCATGACAGAAAGTTAAGCCCCCCATCATCTTTCGGATGTACCTGGGGCTTTACCCAGGAAGCTGGTCGCGACAGTCGCGAAGGAGTCTGTCTAGTGTTCGATCTGTCCGGCGCAACATGGTTCAAGTCGAGCAGGAGCGCGGACGTCAAGGCGTGCGTAGAGGTCGCCTGGCTGGATGGTGGTCACGTCGGTGTCCGTGACTCGAAGAACCAGACCGGCCCCGCCCTGGTGTTCGCGCCGGGCGAATGGGATGCCTTCACCGCTGGGGTAAGTGATGGGGAGTTCGTTCGTGAGCGCTGACCTGACCGGGGCAAGGTGGTTCAAAACCAGCAAGAGCCCAGCGAGGACGCCTGGCATGGAGGTCGATAGCTGAATGGCCATCACGTCGGAGTGACGGCTCTATGGCCACGAACATGCGCCGCCCTATACTGCAATTCATCCCGAAGGTCCTGGCCTGTAGTCGGATTCGCCTGCGCTGACCTGCACCCGGCTCGCACTACGTGTCTCGAGCGCTCTGCGGATAATGGCTCGCGCTCCGGCGCCGGTGACCGACTGCCCGGCCAGGACATCGAAGGCGTGGGCGTACGCGGCGATCTCGCTCGGTCTGGTGATGGTCTGCTCCGCGCTGATTCCCTCGACCATGACAACGCGATCGTCGAACATGATGAAATTGGGGGCCGTGAGCGGCGGAAGGTGTTGCGCTGGAATTATTCCCAGTACGACACGGGGCAACCCCATAACGGCGAGTAGCCGATCAAGCTGTCCCGTCATTACGTCATCGTCGCCCACGGTGGTGGCGAGCACCTGCTCCGCGAGGACGATTCGAAACCTCCGCTTGCCCTTGTAGAGGAACTGCTGGCGCTCGAGCCGTTTGGCCACACCTTCATCTACGTCGTTGGGTATCCGCTCGAATCTCACCACGTCCCGGAGAATCGCTTCGGCGTACTCTGCGGTCTGGAGGATTCCAGGGACGATGGTCGGTTGGTAGATCCTGGTGACCGTTGCCTTTTCGGCAAGTGTCACCGAGATCTGTTGCCGTCGTTTGGTTCCCGTGCTCAGGATGCGCCGCCACTCGACGTATGCGGCGTCGACGTTGTTCAGGGTGGCAATGAGGTCGGCGAGTTGATCGTTGGCCCCGGTGTGCTCGCATATCGCCCGGAGGTCGGACTCCGAGGGACTGCGGGTGCCGCGTTCGAATCGGGACACTTTCGACTCGTGCCAGCCTGCCAGGGAAGCCAGCTGGCGCGCAGTCAATCCCGAATGGCGGCGGATCTCACGGAGTCGTTGCCCGAGAGCTTCCCGCGCCTCATGAACGCTGTCGGTCACCGCCCGGTATGGGCGCCGTTGAATTCGGCGTACGGCATCGCAAGTTTCCACAGTCGCTGTTTCACGCCGCGACAGTACGCTGCGATGCCCGGATCGGTGGTGCTGACCGAGTCCGTGGGCTTGCCGTGCGCGTCGGTCACGTTGAACACGACGAGACGACCGTCGAACAACCACCAGTCATCCTCGGGCATATCGTCCGCAGGAACAAGATGCTTAGGGACATAACGAATGTCGTCCCCGGCCTCGACGTTGTGGTAGGTGATCGACAACAGCCACCGCTGATAGTCGGTGAGGGGGACCGTGACCACACGGACTCGGCTGACCGTCACTCCCCGCCGCGTCGTCGCCCGCACCATAGCCCGCCATTCCGGCGACGGATCGGACAGTTCGGGCTCGCCGGCCAGGAACCGGCGTAGCGGCTCGGATTCGTATGGCTCGGCGTAAGAGTCTCGCAGCTCGAGGTGAAAGGCTTCACGCTGGCACTCGCGAAAGAACTCAGGCCAAGGATCGCCCTGCCGCAGCAGCACCGTAGTACGTCCTCTCCGTCTTCGGAACCTCGATAGCCGATTCATCCTCGGCCAAGTCGATCTGGCTCAGCGTTTCGTGATCGGTAATCGGTCTACCAGACACGAGGAAGGTCCCTCGTCCGGTGTCTGTCATTCGCGCTCCGAGGAACGTGCCCGTCTCGGCGAACCCCGGTAGCAGATGCGGGATTTCGATCGTGTCGGCCTGATCGGTCTGCCAGCCCGAGGCGACGTAACTTCCCTGGTCGTTGGCGCACAGGGTCGGGCATCCGTTCCGGTCGGACCCGCCCTTACCGAGGAAGTGCAAGCGCATGACCGTGCTCCTCTCGTGAAGTGTGCCCCCGTTCGAGGGCGCTCTTCAATGATCCTTGTCTCTGGCATTTCCTATTAGATATTCGGCCAATTCTGGCAAGTAATGGCAAGTCTATGGCCAAGGTTGATAGCTCATTCATAGCGTCTGTGTATGGAGCAACGGCGTACGAAGGTCATCGAATTCGGAGGCGGTGTCATGGAATTCGCTGCCGACGAAGACGGCAGCGAGGACGAGGAACCGAACGGGATCTACATTCAGTACCACGAGCCCCGAGCGCAGGTGGGGGTGTTGACCGACGGCCAGACCGACGCGGCAATAGCCTGAAAAGGTAAGGCGGACAGATGGATTGGTTCGGTTACGTTGCTGCCTCTGCCCGGGCGCGCAGGATCTGTGCGGTCGCCTCGTCGGCGGGCAGGAAGGCCTCGAGGTGTAGCTCGGCCAGGGTTATGTCGGTGGCGGTGGCGAAGGAGGTGAGGGTGGTGATCAGTCGTAGCTCGCCGAGGTCGTCGCGCAGCCGCAGTGGGACGGCGAAGCCGAGGTAGCCGGGGCCCGGATCGGCCGGGGGGAGATAGCTTTCCAGTTCGGTGATGAATTCCTCGAGTTCGGGATCGGGGCTTATTCGGATCCGGTTGCGCAGGGATTCGGTGATGTGGCGGCCCCATTCGGGCATGTTCAGCACGCGCTGGGCCAGCCCGTCCGGATGCAGGGCCAGCCGGCGGACGTTCACCGGTGGCCGTAGCAGCTCGGGCGCGCAGCCCTCGGTGAACAGGTCGAACGCCGCATTGGCCTCGAGCATGACGCTGTGCCGGTCCACGACCAGCGCCGGATAGGGCATATGGCCGTCCAGGATTGCGCGCAACGCGGTGCGGATCGGAGCCAATTCCTTTGTGTTCATGCCGGATTCGCTGAAGGCCGGCGCGTAGCCCGCGGACATCAGCAGCGCGTTGCGCTCGCGCAGGGATAGTCCGAGCGATTCGGCCAGCCGCACCACGATCGCCCGGCCGGGCTGGGAGCGGCCCTGCTCGAGATAGCTCAGGTACCGCTGGCTGGTGTTCGCGCGGATCGAGAGTTCGAGCTGGCTCCACCTCCGCTGGCCGCGCCAGCGGCGCAGTTCGCGGGCGAAGGCGGGCTCGGCCAGGACTGTGGTCATAGTGTTCATCGTCAACGTCGGACGTGGGTTCGGCCATTCCCTCCAGGGAATCGCGCGGCCGCACCGGGCCGCGCACACTGGTCGGCATGAGCAACGAATTGACCGATGTCACAGTGAAAGAGCTGGCAGACCGCTATGTCTCCCAATGGAATGAACCGGATCCCGAGCAGCGTCGCCGCATCATCCGGGAGGTCTGGGCGGTCGACGCGCACCAGGTCATGGTCAACCCGCCCGCGGAGATCCGCGACGTCGCCAACCACCATGGGATCGTTCCCCCGGCCCTGGAGGTCCGTGGCTACGACGCGATGGACGAGCGGGTGACCCGGGCCTTCGAACTGTTCATCGAGCCCGGCGAATACGTCTTCGAACTGGACGGTGAGGCCGCCCGGCAGGCCGGGGGAGCGGTCACGCTCACCTGGGTGATGCGTTCGCGCGCCGACGGCAGCGTGGCCGGTACCGGCTTCGACGTACTCACCCTCGATGTCGATCACCGCATCCGCACGGACCACCAGTTCGTGGTGTGAACTGATGCGGCGCGGGCCCGCTCGAGGACGCGCGGGTCCGCCGGGTCGTTATGGTGGCCGGGTGAGGATCTTTCTGGCGGGTGCCAGCGGTGTGCTGGGTGCCCGATTGACGCCGCTGCTGGTCGCCTCCGGATGTCAGGTGGCGGGGATGACGAGATCTGCGGGTAAGGCCGGGATGCTCGCGGAGCTGGGCGCCGAGCCGGTGGTGTGCGATGTGTTCGACGCCGCCGCGCTCGAGCGGGCGGTGCGGGCGTTCGAGCCGGATCTGGTGATGCATCAGCTCACCGACCTGCCCGACAGCAGCGCGGACCTGGCCGCGGGCCGCGCCGCGAATGCGCGAATGCGCCGTGAGGGCACAGCCAACCTGCTTGCCGCGGCGCGGGCGGCGGGGGCCGAACGCGTACTGGCGCAGAGCGTTGCGTGGGAGATGAGCGGTGAAGGCAAGTCCGCCAAGGAATTCCTGGAGCAGTCGGTCCTGGAGTTCGGCGGTGTGGTGCTGCGCTATGGCCAATTTTACGGCCCCGGTACCTATTACCCGGATGCCGCGGACTATCCGGAGTCGCCGCGCATCCATGTCGACGAGGCCGCGGCGCGCACGGTGCTGGCCCTGGACCTCCGCACCGGCATCTACGCGGTCACCGACGACGGCGCCACCGATTTCGAACCGGTGCAGTAACTTACGTTCATGCCGGTCAGTCCTGTGGTCGGGATCTGCAGTCCGGCAGTGGATTCGGGCCACCAACACGGCGGATTCCGGCTCTAATCACGCCGGAGCGACGGGCGGTCGGCACGGAACGACCGTCGGGGTGATGTGTCCATGCGAAGGGGGCTTACGCTCGGGTGTCCGAGTACGGTCTATCCATGGTGAATCCCGCACTCCAGCATCGCGTGGTGACAGCCTTCCAACGGTATGTGGGCAATCCGGTGCTGCGCCGCTCGCCGGCGCAGACGTTGCTCGAGACGACCGGCCGGGTCAGCGGGGAGCCGCGGCAGACGCCGATCGGCGGCGCCCACGTCGGGAACTCGTTCTGGTTCGTCTCGGAATTCGGTGACCGGTCCCAGTACATCCGCAATATTCGGGTCAACGGGCGAGTGCGGCTGCGGCTGCGCGGGCAGTGGCATACCGGAACCGCACACCCGATGCCCGAGGACGACGCGCGGGCGCGGCTGCGCACGCTGCCGCGGTACAACAGCGCCGCGGTGCGGGCGGTCGGCACGGATCTGCTGACCGTGCGGGTCGATCTCGACTGATCGGATCCCGCGCCGTGCCGGACCGACGGCGGGCAATTCGGCACAGCCGGGCTGGGTCGATCGGGCCCGGCCGCTGGCCTGGGTGGTGACGCTGCGCTGCCGACTCCGGGCCTGACGTGGCCAGGCCGCGTCTATGAGACAGTCCGGTTTGAACGGTGTGCGCGTCACATCTGCCATTCCTGCGATGATCTTGGTAACGTGCCTGGTGAATGGGCTTTCGGACCAGCGGTTCAACTGGTGAACGAAAGGTTCCGGCTATGGCGTCACCGAACATCGCAGAGCAGGACGGGGCGCAGGGCGGCGGAGGACACGCCGCCCGGAACGTGGCTGTCGCCGTGGTAGCCGTCGTCATCATTGCGGTCGCGGCCCTCGTCGGTGTGCTGCTCCACCGATCGGGGAAGGATGTCGAGGCCACCGACGCCCCCAGTTCCTCGGCGACCTCGACGACCGGCGGTCCGTTCGCCGCCGTCCCGATCGCCACGCCGGGTGCGCCGCAGCCCCATGCGGAGGGCGAGGACTGCTCCCACGACGGCATCGCCACGCGGTGGCAGCAGCGCGATAACCGATGGGTGTGTGCGGCGCCAGGACTGGTCAGCAACGACCATCGAGTGGGCGATGACTGCTCCCACGACGGTATCGCCGCGCACTGGGTGATCGGGCCCGAACCGGCCTGGGCCTGCGCCCCGGCGGCGCCGCCGCCCGCCCCGCCGCCCGACCCGAACCCGCCGGCGTCCGTCGACATACCGGCACAGGTGCCCGCCCCCGCTCCGCCTCCGGTCGTGGTCCACGCCCCGCCGCCCCGGCCCGCTCCGGAACCCCCGCCCCCTCCGCCGCCTCCCCCTCCGCCACCGCCACCACCGCCGCCACCACCACCACCGCCCGCCCCGTTCCGGCTGCCGTTCCCGCTGCCGCCGATATTCCCGCCGCCCCCGATGCCGAGGTAGCCGACCGGCCAGTTGCCGAACGCCCACCGACGTCGAGGCTGGGATCTGTGGTGAGGTGACCTGGGAGGCGCAGTGCGGCGCGGATTAGGGTGCAAGGATGCCTCGAGATCTTGCCGACCTGCCGTATGCCCGATTTCTCGAAGCGTTCGATGCCGAGGTGGAATCGGATTGTGACTACGAGGGCGTGCACCTCGACGGCGCCACCTTCGAGGCGTTGGACGCGCGCGGTACCCGGTTCACCGAATCTGCTTTCACCTCTGTGGATTTCACCGCCGGTGCGTTCAGATACGGCCGATTCGACGACGTCTGGCTGCGTGCCGTGCGCTTCATCGGCACCAATCTCGGCCAATCCGGCTGGCTGAACTCCGAATTCGTCGAGTGCGCCCTGTCCGGTGTGGAGGCGGTCGGCGCACAACTGCGCCGGATCCGTTTCGAGGGCTGCAAATTCGATTCGGTGAATTTTCGCAACGCCGCCCTGCAGGAGGTGACCTTCGCCGACTGTGTCCTGCGCGACACCGATTTCGGCGAGGCCACCCTCCGCCGGGTGAGCTTTCCCGGCTCTCGCCTGGACGGCATCGCCCTGCACGGCGCAAAGCTGAAAGATGTCGACCTGCGCGGCGCAATCACCCTGGACCTGACCGCCGGAATAGAGGCGCTGAACGGCGCCACCATCAGCACCCCGCAACTCCTGGACCTCGCCCCGGCCTTCGCCCGCGCGGCGGGAATCATTGTGCGCGACAACTGAATCGCCCTATCGACATCAATACTGCATCGACCCCGGCACGCCTTTGGCCGGGATCCGGCTCCGCCAAGTACGGGATTCCGGCCACAAGCACACCGGAATGACAGTGAGGATGTAGGTAGCGGTTCCCCCGACCCGGTCTGACCCACGGAATGACTGGCCTTGTGCCTTGAATCCGATTTGTCGTCCGGCGCGGGGGGATTCGCCAGGTCTTGCCAGACC
>Ga0185299_10001306_pt1 | contig 49729 bp, 43 predicted proteins | sample PaiPotPPA55metaG_FD_128002 | JGI IMG/M metagenome (GOLD analysis project Ga0185299, IMG submission 128002) | Iron sulfur acid spring bacterial and archeal communities from Banff, Canada, to study Microbial Dark Matter (Phase II) - Paint Pots PPA... ... | reverse complement strand
GCTCATCAGCCGCTGCGGTGAGACCAGAAGGCCGAGCAGCACGAACATCACGATCTGCGCCAGCCAGGTCGCGGCGTCGAGAAACGTCACCACCGAATTATGCGCCCGCGTCGGCCGGTTGCCGATGATGATGCCGGCGAGATAGACCGCCAGAAATCCCGACGCATGCCCGATCTGCGCCGCGCCGAAAATCACCAGCGCCGCGGTCATCACAAAGGGCGCGTGCAGGCCCTGCGGCAGCGCCACCCGATTGAGCGCTATCACCACCAGGCGCCCACCGACCACGCCGATCAGGGCGCCCAGCGCCGCCTCGCGGCAAAATTCCAGCACCACATGCCAGGGCGAGCTGTGGCCGACCGAAATCAGCTCGACCAGCATCAGCGTGAGAAACACCGCGAACGGATCGTTGGTGCCGGATTCGGCCTCGAGCGTCGCGCCGACGCGGGGGCGCAATCGCAGGCCCTGCGCATGCACCAGCAAGAACACCGCAGCCGCATCGGTCGAGGCCACCACCGCGCCCACCAGCAGCGCCTCGGTCCAGTTCAGGTCGAGCGCGTATCTGGCGACAGGCGCGGTGATCAGCGCGGTCAGCAGCACGCCGGCGGTTGCCAGCACCATCGAGGGCACCAGCACCGCGCGGATGCTTTGAAAGCGGGTCCGCAAACCGCCGTCGAACAGGATCAGCGCCAGCGCCACCGACCCCACCAGATAGGTGGTGCGCACATCGTCGAAGGCGAGATGGCCCGGGCCGGAATCGCCGGCCAGCATGCCGATCACCAGAAACACCAGCAACAACGGCGCGCCGAAGCGCAGCGCGAGCAGGCTCGACAGGATGCCGGCCATCACCAGGACCGAGCCCAACAGAATGGCCAGGCTGACAGAATCGAGAGAAGCCATGAACCTCCGAAAACAAAGCAAATACCTGCGCTTGCATCCTTATCGTCGCCACAGTTCATCGCCAACCCATTTCTGGCAGGAAGCGGCAAAGTGCCCGATTTGACGGCCTCAACTCGCGCCCGTATCGATGGTGCTGCAGCGGCGGTTATGGGAATCTGGGCGATATTCGAATCAGGTTTGGCTGACGATCCGACTTGCCAAGAAACCTTGCGACGTGAATTTGGGATGAGATTTTGATGATGGGCTTTGAAGATGGATTTGGACCTCACTGACGTCATCGATTTCCTGCATGCCGCCGCGCGTTCGGTCGGCGCGGAGGTCGCCTCGCCCTGGTTCTATCTGCAGCTCGGCCTGATCCTGGCCGTCGCCGGAATCTCGCTTGCCGCGAGCGCGGCGATCCGCTCGCGGATCGACATGAAATCGCTCGGCATGAGCTGGCCGGCGCCGCTGCGGATGTTCATGCGCGTATTGGCCGGCAGCGCCTCGACGGCGATCTTCGCGCTGTTGATGCGGATCGCGCGCACCATCATGGTGGCGTCGACCTGGCCGAGCCGAAGTTATTTGCTCAGCATATCCGCCAAGCTGGCGTTTGCCTGGTTGGTCATCCTGCTCGTCACCTCGGTCATTCGCAATACCTTCATCGTCCGCCTGGTGTCGTTGTCGGCCTGGCTGGTGGCGGCGTTGAGCATTCTCGGCCAGCTCGATCCGGTCCTCGACGCGCTCGACTCCGTCGCGGTCATGGTCGGCGGCCTGCGGCTGACGCCGCTGCTGCTGATCAAGCTTGCCGTGCTGCTGGCGGTGGCGCTGTGGCTCACCAATATCGCCAGCAAATTTATCGAAAGCCGGATCACGCAAACCAGCGACCTGACGCCGTCGCTGCAGGTGCTGCTGGTCAAGATGATCCGGCTTGCGCTGATGGCTTTCGCGGTCACGGTGGTGATGAGCGCGGTCGGCATCAACCTGTCGGCGCTCGCGATCTTCTCGGGCGCCGCCGGCGTCGGCATCGGCTTCGGCCTGCAGAAGATCATCGCCAATTTCATCTCCGGCATCATCCTGCTCGCGGACAAATCGGTGAAGCCGGGCGATCTCGTCACCATCGGCGACTCGACCGGCCGCATCAACGAGATGAAGACGCGCTACATCTCGGTCGCCGCCGGCGACGGCCGCGAATTCCTGATCCCCAACGAGGATCTGGTGACGCAGAAGGTCGTCAACTGGACCTACACCGACAAGAACACGCTGGTGAAGGTCACGTTCGGCACCAATTACGAGGCCGATCCGCGGCTGGTCTGCAAACTGGCCGTGAGTATCGCCGGCGCCGCGCCGCGCGCCATCAAGAGCAGGCCTCCGAACTGCCTGCTGGTGGAATTCGCCGAGGCCGGCATGAAGTTTTCCTTGACCTTCTGGATCGCCGATCCCGACGGGATGGACAACGTCAAGAGCGAGGTGATGCTGTCGCTGTGGGACGCCTTCAAGCGCGAGGGCATCAAGGTCCCCTATCCGGTGCGTGAAATCCGCGTCCGCGGCGGCGCGTTGCCGGTGGAAACCATGGTCGAGGTTTCGAATTGACCGCGCATGCGCCCCAAAATGCACGGTTCCCCTCGCCCCAACGGCCGCCCCAACAACTCCGGGCGGGCCAACCTTGACTTGCGCTGATTGCGCCGATCACTAAATTAGGCTGGCAAATCACCCGTTTCGGCCCTTTACACCCCAAAGACATGATCCGCCCATGAGCTACATCGAAGCCTCCGATACCTCCTTGCGCAAGACCGGGCAGATCAAGCTGCATGGGCCGAGCGGCTTTGCCGGCATGCGCAAGGCAGGCCAGCTGGTCGCGAAATGCCTCGATGCATTGACCGATATCGTCAAGCCGGGCGTGCCGACGTCCGAGATCGATGAGTTCGTCCGCGAATTCGCCTTCAGCCATGGCGCCTATCCCGCGACGCTGATGTATCGCGGCTATCGCTATTCGACCTGTACCTCGATCAACCACGTGGTCTGCCACGGCATGCCGGGCGACCGCGCGCTGAAGGAAGGCGACATCGTCAACATCGACGTCACCTTCATCGTCGAGGGTTGGTACGGCGATTCCAGCCGGATGTACGCGGTGGGCCCGATCGCCCGCAAGGCCGAACGCCTCATCGAAGTAACCTATGAAGCCATGATGCGCGGCATCGCCGCGGTGAAGCCGGGCGCCACCACCGGCGACATCGGCCACGCGATCCAGAGTTTTGTCGAGCCGCTGGGCATGAGCGTGGTGCGCGATTTCTGCGGCCACGGCCTCGGCCGCATGTTCCACGACGAGCCGAACATCATCCATATCGGCCGGCCCGGCGAGGGCGTGACCTTGAAACCCGGCATGTTCTTCACCATCGAGCCGATGATCAATCTCGGCAAGCCGCATGTGAAGATATTGTCCGACGGCTGGACCGCGGTGACCCGCGACCGCTCGCTGTCGGCGCAATTCGAGCATTCGGTCGGCGTGACCAGTACCGGCGTCGAGATATTTACGCTGTCGCCGCGTCACGGCGAGAAACCGCCCGGCGTGGGTTAGGCGCGGTTCTTGTTGACGCGCTGTGCCTGCTCCATAGGAGGTCGTCATACCCCGCGCATGCGGGGTATCCAGTACGCCGAGGCCTTTCCGCTCTATCGCTGATGTCTCTGGAATACTGGATCGTCCGCTGGAGCCTGTCATCGGGCGGCGCGTTGCGCCGACCCGGTGGCGGACGATGACAGCTGGGTTTGAATTTTCAAACAGTGTATCGCTTGCCGACACAGTTTCGCGATCTCGCCGCACCTTTCGCGCGAGGTTTGCATAAACGTCCGCCCTCTTAAGAACAGAGGGCGCAGGGAATGCCGGGCGCCCGATGCGCCCGATAGCCGCGTGTGCGCTGGTAGAAAGCAAAAAGCACACGCGTTCTCAGGTCACACCGGAATCACCCGGCATTCCCCACGCAATGGTTTTACGGCTTATATCGTGCTCTCCCCGGTGACCGGGCTTTCTTGCCACCGTCGCCAGCGGATTACTCCGCCAACTTGACACCAGCGTCGGGGTGTCAGGACCACACGTCTTCGCCGTCCGCTGGCTCGCGCGCTCGTCTCTCGCGCAGCTAGCGTCCACCGCATCCCGTTCCAACGTCCGTGACGATCGCGAAACGCCCCTCTGGGTGGGACGGGATGGCGTGAGTCTTATGGGTGATTTGGGCGAATCACGAAGCGGAATATTTTTGCGTAGACGACTGGACGACCCAAATCAGCTTGAGATTGTTCACGAATTTTCTGTTTTGGCGCATACCCAGGGGGCGACAGGGCTGGCGCGCCACGGCCATCATTTCTGACAATTCGCGGTTGCAAAAGCTGGCCGGCTCGGCATGGTTGCGGCCGATGCCCGCGAAAGCCAGCGAACCGAAAGATCAGCCGTCCGAGAAGCCGCATTATCACGGCCATCGCGAGCGGCTTCGCGAACGATTTCGCCAGGCCGGCCCCGATGCCCTGAGCGACTACGAACTCCTGGAGATGGTGCTGTTCACCGCCCAGCCGAGGGGCGACATGAAGCCCGCCGCCAAAGACCTGCTGAAAAAGTTCGGCTCATTCGCCGAAGTCATGCACGCACCGGAAGCGCTGCTGCGCGAGGTCGATGGTATCGGCGACGCCTCCGCAATCCAGCTAAAACTGATCGCCGCGGCCGCGAGCCGCATCGCCAAGGGCCAGTTGCGGGCGCGCACGCTATTGTCGTCGTGGAACGACGTGCTCGACTATTGCCGCACCTCGATGGCGTTCGCCGACAAGGAGCAGTTCCGCATCCTGTTTCTCGACAAGCGCAATCAATTGATTGCCGATGAGGTGCAGCAAACCGGCACCGTCGACCACACGCCGGTTTATCCGCGCGAAGTGATAAAACGGGCGCTCGAATTGTCCGCCACCGCCGTGATCCTGGTGCACAACCACCCCTCCGGCGATCCGACGCCCTCGCAGGCCGATATCCAGATGACCAAGGCCATCATCGGCATCGCCGCGCCGCTCGGGATTTCCGTGCACGACCACATCATCGTCGGCAAAAACGGGCATGCGAGTATGAAGGGGTTGAAGCTGATATAGCCCGTCCGCCCACGCCAGCCCCCCGTTTGATCTCGCGCCGCCGCAATTCCGCTTGCACAGCCGTATCGACGTGGCGGGGCAGGCGCGAGGCGCAGCGTCATGCCCATGGCTTGAAAAAGCTAGCTCTAAGGACTACCTTCTCATGCGACGGAAGCCGCTGGCGAATTGATTGAGGTGATGAACGATGGCGCCAACGAACAGAAACGCTGAGGGCGATATCCTTGCGTCGGTCCATAAGTCCGCTGCGGGGTTGCATAAGGCCGGCTTAGTGGATAAGGCGACCATGCGCGAGTTCGATGCTCTGTGCCTCACACCAGTCGAGCCGCTTACGCCCGAGGAAATCCGTGCACTACGCAAGCGCGAGCAGGTCTCGCAGCCGGTGTTCGCGCACTACCTTAATGTCCGGAAGGACGCAGTCAGCAAATGGGAGCGCGGGGAGAAGCGGCCAGATGGCCCGTCGCTCAAGCTGCTTAACCTCGTGAAGGCGAAAGGCCTAAGGGCACTCGCGTGAAGACCCGTAATAGCACGTGAAGCGCTATGTCAGCGCTAGACCAACACGCGACCGCCAACCCAAGGACAAGCCCACAAAGTGACCTACGATGCTGCACGGGCTCTGGCACTTCTTCGTATTGGCTCAGGACGAGCTGATGCCGCCTTTCGGGACGGCCAGGAAGAGGCAATTCGTCACGTTGTCGAAGGTCGGGGCCGCTTGCTGGTCGTACAAAAGACCGGATGGGGCAAAAGTTTTGTTTACTTCATCGCGACCAAGCTGCTTCGTGACGGTGGCAGCGGTCCGGCTTTGCTAATCTCGCCATTGCTGGCCCTCATGCGAAACCAGATTGCGGCAGCAGAGCGCATGGGCGTACGAGCTGCCACGATCAATTCGGACAACCAGAGTAATTGGGCTGAGGTTGAAGCCAAGCTTGGGCGCGATGAGATCGACATCCTGCTGATCTCACCTGAGCGGTTGGCGAACGAGCGGTTCCGTACTGAGGCCCTAGCCGACATAGCCGCAAGGATTTCGCTGCTGGTGGTCGACGAAGCTCATTGCATTTCAGACTGGGGTCACGATTTCCGTCCCCACTATCGTTTGCTCGAACGAATTGTCAGAACCTTACCGTCCAATCTGCGACTTCTAGCCACCACAGCGACCGCGAACAATCGGGTGACGGACGATCTAGTCGAAGTCCTCGGACCGAAACTTGAGGTGCTGCGTGGCGATCTAAATCGTACTTCGCTTTCTTTGCAAACCATAGTCCTGCCTAACCAAGCCCAGCGCTTGGCTTGGTTAGCGGAACGGCTCGCCGCGCTTCATGGTCATGGTATCATCTACACACTGACGGTGCGCGACGCTCATCAAGTTGCTGGCTGGCTGAAGAGTAGGGGCTTCAATGTCGAGGCCTATACAGGCGAAACAGGGAATCGCCGCGAAGAACTGGAACAGGCGCTGCTCCACAATCAGGTGAAGGCTCTTGTCGCCACCACTGCTCTGGGCATGGGATACGACAAACCTGATCTGGCATTCGTGATTCATTACCAGACGCCGGGTTCGGTCGTTGCCTACTACCAGCAGGTCGGCCGAGCAGGACGTGCTCTGGACTCCGCTTATGGCGTTTTGCTGAGTGGCACGGAAGAAGAAGAAATCACGGACTGGTTCATTAGGAGTGCATTCCCGACTCCGCAGGAAGTCGAAGATGTTCTAAATGCGCTCGAGGCGGAGCCCGAAGGGCTATCCGTTCCCGAGCTTCTCAGCCAAGTAAATCTGAGCAAAGGACGCGTCGAAAAGACGATCCTTCTGCTCTCTCTCGAGTTACCCGCGCCCATAGCCAAACAAGGCACCAAGTGGCAGCTCACGGCCGCAACGCTGGGTGACGGGTTTTGGGAACGTGCAGAACGCCTCACCGCATTGCGTCGCGAAGAACAACAGCAGATGCGAGAATACGTCGCCCTCGCATTTGGCGATCATATGAGTTTTCTCGTCGAAGCACTTGATGGGGATCTGAGTACCATCAGCCCTCCGATGCTGCGCCCTCTACCGACCGATCCTGATGCCGCACTGGTTGCGGAGGCGGTGGCTTTTTTGCGCCGCACCGATCTCCCGATCGAGCCGCGCAAGAGATGGCCGGATGGCGGGATGCCGCTTTACAAGGTCAAGGGAAACATTGCCGGCGGGCACCAGGCGCAAGCTGGGAGAGCCCTATGTGTTTGGGGTGATGCAGGCTGGGGCAGCCTCGTCAGGCAAGGCAAATATCGCGATGGCCACTTTGATGATGACCTCGTCGCAGCTTGCGTAGAAATGATTCGGCGATGGAATCCACAGCCCGCTCCCACCTGGATCACCTGCATTCCCTCGCTTCGCCATCCCGATCTCGTGCCGAATTTCACGCAGCGTTTGGCTGTCGCTCTCGGCCTGCCGTTGCACATGGCGCTGGTAAAGACAGACGCCAGGCCTCAACAGAAGACGATGGCGAACAGCGCTCAGCAAGCTCGCAACATCGATGGTTCGCTTGCTCTCGTCGGCCAGCCGCTTCCTCATGGCCCTGTGTTGCTGGTTGACGATATGGTGGATTCGCGCTGGACGCTCGCTGCGGCGGCATGGCTTTTGCGCACGAGCGGCAGTGGCGAGGTCTGGCCGCTAGCGCTTTCGTTAACAGGACATGACCAATGACGCCGACTCTATCACCCAATACGCAAGCGATCCTGTTGGTGACTGCCCCCTTGATCGCCGGACGCGGCAATTCCTCATCGGACCTGCTATCGCCCGGTGAGTACAAGCACCTTGTCCGCCGCTTGCGTGAAATACAGCGCCAGCCAGCAGACCTCCTGTCTCCAAGTGCGGCAGATTTGATTCATGACTGCCAGCCTGTCGTAGATGAAACCCGCCTGCAGCGTTTGTTAGGACGCGGTTTTCTTTTGAGCCAAGTCGTCGAGCGCTGGCAATCCCGGGCAATTTGGGTGGTTAGTCGAGCGGACGCCAATTATCCTCGCCGCCTGAAAGCGCAACTGAGAGAAGACGCTCCAGCAGTGCTGTATGGCTGCGGCGATACAAGCCTTCTGGAATCGGGCGGCCTCGCTGTTGTTGGGTCTCGCGATGTAAATGACACGTTGATCGCCTACACAAAGAACGTCGGCCGACTAGCCGCCAACGCTGGCAAGACTATTGTTTCTGGTGGGGCGCGTGGAATTGATCAAGCAGCAATGCTCGGCGCACTTGAGCAAGGCGGCAAAGTCATCGGTGTTCTCGCTGACAGCCTAGAAAAAGGCGCGATGAACCGCGAGAACCGTAACGTGCTCATCAATGGTCAATTGGTGCTGATCTCATCCTATGATCCCAGCGCTGGATTTAACGTCGGCAATGCTATGCGGCGCAACAGGTTGATCTACGCCTTGGCCGACACCTCGCTGGTGGTGAACTCTGATTTCAACAAGGGCGGCACGTGGGCTGGTGCGACCGAACAGCTAGATAAGCTGCATATGGTTCCGGTCTATGTGCGATCTACTGGGGAGACCTCTGCGGGCCTCGAGGCCCTGCGCAAAAAGGGCGCTGTTCCCTGGCCAGATCCCCAAGACGTGGACGAACTCAACGAAGTGTTCAACGCGGCCACGTCAGGCGCTGTGCTGGCCGGGCCTTCTCTACTTTCGATTGATCTGCCAGCAGATGCGGTTTCCGGAGCAACGCCGGAAATTGGATCTGACGTACAATCCATACCGAAACCTGCGATGGAATCGCCGCCGTCAGTCTCGATTGTGCAGGAAGCCCCAAGCGTAGCAGAGCCCTCCGACACACACATCCTGCCAATAGCGGAAGAACTGGAGGGCCACCCGGAAAGCCGCGAAGCGTTAGTGCAGGCACCAAACGGTCCGGCCGACGCCTTGTCAGCGGCTGCGCGCGAAGCATTTCGACAGCTTCTAATTGCACCCATGAAAGACATCGAGGTCGCCGCCGCTTTGGATATCTCAACCACACAAGCCAAGATGTGGCTGCAGCGTTTTGTCGATGAAGGTGTTCTGGAAAAGCGGAAGAAACCCAATGTCTATATTACCAAACAATTTCGCCTGTTTTGAGTGATGGAAGCGTATCAATAAGCACCCTTGGGAATCGGAGAGCTATGCGGGTTGGACCGACGCTCGTCAAAATCGGTAAGGCCGTTCTCTACCCGACCGACAAGCTTGAGTGGACCGCTCCCAATCGCCGCTCCCAAGCCGCTCGGGACAACAAATATTCTCAGTTACTTTCAATAGGATAGGTACCATTGCTGCCTTGGTGCACAACCACCCCTCCGGCGATCCGACGCCCTCGCGAGCGGATATCCAGATGACCAAGGCGATCATCGGCATCGCCGCGCCGCTCGGGATATCGGTGCACGACCACATCATCGTCGGCAGAGGCGGGCGTGCGAGCATGAAGGGGATGCGGCTGATCTAGCCGACCGGGGGAGAAAGATGAGCGACTGGTTACACAATCTGCCGGTGCCGTATATGGCGCTGGCGGTGTTCGGTTTCACCTATCTGCTGGGAGCAGTGATCCGTGCCGGCGTTGCGGTGCTGGCGGCCGGCGGGCGGACCAAGCGGCTGGTGGCGATTTCGCCGGGCCTGCTGGCGCCGCTGGGCATCATCTTCGGCCTGTTCGTCGCCTTCACCGCGGCGCAAGTCTGGAGCGACAATGATCGCGCCGCCGCCGCGGTCAGCCGCGAAGCCAGCGCATTGAGGTCGGTGATGGTTTTCGCCAGCGATTTTGCAGGCGTGCCGGAGACCAAATTGCGCGGGCTGGTTCGCGCCTATATCGAGCAAGCCGCGACGGTGGAATGGCCGATGATGGCGCGCCAGACCGCCTCGCTCAAGGCCAGTCCGCGCTCGCTCGCCGACGCCCTGCAATTCGTGCTCTCGCTGCCGACCGGCGGTCCGGGCCAGCAAATCGCGCAGCACGAGATCGTGAGCGCGATCGAGACCGCGCTCGATGCCCGCCGGCAGCGGATCATCGTCAGCCGCGCGGAAGTCAACCTCGTCAAATGGTTTTGCCTCTATCTCCAGGCGGCGTGCGCATTGGTGGCGATCGCTTGTGTCCACAGCGACAACCGGCCGGCATCCGCCGTTGCGATGGGCCTGTATGCGACCGGCATAGCCGCCTCGGTGCTCTTGATCGCCGCGCACGACCGGCCGTTTACCGGACAAATCTCGATCTCGCCGGAACCGTTGCTGCAGATCATGCCGGATGCGCCGGCCGATCGGTGAGCGGAATTGTCCGAGCCGGCCGATTGGCGCCGATCGTTGCGAACCGCTTGCGATATTCAGCCGGCGTCACGCCGACATGACGCGCAAAGGCGCGGCGCAGGGTGTCCGCATCGGCAAAGCCGCAGTGTGCGGCAACCTGCTTCGGCCTTTCGTGACCGACCTCCAGCAACCGCCGGGCGGCGTTGACGCGCGCTTCCTCGACCCAGGTCGCCGGCGTGATTCCGACCTCGCCGCGAAACAGGCGTGCGAAGTGGCGCGGGCTCAAGTCCATGCGCTTTGCAAGATTGGCGACGCAGTGATCCAGCGCCGGATTGGCGGCGACCCAGCGCTGCAGTTCCTGCAGCGCCGCGCGACCGGCCGGAACCGCTTCGCCCTTGCGGCTGAACTGCATCTGGCCGCCCGGACGCTTGAAGAACATCACGAGTTGGCCTGCGACCCTCATGGCGATGTCGTGTCCGAGATCCTCCTCGACCAGCGCGAGTGCCAGATCGAGCCCCGCGGTCACGCCGGCCGCGGTGCGCAGCGGTCCGTCGCTGACATGGATCGCGTCCTTGTCGACGCGAACGGAGGGATAGCGAACCGCCAGTTGCCCGGCGACCGCCCAATGCGTCGTCACGCGCCGCCCATCGAGCAGGCCCGCAGCAGCCAGGTAGAATGCGCCGCTGCAGACCGAGCCGAACCGGCGCGCCGCCGGCGCTTTCCTTCGCAGCCAGTCGACCACCTTGCCATCGGCCGGGACGTCCGCCGCATTCGGGCATCCCGCAATCAGCAGGGTGTCCGGTTTCAAATCCGCGTCGATGCCGATGACGCGATCGGGCATCAGCCGCACCCCTGACGAACTGCGAATAGGGCCCGGCTCGGCCGCGACCACCGACAGCGCATAGGGGGAGTTCCCGGCCTGCGCGTTGGCCTCGGCGAACACGTCAAGCGGGCCTGAAACATCGAGCAGCTGCACGCCTGGAAGCGCCACAATGGCGATCGTTCTTGCTTTCATCACTCACGTCCGTTCAAGACCGGTTTTGGCAGTATTTTACGTAATACGTCAATTGCAGACAATCTAGCCCGGTTTTATGTTTCTGGCGAACACAAAAACTGGAGCAAGTCATGAGCCGATCCATCGAACTTCTGAGCCGACCCGTTAGCAGCGTCGGCATTCCCGACAGCAAGCTCGCGCGTGAAATAACGGAGCTAGTGCGGGACACCGAGTCGCCGTTGCTGTTTCACCATTCGAGCCGCGTTTATTACTGGGGCGCCCTGGCGGGCAAGCGTCGCGGATTGAGATTCGATCCCGAACTGCTTTATGCAGGCGCGATGTTTCACGACATGGGATTGACCCATCAGCATAGCAGCGCGGATGAGCGCTTCGAGGTTGACAGCGCAAATACGGCCCGCGATTTTCTGCGCAGCCAGGGGATTTCCCAGACGGACATCGATACCGTCTGGACCGCGATCGCGCTTCACACCACCCCCGGCATTCCGCAGCACATGCATCCGGTCGTGGCCTTGGTGACGGCCGGCGTCGAAATGGACGTACTTGGCATAGCTCATTCCGAGTACAGCAACGCGGAGCGCGAGGCGGTGGTGCACATACATCCGCGTACCCCGCGTTTCAAAGAAGACATCATCCAGGCCTTCTACGACGGCAACAAGCACAAGCCGGAGACGACCTTCGGCAACGTCAATGCCGACGTGCTCGCCGACAAGGACCCGCACTTCCATCGCGTCAATTTCTGCAGCGTGATCCGCGGCTCCGCCTGGCGCGGGTAAGCCAGCTACCCGCGTGCGATCGAAAGCACTCAAGCCGCCGTCGGCCGAACAGTCAGGCTCGTTGTCGGCGCACGTCAACGAAAACCCAACAGATTTAGGACTCCAAGGGAACTGATCATGACTATTGAGAAGCGGTTTACGAACGCAACCGGGTCGCCGGTCGCCGACAACACCAACATCATGACCGCCGGTCGGCGCGGCCCGGCCCTGCTGCAGGATATCTGGCTGATCGAGAAGATGGCGCATTTCGACCGCGAGGTGATCCCGGAGCGGCGAATGCACGCCAAGGGCTGGGGAGCCTACGGCACCTTCATGGTGACGCACGACATCACCCGCTACACCAAGGCCAGGATCTTTTCCCAGGTCGGCAAGCAGACCCCGATGTTCGCCCGCTTCTCGACGGTCGCCGGCGAGCGCGGCGCCGCGGACGCCGAGCGGGACATCCGCGGCTTCTCGTTGAAGTTTTACACCGAGGACGGCAACTGGGACATCGTCGGCAACAACACGCCGGTGTTCTTCTTCCGCGATCCGCTGCGCTTCCCCGACCTCAACCATGCGATCAAGCGCGACCCGCGCACGGGGCTGCGCAGCGCGGACAATAATTGGGATTTCTGGACGCTCCTGCCCGACGCGTTCCACCAGGTCACCATCACCATGTCCGACCGCGGCATCCCGAAAAGCTTCCGTCACATGCACGGCTATGGCAGCCATACCTTCTCGATGCTCAACGCCGCCAATGAGCGGGTCTGGGTCAAATTTCACTTCCGCACCCAGCAGGGCATCCAGAACCTCACCGACGCCGAGGCTGCGGCCCTCGTCGCCAAGGATCGAGAAAGCCACGGCCGGGACTTGTTGAACGCGATCGAGGCGGGAGATTTTCCGCGCTGGACGCTTTTCATTCAGGTGATGACCGAGGCTGAGGCGAAGACGCATCGGCACAATCCCTTCGACCTGACCAAGGTCTGGCCGCAAGCGGAGTATCCGCTGATCGAGGTCGGCGTGATGGAGCTCAACCGCTACCCGGATAACTATTTCGCGGAAGTGGAGCAGGCTGCCTTTTCGCCCGCCAACATCGTCCCCGGCATCGGCTTCTCACCCGACAAAATGCTTCAGGCCCGGTTGTTCTCCTATGGCGACACGCAGCGTTACCGGCTTGGCGTCAACTTCAACCACATCCCGGTCAACGCGCCCAAATGCCCGTTCCGCAGCTACCACCGCGACGGCAAGATGCGGACCGACGGAAATTTGGGCGGAACGCTCAATTATCATCCGAACAGCGCGGGGCTCTGGGACAACCAGCCGGATTTCGCCGAGCCGCCGATGCCGCTCGAGGGTGACGCCGCCCACTTTGACCACCGCGTCGACGATGACTACTGGGAGCAGCCCGGCAACCTGTTCCGGAAGATGACGCCTGCGCAGCAGCAGGCGCTGTTCGAGAACACCGCGCGTGCGATGGGCGACGCGAGCCTTCACATCAAGCAGCGGCACGTCGCCAACTGCACCAAGGCGGATCCGGCCTACGGCGCCGGCGTCGCGAAGGCGCTGGGCATCAAACCGCAGATGATCGCTGCGGAGTAGGCCTATCCGAAGGAGAGGATCGATGTGGGCGGCTAACACTGCGACACGCCGGGACGACCGGGCGCGACCGGCCTCCGGCCCGGATACCGAGGGAGCGGCAGCGATCTCGAAGGCGTTGACCGCGCTATTGGCCGACATGTTTGCCCTCTATGTGAAGACGACTAGGACCTCGCACTGGCACATGTCGGACGCTCGCTTCCAGGACTATCACCTGCTTCTCGACGAGCAGAGCTCCGAGATCCTCGCGGCCACCGATCTGATCGCCGAGCGCCTGCGCAAGATCGGTGGGACAACGCTGCGCTCCATAGGCCAGATCGCGCGCCTCAAGCGCGCTCCCGACGACGACACTGTCGGCACACAGCGCATGCTGGCCGAGCTGCTCGCGGACAACCAGCGCCTGGCCAGGAATCTGAGCAGCGCGCACTCGTTCTGCGACGCTTGTCGTGACATCGCGTCGGCCAGCCTGATCGAGGACCGGATCGATGAAGCGAAGCAGCGTGTACGGTTGCTGGCCGGAACACCCGCGATGCGGGCGCGCGCTATCGTTACGGAGCTGCGGCGGCGGCGCGGCCGTCAACTTTGATGCCGTTGCCGTGCGTGACGCCCGAATCAAGCGGTTGCCAACGTGGATTCAGGGGAGACCGCTGGTATCGGGGTTTTGGGCTAGCCGCCGAGCTCGCCGTCGATCGAAACGTCGCGGCCGTCTCTGCCTTTGCCGCGAACATGGAGCCGCTCGCCGTCAAACGATAGCGTCCATTTTTGCTGTTCGCCCATCCCCAAGATCTGGCGTTCGATCAAAAACGTATGGCTATCCAGCCACTTGCCTTTCACCGCGGCTATTCCGAACGCGGTTGGCTCGCCCTTGCGATAGAGGCCGTCAAGTCCGATCGGGCCGCTAAACCTGAGGGAGGGTTTGGTCTGATCCTGCGGATATAGCTCCAGGTCATAGCGGGCTTGCGGATCAGAAAAGGTCAGCGAAAGCGATTTCACATTCAGCGTATTGCCGGGAAACTTGTAGGTTTTTCCCGAGACGGAAGACGCGATTTCGGGCGTTGCGCCGGTCTCTTGTGGTTTCTCGTCCGAGATATTCCGGATCGCGTTTGCGAGCAGCGTCGCGCCGGCGGGGTCCGGGGCAAGCGCCGCTTCGGATTTGACGGCGCCTGAAACAAGGTCGGCCAGTTTTCCGAACGGACAAAAGTCCCTGGCCGTCGTCACCGCGACAATGTCCAGTTCGGGAAAAACCATGATGAGTTCGCAATGGTATCCGACCGCCATGTAGAGGTGCTTGTTGGGAAGCGCCCAGAAGAAATTGGAATATCGCAGGTCGGGGTCGAAGGCCTCATTCATGTTCACGGTGGCGTGGCTGACCCGGTCGATCCAGGCCGGCGGCAGCAGCGGTTTGCCCTCCCATTCGCCGTTGCGCAGATAGAGATAACCGATCTTCGCCATATCGCGCGGCAGCAACGACAAGCCGAATCCTCCGCTCGAGACGCCTTGAGGATCGTTCTGCCAATTTGCAACGCTGATCCCGAGTGGACCGAAAAGCCTGGCCTTCGCGTAGTCCCGGGCACTCATCCCCGTGAGCTTGGTGATAATGGCGGAGAGCAAGTGCGGATTGCCGCTGTTGTAGTTGAAGATCTCGCCCGGAGCGTTCGACACCGGACGATCAAGAACGAATTTGACCCAATCCGGGCTGCGCCTCATTTCGATTGCCGTCTCCGGCCGCCCGCCCAATGGCTCCATCCATTCGAGTCCGGAAGTCATGTCTAACAGGTTCTGAAGCGTGATCGCTTGCTTCTTGTCGTCGGCGCCGGCGGCGCCACGGTCGCGGAAAAAATCCAGCATCGGACGGTTGAAGCTGTCCAATAGACCGTCTTTTTGAGCGATCGCGGCAAGCGTGCCGACCACCGCCTTGGTGGAGGAATTGATCACGTGAGGAATATCGGCGGTGTAGGGCGCATAATAGGCATCGAGGACAATTTTCCCGTGCCGTGCGATCAATAGGCTGTCGAAGCTGCGGGTCGTTCCGAATTCGACCAATCTGGCCAACGCCGCCGGGTCGATGCCCTGTTCTTCAGGCGTGGATACTTGCCACTGTGCTGTCGGCCAGACCGCTTCCGCGCCGCGTTGGGCATGGGCAGCGCCAATGCCCATCGAAGCCGCGAAAATCAACGCGCTCAGCGCGGCTTCCGCACCGGCAAATCGTTTCCATTGCATGATCGCCTCGCCGGAGCCATCGCTGGACGCAACGAATTTGCGCGACCCGAGAGGTTGCAATCGGAGGTCGCCGTGTCAATCCCCGCCCCCGTGGCGACGATCATCAACCGGGGGCCGCGAGATCCGCTTTAGCTGGGCGTGGCGCGGCGCGGCGGTCCGACGGGCGGGACGGTTCGGGCAAAACTCGGCCTCGCCGCATGGGTGTCATAATAGGCCGCGAGATGGGTCGCCGCCCCGAACGCTTCCGCGGCTTCGGGCAATTTGCGCATGTAGAAAAGGATCGGCAACAGGTTGATATCGGCCAGCGTGAACTGATCTCCGACGAGGTGGCCGGTCGCGGCGACCGCCTGATCGAGGATTGCAAGCTGCGCGCGCACCGCCGGCGCCACCGCGTCGATCGCCGTGCGGTCCGGCATGCCATCGGCGGTCTTCGGGAAGGCGTAGGCCAAGAGATAGGTCCGGACCAGGGTCGCGTCCATCACCGTGTTGACGAGCGAGACCCATTGCTCGGTGAGTGCGGCGAGTTTCGGATCGGAGGGAATGAGCGGCGGACCTGCAAAGCTGCGATCGAGATAGGTGGCGATGGCCTTGGATTCGCAGAGCGCAAATTCGCCGTGGCGCAGCACCGGCATTTTGCCGAACGGATGAATCGCGAAGATCTCGGGCGAGCCCAGCATGGTCTCGGTCAGGACATAGTCGATGCCCTTTTCCTCGCAGACCATGCGCACCACGCGGGTATACGTCGATCGCAGCGAACCGATGATCTCCGGTTTTGTCATGGGTACGGCGACTTCGGCGACGCTGCTCATCGGGGTTTCCTTTTGGCATTGCGACGGCTCACTTTGTTCGCCGAACCGTCGCCCATCGTCTTCAAATATGCATCCAGGCTGTCGAGATTGCGTTCCCAGAAGGCGCGATACCCCTCCAGCCAATCGGACACGGATTTCAGCGGCGCGGTTTCGAGATGGCAGGGACGCCACTGCGCGTCGCGGCCGCGACTGATGAGGCCGGCGTGCTCCAGTACCTTGAGATGTTTCGAAATCGCCGCGACGCTCATGTCATAGGGCATTGCGAGATCCGTCACCGTGGCATCGCCGGTCGCGAGCCGCGCCAGCAATCCGCGGCGGGTCGCGTCGGCGAGCGCGAACAGCGTGGTGCTCAGAGGGTCCGGCCGCATGGCGTATTCAACCATATTGTTAATAACTATTTGGTTTAATACGCTCCGGCAAGCCGGTCAAGCCGATCTGTTTCAGGCGCCCCTCGACACGATCCCGCTGGCCGGCTTGGCGCGCCGAGCCGCAGTGGTCGCGATCCAGCTGCCGGCGAAGACCATGCGACCCGCAAACATGTCATCAGCACGACGCGCGCGGGCCATCCGCGATCGCCGGGCAGGCTCACGCCGCCGCCGCGACAACGCTCACGGGAGTGTGAAGGGATTTTGGCTGATTTAGAACGAAGAGCTTGCCGGCATCGGCTGAATGCGACGGCGATCCCTGCTATGCGGCGCGTACAAATCGTCGGTAACAGGAGGCGGTCGTGCGTGCCATTTCGTCCCCGGTGACGTGGCTTCGATTTTTGGCGATGACGGTCTCGCTGTTGGGCGCCGCGGCGGAGGCCGCGCCGGGCCTCGGTCATATCGTCGGTAAAATCGACGGCATCAGCCAGGACGGCGACCAATATTTCGTTTCCGGCTGGGCATGCCAGCAGGGCGAGACGGCCTCGATCGCCGTCCACGTCTTCGCCGACGACGCCGAGCACAGCTTCATTATCGCCGGCAAAGCCAATCTGCAGAGCGAGGCGGCGGTCGCAGAGGCCTGCCAGGACCGTCAGGGCGGCAAGCACCGCTTCTTCATTTCGCTGCCGTCCGGCGACGGCCGGGAACCCTCGCTATTCGTCAGCGGCATTCGAGTCGACGGCGGCGTCGCCAACGACGCGCTCGCCGGATCGGGCACGCCGCTGCCGCGCTTGTCCGGACTGCAACTGCCGGGCCCCGCATTGCCGCCGCTGCACGGCAGCTACCGCAGCACGCCCGTGCATCCGCGGGTGTTCACGAGCAGCGCCGAACTGAAGGAACTCGCCTCGCGGATCAATCGGGTGGGAAGCTATTCGATGCAGCGCTTCAGCCAACTCGCCGGCCAGATCGCGCGCGACCTCGGCGCTCGCAACGAATGGGTTGCGACCTATGGCGGATGCAAGTTCGGCGCCTACCAATATGCGTTTTCCTACGAACCGCAGGACGGCCATGACGCGGAGACGCATACGCTGCTCAACCTCCCGCCCGGCACGCCGGCACCGGCGGGCGCCGCGGTGGTCGCTTCGCGGCTCGCACTCTACGCCGCGCTGATCAAGGCCGGCGCGGCGCCGCCCGCGGGCGCGCCGGGCGCCGATCAAGCGGCCGCGCTGGCAAAACGCATCTTGCTTGCCTGGGCCGATCGCGGTTTCAGGAATGCGAGCGGCCGCTTCCTGCAGCCGGCGGAAACATGCGACGCCGCCGGCAAGTTCGGCCTCGCCAACGCCGCGGGTATCCCGCTGGCGCTGGGGCGCGGCGTCGTCTATTCGGTCGACGCCCAGGATCTGCTGCAATCGATCGGCGCGATCGACGCCGATGAAGCAAGCCGGCTCGATGCGTTTCACGCCAATTTGTTCAACCTGATCCGGCAATCCTACAATGTCCGCTTCGGTCAGCCCTATCCCTTGTGCGAGCGCTACAGCAACCATGCCGCTAACGGCGTCGCGGGACTGCTGGCGATCGCGCGGCTGCTCGACGACCGCGAAAAATTCGACGCGGTGCTGAACGGTGGCGACAAGGCGATGGCGGTGGTGCTGCCCTGGACAGCCTTTTTCGACCACGCCATCTACGGCAGCGGAGACCGCCCGATCGACTGCTACGACAATCCCGGCCCCGACAGCCTGACCAGCCATCCATCCTTCGACCTGCCGATTGTTGCGCCCGGCGAAGTCGAGGACCGCTATCGCAATGCCGGCCCGGAACAGGGTATCGGCTATCCAATGTTCACCCTGCAGCGCCTGATCGATACCGCCGAAATCCTGCGCGGCGCCGGTTATGATGCTTACGCCTATCGCGGCCGCCACGGACAATCGATCGAGGCGGCGGTCGCCTACTATTCGTGCCTGGCGCAGAACGCGGGCTTCAACAAGCTCGTGACCGCGGCCAATGCCGGCGGTTGCCCGAATGCCGCGCAATATTACGGCAAGCTGGTCAATGGCGTGGAGCAGCGCACGCTGATCGGCGCCGAGCGCTTTCCAAACGACGTCACCATCACCCGCGCCGAGGCGGCGGCAAAGGTCGCGGCGTCATCGGGCGCGTTCGCGCTCGACGCCATCCTGTTCGGCAAATGGCGGGATTAGGCTCCGCGAGACCGACGCGGGAAATCCCGACTGTGTCGGCAAAGGATGTCGTTTCAGCGATTGCCCGGCGGCGAGCCGCGCCCAACGATTGGAAAGTCGAATCGCTGTTGCGGAAACGGCTCGTCGGCGAGTTCGAAATGCCACCATTCCCGCGAATAGGGCTTGAAGCCGAAGCGGCTCATGAGTTCCTGGAGCAATTTCCGATTGGACTTTGCCTGCGCGGTAATATCAGGGCTTGAGGTGCGTGCGAGCGGGTCAAGGCAATCGTAACCCGTGCCGAGATCGATCGTGCCATCCTCAAAACGCTCGGCCTTCGCGGCGGTGCAGGGTTTTAGCGGGGCCGTCGGATCGTAGGCCGAGAGCGCCGGAAGATCAGCCGGCACGATGCCCAAATCGACCGTGCTGCCGCGCGAATGCGCCGAACGCGAAGCAAGATAACCCAGCGCAAAAAGCTGAGACTTGTTGGTGTTCGGGAAAAATTCCGCTTTCATCCGGATGTCCTTGGGCAGCCCGCTCCAGTGCAAAAATTCGCTGACCGCGCGGGCCGGCCGGTAACAATCCCAGACGATGAGCGAGAGCTTTTTGGCGGCAAGCTCGGCCTGAACCTGGCTCAATGCGCGCACCGCCTTTTCGGTCAGCACGCACTCGTTGGCGAGATAACCCTCCACGGGCCTGCCGATAAAATTGTGCAAGCCGGCGTAGCGAATGTCCTGCCGGATTCCCGGATCGATGTCGGCGAGGTAGACAAATCCCTTCGGGAGTTTTGTGCCGGCGGCCGGCGCTTCAGCGGGCTTGCAGAATTTTTTCACCGCTTCCGTAACCGCGGTCGCAATGATCGTCTGGTAAGCGGGCGTCTGCACCAGCATTTCTTCATCGCGATTGACGATCACACCGGCTTCCAGCAGCACGGCGGGCATATTTGTGTGCCTCAACACAACGAGATTGTCCCGGCGGTAAATTCCTCGAGTGGAATCCAGGAACGGTACCCTTGCCCCTTTCGGATTGCTCGTCTCGTGGATGGTCGTGAAATGAAGGCCGCTTGCCATCAACTGATCCGCCAGTATTCGCGCCAGACCAAGGCTTTCCGGGTATCGCGGGGAGACGTGAAGCGAAAACCCTGATGAGCCGTCAAAAAAGGCGCGCTTTTGGCCTTCGTAGAGCCAGGGTTCGAGATATTTGTCCCGAACGCCGTCATGATGGATGGAGATAAAGATGTCGGCGTTCATCGTGTTGGCGCGATCGGCGCGCTGGTTCAGCCCGGCATGCCCGTTCAAGGCGGTCACCATCAGAAAGGTCGAACGGAAACCGGCGCCCAACAACTCGTCCCTGACGCGCCGCGCCAGTTTGAGGTTGAACGCGTATTCCCCGATGCCGCGCGCGCTGGTGGCCCCCACATTGGTGGCGGTGTGTCCGACGTCGAGGACGATGGAAATATCTTCCGGCGCTTTGGACGTGCAGGGCGCCGCCAGTGCGGGCCGGAGCTGCGCTACAAATGAAAAGACGACCAAGGACATCAGCAGCCAATTGATTGGCCCCATGGCGTGAATGGATGCGCGATGAAGGGCGTGGAGCCGCATCACGACGCCCCCGCCGCATCCGCCGCTTCCGCGGCGCGCCGCTTTAACAGTTCCCGTTCGCGCTGATTGCCGGCGAGACCTGCTGCCGCCTCGAACGCGGCGCGCGCTTCCCGGTGGCGGCCGAGTTTTTGCAGGAGGTCGCCGCGAACGCTGTCGAGCAAGTGGTAGTTTTTCAGCGCCGGCTCGGGCGCGAGGCGCTCCACGATCGCAAGCGCGGGTTGCGGGCCCTCGGCCATGCCGACCGCAACGGCGCGGTTGAGTTCGATGACCGGCGAGCGCACGAGGTTTGTCAGCTCCGCATAGAGCCCGGCAATTCGCGGCCAGTCGGTGTCCGCTGCGTTCGGCGCTCGCGTGTGGCACGCGACAATCGCTGCCTGCAGCACATAGAAGCCGCCGGCGCCGCCGAGCTCGCGGGCCCGCGCCAGCGCCTGCATGCCGCGGCGGATTTGAAGCTGGTCCCAGAGTGCGCGGTTCTGCTCCAACAGCAGGATGGGCTCGCCTGTGGCGTCAACGCGCGCGGCGGTGCGCGAGGCGTTCAATTCCATCAGCGCCAATAGGCCATGGGTTTCGGGCTCGAGCGGCGCGATCGAGGTGAGCACGCGGCCGATGCGAAGCGCCTCATTGCAGAGCTGCGGACGCAGCCAGTCGACGCCGCGCGCGGCCGTATAGCCTTCGTTGAAGATGAGATAGACGACCTCCAGCACCGAGGCGAGCCGCTCGGAAAGCGCTGCCCCGCGCGGGGCCTCGTACGCGAGCCCGGATTCCGACAGCGTCCGCTTGGCGCGCACGATGCGCTGGGCGATGGTCGCGTCCGGCAACAGGAAGGCCCGCGCGATCTCTTCGGTGGTCAGCCCGCAGATCATGCGCAGCGCCAGCGCCGCGCGGGCCTCGCGCGACAACAGCGGATGACAGGCGGTGAAGATCAGCCGCAGCAATTCGTCGCCGATGTCGTCGTCGAGCCGCCCATCCAGGTCGGGCATGGTACCCTGCTCCTGCTCCAGATCGCGCGCGACCATCTCATGCTTGCGCGCGAGCATTCTGGTGCGGCGCAGATGATCGAGCGCCCGGCGCTTGGCGGTCGCCATCAGCCAGGCGCCGGGTTTTTCCGGCACGCCTGAGGTCGGCCAATGCTCGAGCGCGGCCAGCAGAGCTTCCTGGGTCAGATCTTCCGCCAGCGGCACGTCGCGCAGCATGCGCGACAGGCTCGTGAGCAGCCGCGGCTGCTCGATCCGCCAGACCGCGGTGATGGTGCGATCGATGTCGGCGGCGGTCATCGCCGCCGACCGTCTTGAGCCGGCGCGCGTCTCAAGGGGTGGCGAACGCGCGAACCTCGCACGTCCCTTCCCAGCCCGGCAGATAGTCGAGGTGCAGTTGCATGAATTCCGTGGCCATCGCCACCGCCTCCTCCTTGTCGCGCAATTCGAAGATCGCGTAGCCGCCGATGACCTCCTTGGCTTCCACGAACGGGCCGTCGATGACGCTGAGCTTGCCGTCGGCGATGCGGACCTGGGCGCCGGTCTTAACCGGCATCAGCCCGCCATTGTCGAGCATGCGGCCGGCCTTGATCTCGCGGTCGGCGAGCTTGTGCATCGCCTCCAATAGCTGCGGTGTCGGGTTTGCCGAGGGACCGGGATGTTTGACAATACACATGAAGCGCATCGGAAGACTCCTTTTGAGGCGAGCCGCGGGCGCCCTCGCCTTCGCGTTACTGTCTCGCACATCAACTCGACGATCCAGCCCGGCGCCGATCGACAGCGGTTTGCAAAAATCGCGTGCTCTTTCAGCGCTGTTTTTCGGGTCTTCCGATCGGCTGGGGATCGTCGGCGTAGTTGTAGTCGCACTCGGCAGGTACTTGGGCCTGGTCGATTCGGGCCATTACGCCGTCGGCCAGGTCTCGCGTGGAGCCCGTTCGGCGGTACGAGGCCCACAGTTCGTGGAACGTACTAGCGGAGACCAGATACACGGTTGCCCTACCGTATTTCGTAACCTGCACGGGCTCCTTGAGGGCCCTGTCGTGCCAGAAGTCAAAATCCTTTCGGATGTCCGATGCCGCTACCGTCATGGTCATAGGCCCTCTCCAAATATCCGAACATCCGTAACATACGTGAAACGCCTCGCCGCGACCGATTGACAAATTTGTTTGTATAACATACAAATAACTCTGATGACCGACCTCCAAAGTCCGCGGCGACGCAACGTCATGAAAAGTCCGGCTCCGAGCGAGCATCCGAGCGATCCCAAGCACAGCGTCCGCGCGACCCGCGCGGCGGGCCGGCAGATGCGCTCGCGGCTGCTCGATGCGGCGAGCCTTCTGTTCAAGGAGCGCGGACTCGCGGCGGTGTCGATCGCCGACATCGCCGCAGGCGCCGACGCCTTCCCGAGCCAGATCACCTATTATTTTCGCACCAAAGAGGCGCTGTTCGTCGAGGCCGCCTGCCGCGACGTGCTGTATGTCGCGCGCGCGGCGGAGGAGCATGCGGGCAAGCAGCTCTCGCCGCAGGGTTACACCCGCGCGCTGGTCGACAGCGTGATGGGATCGGACGCCGTCGGCTTCTTTGTCGAGGCGATGACGCTGACCCGGCGCCGCCAGGATCTCGCGCCGCTGGTGGAGCGGACGGTGGAACGATTGCACGGCGAGGGCTTGCGCGCCTATGCCGCCGAGATGGCCGCGCGCGGCTGGCATTCGCGGCTCGATCCGGAAACCAGCGCGCGGCGTTTCTGGGCGATCGCGATCGGCGTGACGCTCGAAGGCCATGCGATGGGCCGCCCGGCGGACGCATCTGCCGCCGAGATGCTGCGCCTGCTCGGCCCGCAGGCCGACGCGCCTGCTTCCGCCGCGCGGCTCAGGGTCGTCGGCGCCGGAAAATCTGACAATTTGCAGGCTGAGGAGAAATAGCGATGACCGCCCTTCGCATGCGCGCCCGCAACTTCATGACCGAGCAAGAGCTGATCGAGGTACGCACCCGCGCGACCTGGAAGAGCATCTTGCTCATCGCGCATGCATGGACGCTGATCCTCGGCTCGATCGCGATGGTCGCGATGTGGCCCAATCCCTTCACTTTCGTGCTTGCGGTCGCGATCATCGGCTCGCGACAGCTCGGGCTCGCGATCCTGATGCATGACGGCGCCCACGGCGCGCTCGCCAATGGCGAGAAACTGAACCTGGCGCTGAGCCAGTGGCTCTGCGCCTATCCGGTATTCGCCGAGACCAAGGCTTACAGGCGCTATCATCTGCAGCATCACGCCCGCACCCAGCAGGACGACGATCCCGACCTGATCCTCTCGGCGCCATTCCCGATCACGCAGGCCAGTTATCGCCGGAAATTCTGGCGCGACATTTCGGGCCAGACCGGCTATGCGCAGCGCAAGGCGCAGTTGCTCAACGCGCTCGGCGAGCGCTCATGGCCGCCGACACAGCGCGCCGCTCATTTTTGGGAAAAACTCGGCCCGCAACTCGTCTTCAACCTGATCTTCCTTGCGGGGCTTGCGGCGGTCGGCGTGTGGTGGGCGTATCCGCTGTTGTGGCTGTTGCCGCTCCTGACCTGGATGATGGTGATCACCCGGATCCGCAACATCGCCGAACATGCGGTCGTGCCGGACAGCGACGATCCCTTGCGCAACACCCGCACCACGCGCGCGGGCTTTGTCGAGCGGCTGTTCATCGCGCCGTATTACGTCAACTATCATCTCGAACACCATCTGCTGTTCTATGTGCCCTGCTACAACCTGCCGCGCGTCCACGAAATCCTTTCCCGCAGCCGTTATGCGGGGCGGATGGAGGTGCAGCCGAACTACGCCGCCGTGCTGAAATTGGCGACCGCCAAGCCCGCCAACGAAGACCGGCCCGGCGCGCTCGTCAGCAACGTCCGCCGCGCCCGTACCGGCGGCAGCGTCGACGACAATCAGGTATCATCGGGGTTTTAATATAAAACCCTCATGGTGAGGAGCGCAGCAACGCCGCGCGTCTCGAACCACGAGGCCATTGGACGGGGTGCAGAGATCGACGCCGATAGCGTCGGGCGTGAGTTCACGTAGCCTTTCCCGACCGTTCCTCTTCCATCGTCACCGCGACAGCGGCATTCGCCGACAGCCGCACCCTCTCGCCTTCGATATCGGCGACCAGCCCGAGATCGATGAAATGATGATGGCCCTTGTGGTGTCCTTCGCCGCTGTCGGCCTTGGCGAGCTTGATCCTGCCGCCTTCGACGCGATCGACGGTGCCGATGTGAACGCCGTCGGCGCCGATCACCTCCATATGCGGCTTTATGCTGACCCTCGCTTCCGGCCGCGATTTTCGCGCCGCGAGCTCATCGCGCCGCCGGGTCAGAAGTTCGAGTTGAGCTTCCTGTTGGGCGATGCGCCGCGCCGCCAGTTCCTCGTCCCCAGCGCCCGAATAGGCGGCTGCCTGCTCGACCAGTTCGGCGATGTTTTCCCTTGTGGCGGCGATGCGTTCCTCGATCTCGGCGAGGTTCAGCGGAACGTCAGCCATGGCTCATCTCCTTAGGCCGTCGCACGGCGCGCCCTACCGGAGCCCCAGGAGCGGCGGCTGCCCTGCGGCGCTAACGCACGGACAACCGTTTCCGTTTCGCGCCGGACCGAGCGAAACCAAAAAATTACTGCCCCCGCAGCATGATCAGCGGGTCGGCGCTGTCGGGCACCCGCCGCCATTGCGCGTTGTCGTCGGCCTCGAACTGCCAGGTCTCGCCGCTTTGCGACATCAGCAGCATCTGGCCGTGTTCGAGCCGCCACTGCGTCGGCGCAAAGGCCGTGACCGCCGGATCGCATTTCGGCTTCAGAAAGACCTGGAAATTATCCCCCCCGGCGTCGGTATTGGTCAGCGTCAGGCCGCAGATCGCATCGCCGTTGCCGCGCACCATCGACCAGTCGCCGATCATCTGGTCCATCGATTTCGCCAGCGAACGCGCCGCCGCCAGGTTTTGCAGGATGTAGATGCCTTCGCCCTGTCGCAAGCCTTCCAGAATCCCGCTCTCGACTTCGGTGAAGTCGATCACCGAGGCACCTGCCGCATCCTGCAGCCGCACGATATCGAGCCCCTTGATGCTCCAGGCCGTGATGTCCTTGGTGAACGGCAATGCGGCGGCACAACCGGGCTCGAGTTCGAGCCGCAATCCTTGCGGCGTCGTGTCGCCCTTCAGGGTCACGACGCAGGTCTTGCTGCGCTCTGTGGTCGAAAGCTCCCACTGGCCGATCATGTCTTTCTTCAAGGTCGCGGCATCCTGCGCGCGCGCCTGTTGACCGCAGGCGACAAGCGCCAGCAGCGCCGCAGACGCGATGCCGAAGCGCCCCCTCATCAGCGGCTCTTGGCGGGCGTTTCCGCAACCGGCGTCAGCGGCGGCTTGCCGGCGAACCAGGCTTTCAGATTATCGACCACCAATTGGTCCATGGCGTTGCGGGTCACGACGGACGCCGAGCCGATATGCGGCAGCAGCACCACGTTCTGCATGGTGCGCAGCTCATCGGGCACATTCGGCTCTTTCTCGAACACGTCGAGGCCCGCGGCCAGAATGGTCCCCGATTTGAGCGCGGATATCATCGCCTGTTCGTCGACCACCGAGCCGCGCGCGACGTTGATGAGGACGCCGCGCGGGCCGAGCGCCTTCATGACGTCGGCGTTGATCATTTTCGCCGTCGACGGGCCGCCGGGAACGATAATCACAAGCGTATCCACCGCCTTGGCCATCTCGATCAAATCGGGATAGTGCTTGTAGGACACCCCGTCGGCGGCTTTGCGCGTATGATAGACCACGGGAACGCGCGAGGCGTCGAGCCGGCGCGCGATCGCTTGTCCAATCCGGCCCATGCCGACCATGCCGACCTTGCGATCCCGCAGCGAACCGACGCTCAGCGGAAAATTCTGCGTCAGCCAGAGGCCGGAACGCAGATATCGGTCGGCCTTGATGAATTCGCGCAACGTCGCGATCAATAGCCCAAACGCGATATCGGCGACCTCCTCGGTCAGCACGTCGGGCGTGTTGGTGACCATGATGTTGTGGTCGCGCGCATAGGCGGCGTCGATGTGGTCGTAGCCGACGCCGAACGTGGAGACGATCTCGAGTTTCGGGAAGCGCGCCAGCGTCTTGCTGTCGCCGCGCACCGAATTATAGGTCACCGCCATGCCGCGGATTTTCTCGGCAACCGCTTGTGTCAACCGCTCGAGGTCGGGAATCGTCTCGAACGGATGCAGCACGAAGTGGTCCGAAAAGCCGTTATCGACGATCGGCTTGCTCGGCCCATAGATCAATAAATCGACTTTCTCGGAGGAGATATTTCCGCCAACCATCAGTTTTCCTTTCCAAGCGCGCTCTCGTGCCAGCGCCGCAATACCAGATGCGAGGTTAGCGCCAGCAGCCCATAAATGACAATCCCGGCGGCCGAGAGCAACAATAGTGCGGCGAACATGCGGGGAATGTTGAGACGGTAGCCGGATTCGAGGATCCGGTAGGCAAGGCCGGAACCGGCGCCGGCGGAGCCGGCCGCGATCTCGGCCACGACGGCGCCGATCAGCGACAATCCACCCGCGATCCGCAATCCGCCGAGGATATACGGCAACGCCGACGGCAGTTTGAGATAGGCCAGCGTCTGCAGCCGCGAGGCGCCATAGAGGCGGAACAAGCCGGCCAGATTGCGGTCGACCGAATTCAATCCGAGCGTGGTGTTGGCGAGAACCGGAAAAAATCCGACGATCCAGGCGCAGACGATGACGGCGGCCTGCTGCGGCAGATAGATCAAAAGCAGCGGCGCGATCGCGATCACCGGCGTGACCTGGAGGATCACCGCATAGGGAAACAGCGAATATTCCAGCCATTTCGACTGATTGAACAACAGCGCGAGCGCGATGCCGCCGATGGCGGCTGCAACGAAGCCTTCGAGCGTGGTGGTCAACGTCGTCATCAGCGATTGCGACAGCACCGGCCAATCCGAGATCAGCGTCCAGAACACCGCGCCGGGTCCCGGCAGGATATGGGGCGGGATATGGTTGATGCGCACCACGAGATCCCAGACCGCGATGCCCGCCGCCAGCACGACGACGGGGAGCAAAACCCGCAAAAGGCGAAGCGTTCGGCTGTCGGGCGCCGCCTGCTCGGCCGATATTGGCGGGGTTGGCAGCGAGCTCATGAGCCGGGCTGCCCGGAATAGGACGGCGCCAGCGCGTTCGAAACCTCGCGGCAATAGCCGCCATAATCGGCGGACGCGCGAAACTCCTCGCTCCGCGGCTCGGGCGCTGTGATGCGAATTTCGGCCGTGATGCGCCCGGGCCGCGCCGACATCACCACCACGCGCTGCGACAGATAGACCGACTCGAACACCGAATGGGTGACGAAAATGACGGTCTTGCGCAGATTGCGCCACAGCGACAACAGATCGTTGTTGAGGCGAAAGCGCGTGATCTCATCGAGGGCGGCGAACGGCTCGTCCATCAGCAAAATATCCGGATCGGTGACCAGCGCACGGGCCAGCGAGACCCGCATCTTCATGCCGCCGGATAATTCGCGCGGATAGGCATCGGCGAACTCGGCAAGGCCGACCTGCAGCAGCGCGTCGCCGACGCGCGCGTTGGCTTCCGCGGCGGGCGCATGGGTGAGTTTCAGCGGCAGCCGTACATTCTCGCGCACGCTGGTCCACGGCATGAGCGTCGGTTCCTGGAAGACAAAGCCGATCGAATGTCCGGCACGCTCTTGGCCGGGGCGGTGAAAGACACCGACCGTGCCTGATGTCGGCGCGCTCAAGCCCGCGATCAGCCGCAGCGCCGTCGATTTTCCGCAGCCCGACGGCCCGAGCAGCGACACGAACTCGCCTTTCGTCACATCGAGATCGAGCGGCCCGAGTGCCATCACGCCATTGTCATAGACTTTGCTGACGGCGCGCAGCCTCACCGCGAGGCCGGCCGTGGACGCTTCCGCTTCGGACAACACTGCAGGCTGGGCCATCGCGCGGCTAGTTCTTCGGCCGCAGATCGAGGCCGACGCCCTTATTGACGAAGCGAAGCGTGTAGGCCTTGCGGAAGTCGATGTCGGGCTTGACCACGCCGGCGCGAACCATCTTGTCGAAGAAGCTCGCGGCGCGCTCGTCGGTCATGGCGCCGATGCCGTTGCTCAAGGTGTCGCCGGAATCGACAATGCCGTATTCCTTCATCTTGCTTAAGGAGTACGCCAGCAATTCGTCGGTCATTTCCGGATTGAGTTTTTTGATCATCGCGTTGGCCGGCGCGTTATCACCGTAGAGATAATGGTACCAGCCGATCACCGAAGCATCGACGAAACGCTGCACCAGGTCCGGCTTCTTGTCGACCAGATCGCGGCGGGTCTCGATCAGGGTGGAGTAGGTGTTGAAGCCATAATCGGCGAGCAGCAGGACCCCGGGCTTGAACTTGGCCGCCTTTTCGACCGCGAACGGCTCCGAGGTGACATAGCCCTGCATCGCGGTCTGCTTGTCGGCGATAAAGGGCTGCGGGTTGAAGGTATAAGGCCTGACCTTTTCCTCGCTAAAACCATATTCGGACTTCAGCCATTGAAAATAGCTGGTGATCCCTTCTTTCGACACCAGCAGCGTCAGCGGCTTGAGCTCTTCGATTTTTGTCACCTTGGATTCCGGATGGGTCAGGAACACCTGCGGATCCTTCTGGAAGATGGCGGCGACCGTCACCACCGGCACGTTGTTGGCGACCGCATCGAACGACATCAGCGTGTTCGCCGCCATGAAGAAGTCGAGCTTGCCGGCGATCAGCAGCATGCGATTGTTGTCGTTCGGGCCGCCGGGCACGATGGTGACGTCGAGACCGTATTTGCGGTAGGTGCCGTCGGCCAGCGCCTGGAAGAAGCCGCCATGCTCGGCTTCGGGGATCCAGTTGGTTCCGAACGAGACCTTGTCCAGCGTGGTTTGGTCCGGCGTGGTTTGGGCGGCCGCGGGCGAGCCCGCCAAAGCACCTACCAAGACACCGGCCAAGGCATTGATGCCAATGAAGCCTGCCGTTAACGCTCGCCGCAAAAGAACCGGGTTCATGATTGGACTCCGTCGTTCATTCTGGCCCATGATAAGGAAGCAATGGGCGCCGGTTACGCCCTTTTGAAGGAACCCAAGCTATCCTGCAAATGCCTGCAAAGAAACATGTCGCTCGATGACGTCTTTCCTGCCTCCCCGCGACTGGACCGAGATTCACTGGCCCGACATCGCCGGCGCTGAGCCGACGCGATGGATCGCGGTGCTGCCGCTGGCCGCGACCGAACAGCACGGGCCGCATCTGCCGCTCGGTACCGACGTCATGATTGCGGAGGCCTATCTTGCGCGGGTGCGCGAGCTGCTGCCCGAAAGCATTCCCGCGACCTTCCTCCCGATCCAGAGCATCGGGATTTCCACCGAGCATGTCGATTATCCGGGCACGCTGACCTTGCCGGCGGAGGTTGCGCTGAAGAGCTGGATGGCGCTCGGCGAAAGCGTGGCGCGGGCAGGTCTCAAGAAGCTCGTGATGGTGACAAGCCATGGCGGCAACAGCGCGGCGATGACGCTGGTGGCGCAAGAACTGCGCGCGAGATACGGCCTTCTCGCGGTCACCACGGGATGGTCGCGGTTTGGCGCGCCGGAGGGATTATTTTCCGCCGATGAAATGCGCCATGGCATCCATGGCGGCGCGGTCGAAACATCGATCATGCTGGCGCGATATAGCGAGCACGTGCGCGCTGATGCGATCGCCGATTTTCGCTCCAAGGCCATCGCGATGGAGAAAGACTATCGCTGGCTCTCGCCGCAGCGGCCGGCGCCGTTTGCCTGGCAGGCCCAGGACCTGCACCCGAGCGGCGTCGTCGGCGATGCCACGATGGCGTCGGCGGAAAAAGGCGAGCAATTGATCGAGCACGGCGCGCGCGCATTCTGCGAATTGCTTGCCGATGTCGATAAATTTGATCCGGAAGCGTTTTCAGAGCGTCCGAAGGCCTGACGCCTTCACTCCTAACCGCATGTAATCGCTAGCAAATAGCCGGGCGGTTCGAATTCCCGGACCGCGCTTCGAACCGGAATCGAAGACGCTCCGTCCAACTGGGCATGCGGGCCACAACGGCCGCGTCCAAATAAGGATGGAGTTTTTCATGCCGATCAAAACCAAGATTGCAGCCCTGGCGCTGGCCACACTCGCCGTCACCGGCGGGCTTGCTTCCACCACCACCCAGGCCCAGGCCGGCGGCGGTGGCCTCGGCTGGGGCATTGGAGCCGGTATCGTCGGCGCCGCGGTGGTCGGCAGCGCGATCGCTGCGAACAACGGCTACTACAACAACGGCTATTATTATGGCGGCTATCGCCGCTGCGGCTGGGTTCGCCAGTTCGACGGCTTCGGCAATTACATGGGCCGCGTCCGCACCTGCAATTACTACTGACGATCGAATTCAAGAGTCTTCAGGACGTTCTGAAGACGCTTGCGACTGTGGATCCGCGTCCGGCACGGGCGCCTCATCCACCCCGTGCCGTACCCGACCCGCCCGGTTGTCCCCCCGGGCGGGTCATCCTTTTTGGGCGCCGGTGTCACGCCGATCTCCGCTTTGCTTGAAAAGACAAACTCCAAGAAACCGCCGCAAGCGATTGACATAGCATAGGGGGGTACCCTATATTCGCGTTATGACCCATACGATCCGAGAAAAGAAGAAGCTGCTGGCGCGCGTGGGCCGGATTCGCGGCCAGGTCGAGGCGATCGAGCGGGCGTTGAACGAAGAGGCCGGCTGCGACCGCATCATGCACATGATCGCGGGCGTTCGCGGCGGCGTCGCAGGCCTGATGGCCGAGGTGGTGGAAGACCACATCCGCACCCATCTGGTCGACCCCGAGAAGAATCCGGGCGCGCTCAACGCCGACGCGGCCGATCAACTCATCGAAGTGGTCCATACCTACCTGAAGTGAGGCACATCATGACCGACAACAGCAGCGGCGCGGCGGCCTTTCACAGCCATGTCTTCCTCGGCGAAGGCCATGAGACGAGCGAGCGCAGGACCTGGGCGGTGATCTGGCTCTGCGGCGTCATGATGGTCGCGGAAATCATCGGCGGCCTGTTGTTCGGCTCGATCGCACTGGTCGCCGATGGCATGCATATGAGCACGCATGCCGGCGCGCTGTTGTTGGCCGCGCTGGCCTATAGTTACGCCCGCAAGCACGCCAACAATCCCGCCTTCACCTTCGGCACCGGCAAGCTCGGCGATCTCGCCGGCTTCACCAGCGCCATCGTACTCGCGATGATCGCGATCCTGATCGGCTATGAATCGATCAGCCGTATCTTCGCTCCGGTTCCGATCCATTTTACCGAGGCGATCCCGATCGCCTGTCTGGGCCTCGCGGTCAATATCGCCAGCGCCTGGCTGCTCGGCGGCAGCGATCATGGTCATAGCCACGGCCACGATCATGGCCACGCGCATCAAGGCCACGACCATGACGAAGCCCATGAGATCGCGACCGCCGGCGGGCTCGTGCTGCTCGAAGTGTTCGAAGAGGGCGTGCCGCCGCGTTTCCGGCTGCGGTCCGTCACCGGCGCCGCCCTGACGGCGCAGGCCGCATCGATCGAAACATTGCGTTCCGATGGAACGCGCCAGACGTTCGCGCTGGGCGAGAAGAGTGGCTTCCTGGAATCGCTTGACGAAATTCCGGAACCGCACGCCTTCAATGCGACGGTGCGGATCGGCGACCAACATTATCCCGTCATGTTCGAAGAGCACGAACACGCCCACGGATCGGCCTCGCGCGACAACAACATGCGCGCCGCCGTGGTCCATGTGATCGCGGATGCCGCGGTGTCGGTGCTGGTAATCGTCGGCCTGCTGCTGGCGCGCGCCTTCGGCTGGCTCTGGATGGACCCGCTGGCCGGCATTATCGGTGCCTGCGTGATCGCGAGCTGGTCCTACGGCCTGATCCGCGACACCGGCGCGATCCTGCTCGACATGAATCCCGACGCAACCATGGCCGGCAAACTACGGGAGGCGGTCGAGGCCGAGGGCGATACGCTCGCCGATCTGCATCTCTGGCGCCTCGGGCCCGGACATCTCGGCGCGATCATCTCGGTCATCACCAACAAAGGCCGCGACGCCGATTATTATCGTGGTCGGCTCGCGCGCTTCAAATCGCTGTCGCATCTCACCGTCGAAGTCGCGCGCAGGCCCTGACTTTGTGAGCAACACGGATTGAACGGGTTCGGTTGGGGCGCGCTGGAACCGAAAAAGATCATCCCTACCGAGCTGAATCGTGACAGAGTTCCCAAAGCTTGGTATTGCTAATTTCGATGGTACGAACCGCCTTCCATAGACGTGCTGCCCGTGCACCGGCTTGCCGCCGGATGTTCATCGTCTTGCTTGCCGCGGCATATGTGTTCGTTGGGTTCGGGGGCGAAATTTCTTGCGCGGAGGAAACGCTGGCAACAGCTAGCTCACTCGATGCAATGGCCGTGACGGATAAGTCTGACCAAGGCTCGAAGAAAGCTCCAGAGGTAGTTGAGCATTGTTACACCTGTATTCCGCTGCTTTTGCCCGCGCCCGTATTGGTTGCCGAGCCTTCAGCCGAGCCGTTCAAATTGTCTTTTTATGCACCGGTGTTCGTACTCGAAGACCATCCCGGGCTTGATACCCCTCCCCCCAAGCACTTGACCTGAAAACCGTAGCCGCGGGCGGCCGAGCTGCCGTCGCTGTCTTTCCGCTTTTCCGGTTGATCTGATGTATTTGCTGAAAGTGGCTTTGCGCCTTATGTGCGCATTGCTTGTCGTCACAATTCCAGTTGAAGCCGCTGAGAGGGCGCCACGATCGATTTCGTTGGCGCAAGCGCTGCAACGCGCTTTGGCAGCAAATCCGCGGCTCACCGCAGCGGAGCGCGATATCGGCATTGCGAGCGGCCTAAAGGTTCAGGCCGGCGCCCTCCCGAATCCCGAGCTTTCCTTCGAACTCGACAACGCCCTCGGGTCCGGGCCCTTCAAAGGGCTGCAGGCGGCCGAGACTACCCTGCAACTCAGTCAACTCGTCGAACTCGGCGGCAAGCGAGAGGCGCGTCTGGCGGCCGGAGAGGCAGGTATCGGCACGGCGGTTTGGCAGCGGCGGGCGACCCGCTTGGAGGTACTTTCGGAGACGGCCATCGCGTTCATCACGGTGGTGAGCGCCCAGAGGCGTATCGAGATCTTTGACGAGCAGATTTCGAGCCTCGACCAGCTCATTCCGCTGTTGCAGAAGCGCGTTCAGGAGGGCGCTTCCTCCCCGGCGGAGACGTTGCGGGCACAAGTGGCGGCCGACTTGTTCCGCGTCGATCGCGAACGCGCGAAGACGCAACTAGCGACGGCGCGGCGCGATCTTGCGATCCTGATGGGTGACAGTATCCCGCGTTTTGGCGCAGCGGCGGGGCGTCTCGCCGGTATTGGTCAGCCGCCGCCCTTCCGGTCCGTGGTCGAGGCCATCGAGGCCAATCCGCAACTCATGCGTTGGACGGCCGTCACCGCACAACGCAACGCCGACCTCATTCTGGCCCGTCTCAAGCGGATTCCCGACGTTCAAATCTCAGCGGGATGGCGCCATTTTCAGGAAACCGTCGAGTTCGCGGGAGGGCAGCCCTTCGAGTTTACCAACGACAACGCGGTTCGGTTGGGCGTCTCGGTCCCGCTTCCGGTGTTCGATCAGAACACCGGCAACATTATCGCCGCCGAGGACGCCTTGGCGAAGACCGGCGCCGAGCGTGCGATCAACAAGCTTGTTCTGATCAGCGTTGCGGGCCGCGCCTACGATGCCGTGAACGGATCGCTGGCCGAACTTAAGCTGCTACGGACGTCCGTCATCCCCAACGCGCGCAGCGCCTTGGAAACCATCCAGAGCGGCTACCTGCAGGGCCGGTTCACGCTGCTCGAACTGCTTGACGTTCGAGGCTCTGTCTTGCAGGCGCTGCTCCGGGAGCAGGAAGCGCTGCAGAATTTCCACATTGCTGTCGCGACGATCGAAGGCCTCGTCGGTAACCCGTTTTCGCTCACCCGCGAGAGTTCGAGATGATTCAAGGATTGATCCGCTATTTGGTCTTCGTTCTGGTTGCCGCGGCGCTGGTCTATGGCGGCTATCGGATGTTGACGCCGGCAACCACCAAAACAACCGAGACGGAGAAGGCCGAAAAGGAAGAACAACAAGCGAGCGTCGTGTTGAGCGACGCCAAGATTGCGGCAGCCGGAATCGAGCTTGCGAAAGCGTCACCCGGCGTGCTGCATGACACCCTGTTGCTGAACGGCATGGTCCAGCCGAACCAGGAATCGCTGGTCCAGATCACGCCCCGTTTCCCCGGCATCGTGCGCGACGTGCGCAAACGGATCGGCGATCGTGTCCAAAAGGGCGACGTCCTTGCGATCGTCGAAAGTAATCAAAGCCTGACGCCGTATGAATTGAAAGCCGCACTCGCCGGCACGGTCATCGATCGACAGACGACGCTGGGCGAATATGTGTCCGAGCAGAAGCCGGCGTTCGTTATCGCCGACCTGTCCACCGTGTGGGTGGATTTCTCCGTCTACCGGCGCGACCTGACGCGGGTCAACATCGGCGATCAGGTTCTCATCGACCCCGCGGACGGCGGACCGGCAATCGAGGCCAAAATATCGTATCTGTCGCCGGTCGGCAGCAGTGACACCCAGAGCGCCCTTGCCAGAGCGGTCGTGCCGAATTCCGAGCAGCGGCTGCGGCCAGGCCTGTTCATCACCGGTCGGCTGATCCTGTCGGCGAAGCAGGTCGCTGTCGCGGTGAAATCCTCGGCACTGCAGACCATCGAGAACCGCACCGTCGTTTTCGTCCGCGACGGCGAAAAGTTCGAAGCCCGCGATGTCGAGATCGGCGAACGCGATCCGGATTTTGTGGAAATTACATTCGGCGTGCTGGAGGGCGATGTTTACGCTGCGAAGAACAGTTTCATCGTGAAAGCGGAACTGGCGAAGGGAGGCGCAGGAGACAATGATTGATGGTATCCTCTCCTTTGCGATCCGCCAGCGCTGGCTTGTGATGATTGGCGTTCTGGCAATGGCTGGTTTCGGCGCCTGGAATTTCACGCGCCTGCCGATCGACGCTGTCCCCGACATCACCAACGTCCAGGTCCAGATCAACAGCAGCGCCCCCGGCTACTCACCGCTGGAGGTCGAGCAACGCATCACGTTTCCGATCGAGACCGCTATGGGCGGCCTGCCGCACCTTGAGACCACGCGGTCGCTGTCACGCTACGGCCTGAGCCAGGTCACGGTCATCTTCAAGGACGGTACCGATATCTATTTTGCGCGGCAAATGATCAACGAGCGGATTCAGCAGGTCAGGGACCAATTGCCCGCCGGCATCGAGACCGCGATGGGGCCGGTGTCCACTGGACTGGGCGAAATCTACATGTTTACGGTCGAAGCCAAGCCTGAGGCCCGCAAGGCGAGCGGGGAGCCCTTCACACCCACCGACTTGCGGACGATTCAGGACTGGATCGTCCGACCGCAGTTGCGGACTGTTCCAGGCCTCAGCGAGGTCAACAGCGTCGGCGGATTCGAGAAGCAGTTTCAGGTGCTGCCTGACCCCGCGCAACTGATGGCCTACAAGCTCAGCTTCCGCGATGTCATGACGGCGCTGGCGGCGAACAATGCGAATGTCGGAGCGGGCTACATCGAGCGCAACGGCGAGCAATACCTTGTTCGCACGCCAGGACAGGTAGCGACCATCGACGAGATCAGGGAAATCGTGATCGGATCGCGAAACGGCGTCCCGGTGCGGGTGTCTGACGTTGCCGACGTCAGGGAAGGAACGGACCTCCGTACCGGCGCGGCAACATTGAACGGAAAGGAAGTCGTACTGGGAACCGCGATGTTGTTGATCGGCGAGAACAGCCGCACCGTCGCGCAGCGTGTCGCCGCCAAACTAAAGGAGATCGGTCGTTCGTTGCCGGACGGCGTGATCGCCCATACCGTCTACGACAGGACGCGCCTGGTCGAGGCGACGATTGCGACCGTCGAGAAGAATCTCTTCGAAGGCGCTCTCTTGGTGGTCGTTGTCCTGTTCTTGACACTCGGGAACTTCCGGGCGGCGCTTGCAACCGCCTGCGTCATTCCGCTGTCCATGCTGTTCGCCATCACCGGCATGGTGGAGAACAGGGTCAGCGCCAATCTCATGAGCCTTGGCGCCATCGATTTCGGCATCATCATCGACGGCGCGGTTATCATCGTCGAGAATTGCTTGCGCTTGCTGGCGGCAGAGCAGCACACGCTCGGCCGAGCGCTCGACCGCCGGGAACGCTTCGAAACAATTCTGGCCGGATCGCGCGAGGTCATCCGCCCCAGCCTGTTTGGAACCTTGATCATTGCCGTCGTGTACCTGCCGATCCTGACGCTCACCGGCGTCGAAGGAAAGATGTTCACGCCGATGGCCCTGACGGTGTTGATGGTGCTGACGGGCGCCAGCATTCTGTCGCTGACGTTTGTGCCAGCGGCGATCGCTCTGCTGGTCACCGGCAATGTATCCGAACGCGAGAATTTCCTGATGCGGGGGGCGCGCCGTATCTATGCGCCGCTGCTCGCCGCCTCGATCCGCAACAGGCTCGGCGTCGCGGTGATCGCGGCCCTGCTGGTTGCCGTCTGCGGTATCGCCGCCTCCCGCATGGGGGCTGAATTCATACCCAGCCTCGATGAAGGCGATGTCTCATTTGAGGCGATCCGGATTCCCGGAACCAGCCTGACGCAGTCGGTGGAAATGCAGGCCATGGTCGAGAAGCGTCTCGGCAAGATTCCGGAGGTTAAAGAGGCGTTCGCGCGCACGGGTACGGCGGAAGTTGCCACCGACCCGATGCCGCCGTCGGGGTCGGATGGCTATGTGATACTGAAACCTCGGAAGGAGTGGCCCGATCCCGACAAGCCGAAGGCCGCCGTCGTTTCGGAGATCCAGGAGGCAGCCGAAGATGTCCCTGGGAACGTCTATGGGTTCTCGCAACCGATCCAGCAACGCATGAACGAAACGGTCGCTGGTATCCGCAGCGATGTTGGCGTCAAGGTATTCGGCGATGATCTGAATGAACTCATCCAGTCCGCGGCGCGGGTACAGGCCATCCTGCAGAAAGTGCCGGGAGCCGCAGATGTGAAAACAGAACAGACCTCGGGATTGCCCGTGCTCACCGTCCAACTGAACCGTCAAGCCCTGTCGCGCTACGGGATCAACGTGAGCGATGTTCAAAATCTCGTCGAAATCGCGGTGGGCGGCAAGAGCGCGGGCCGGGTGTTTGAAGGCGACCGCCGCTTCGATATCGGCGTCAGGCTTCCGGAGCATCTGCGCTCGGACATTCAGGCGATCAGATCGCTGCCGGTCCCGCTGCCGCCGATCGAAAATCAAACCAAGGCAACGCCCGCTCTGTGGGGCAATTCGCCGCTTGCCCAAATCCGTTATGTACCCCTGTCTGAGCTCGCCCAGATCGATCTGGCGGCCGGTCCCAATCTGATCAGCCGTGAGGACGGCAAACGGCGGATTGTAGTGACCGCGAATGTGAGGGGCCGCGATCTCAGTTCGTTCATCGCCGATGCCCAAAACCAGGTCATGGAAAAGGTGAAACTGCCGGCCGGCTACTGGATCGGATGGGGCGGCCAGTTCGAGCAGCTTATCTCGGCGGCGCAGCGGCTGACCGTCGTCGTGCCGTTGGCGCTGTTTCTGATTTTCCTTCTGCTCTTTATCAGTCTGGGGTCGATGCCCGATGCGCTATTGGTGTTCAGCGGTGTGCCGCTCGCACTGACCGGGGGCGTTCTCGCGCTTCTGCTGAGAGGAATCCCGCTCTCGATCAGCGCCGCCATCGGCTTCATCGCGCTCTCCGGCGTGGCGGTGCTCAATGGCCTCGTCATCATCACGTTCATCGAAAAGCTCCGCAGAGAAGGACTTACGCTGATTGACGCGGTCCGGGAAGGCGCTCTCACGCGGCTGCGGCCGGTCCTGATGACGGCGCTCGTGGCCTCGCTCGGTTTCGTCCCGATGGCGATTGCCAGCGGCGCCGGCGCGGAAGTGCAGCGACCGCTGGCAACTGTCGTAATCGGCGGGGTCATTTCGTCGACCATTCTCACATTGCTGGTTTTGCCCGCCCTCTACGTCTTATTCCGGCGCGAGGCCCGGCCAAACATCGCTGCGGTAGTTGCCGCCAATCAAGGAGAACGAACATGAGATTAGTACTGGCAATCCTCGCGGCTCTCTCGATGGCGTTGCCGGCTTTTGCCGAGGAATACGAAAAAGGGCCGAACGGAGGCCTGATGCTGGATGTCGCTGGAATCGATGCCGAACTTCTGACATCGGGCAACACCGTCACGATCAATGTCTTTGAGGCGTTTAACCCCAAGCCGGTCTCCACAAAGGGCTATACGGCCGCGGTGCTGATTGTTAGCGGCGCCAACCGGGAGCCCCTGAACCTGACGCAATCGGGCGAAAACAGCCTGAAGGGTGAGGCGAAGAAGCCGATCCCACCCGATGCGACGATTACGCTGACACTCAAGACCGCCGAGGGCAAATCGGGCCAAGTCAAATTCAAGAAATAGTGAGACGCGTGATGCGGCGCCGGCATCGCCACCTCGCCTCCGCGCCAGCTGCAGACGCTTCTCAGTTGAAGCCAGGACGTAGCCTGCCCTTGTCGTCGATCACAGATATTTGGCGATCAGCTTGAAATCCCGCAGCGCCGCCCGGCTTTTTGAGCCGGATGCCTTAAGCGACCGCTCCAGGCTGTGGCTGATGTAATCGTGGATCAGGGCCTTCTTGGCGCTTTCGATGGCGCTCTCCACGGCCTGCAATTGCTGGGCGATCTGGGCGCAGGGCCGGCCCTGCTCGATCATTTCGATAATTGTTTCGAGATGGCCATTGGCGCGTTTCAGGCGCCGGGCAATCGCGGAATTCGGGTGGTCCATATAATTCTCCTATCCTCCCGGGAGGATAACAGCCATCCTCCCGGCAGGATACGAAAAAATAACTTGACACCATAAAGGGTCAGGCATACTTGCCAAGTGTTGTCGCGGACGCTTGCGTTCGGGACAAGCCTATCAACGTTCAAGCCTTGCAACCCTAACCTTGCAACCCTAACAAAGAGCCCATGGGCAGTACCACCTTTGGCAACGTCACCCCGGCGATGACCGGGCCAGCGCTGCCGCAAGACATCAAGATCAATCGCGCCGGCTCTCGCCGCGTGAGGGGTATGGTCGCGCCTAGCTGACCGTTTCGCTCACCGGCCTGCCGCGCCAAGCGGACATGGAGGTGAGCGATGTTCAAGACGCTCGCAAAATCCGGACTTGTAGACTTCCGATTTGCAGGATTGCGGCCCCGCGTGGCCGGGTTCTCCAACAATTCCCATTCCAATGACAACCTTCCGGGTCTTCGCCGCCCGAAGGGCCGGCGCCGGATTCCATCCCCGGCGCTGGCTTGTCATTGGATCAATCGCGACGGCCGGCTCGAATGCCGCTGGCAGGTCGAGCCCGGCGGCGACGCGCCGAGCGGCGACTTCGACGAACACGGTCCGGCAGGCCGCTCATTGGGCCTGCCGCGCGGCCGCCGGCTGGCGCTGGCCGGATAAGGGGGCGACATGGACGAAGGACCTAGGTGTCCCGCCGCCCACCGCTTTGGTGCCGCGACGGGAGCCCCTTCGGGGAACAACATCGAATTTGCAACGGCCGTGATCCGATCCGGCCGAGGCCGCGCGCGCACCTAGCTGCCCGCTCGCCTCGGTGCCGCGGATTGTCGGCATCGAGGTGAGACGGAGGCAGAGGATGACCGACGCCGTTAAACATTCTGATTTTGATCCCGTCATTCAACGCGCGCTGGGCATCCTGCGCGAAAGCGCCGGCCTGCTCGTTCACATCGCCGACGTCGCGTTGGTCTCGGACGCGAGTTCATCCCGGCCAAAAGCCGGCCGGAGGCAGATCGGTCCGGCGGCGCGCAACAGCGCGAACGTCATCCCCTTTCCTCAGCTGAAAACGTCAAGCCGCCGGTTAGAACCGGGCAGGAAGAGCTCATGACTGTCATCAATGACCTGAACGAAGCCACGATCGGCGGCGAAGATGTCGCTCAAACGATCCGCACCGCCGTGCTCGACAAGGCCCATCTCGGCGATATCCGCGGCGCGCTCGGCAGCATCGCGGAAGACGATTTCGCGCCGCGAACGACGTTGCGGGCACGGATCAAGACCCTCGTCGCAATCCTGGGCCCCGGGTTGATCGTCATGGTCGGCGACAACGACGCCGGCGCGTTTTCGACCTACGCCCAGGCTGGTCAGAACTACGGCACGACGCTGCTCTGGACCCTGATGCTGCTGATCCCGGTCCTCTACGTCAATCAGGAAATGGTGGTGCGTCTGGGCGCGGTCACCGGCGTCGGCCACGCGCGCTTGATCTTCGAGCGGTTCGGCAAGCTCTGGGGCGCCTTCAGCGTCATCGATCTGTTCGTGCTCAACGCGCTGACGGTCGTCACCGAGTTCATCGGGATCAGCCTCGCCCTGAAATACCTCGGGCTGCCGCAGTCCTTCGGTGTGCTCGCCGCGGCGGCGACCGTCATGATCGCGGTCTCTACCGGCGACTTCCGGCGCTTCGAACGGTTCGCCATTGTCCTGGTGTTCGGCAGCCTGCTGTTGGTGCCGATTATCCTGATGGTTCATCCGCCGGTCGGGCAGATGGCCGGGGATTTCCTGGTTCCGAAGATGCCGGCGGACGGAAAGCTGAGCGAGGTGATGCTGCTGATCATCGCCATCGTCGGCACCACGGTGGCGCCCTGGCAGCTGTTCTTCCAGCAGAGCTACATTGTCGACAAGAGGATCACGCCGCGTTTCATCCGCTACGAGCGCTGGGACTTGTGCATCGGCATCGGCCTGGTGATCCTCGGCGCCGTCGCGATGATGGGTTTCTGCGCGGCGATCTTTGCGGGCCGGCCCGAATTCGGCAACTACACCGACGCCCTCGGCACCGCCGCCGGGCTGGAAAAATATGCCGGGAAACTTCCGGCCGTTCTATTCGCCCTGGCGCTGCTCGACGCCAGCATCATCGGCGCGGCGGCGGTCTCGCTCGCCACCGCCTATGCGATCGGCGATGTGTTCGCGCTGAAACATTCCCTGCACCGCAGGCCGCAAGATGCGAAAGGCTTCTATGCGGTCTATTCCGGTCTGATCCTTCTGGCGGCGGCATTGGTCCTGACACCGGGGACGCCGCTCGGCCTTTTGACCAACGCCGTTCAGACGCTCGCGGGCGTGTTGCTGCCGAGTGCCACGGTGTTCCTGCTGTTGCTCTCCAATGACAGGGCCGTGCTCGGGCCGTGGGTGAACTCCCGGACGATGAATCTGTTCACAGGCGCCGTGGTCGCCGGTTTGGTGATGCTGTCGGTTATTCTTACGGCATCGGTGCTGTTTCCGGATCTCGATACGCAGTGGATCATCGGAATTCTGGCCGGCGGCGCCGTGCTGGCGGTCGTCACCACGCTTCTTGTCAATCTCGACGCATTGACCGGGCGCGAAAGCCGAACCAGCGCACCTCGGCCGATAGCGCATGACTTGAACACCTGGCGGATGCCGCCGCTCGATCAGTTGCCGCCGGCGCGTCTCAGCACCCTTAGCCGAATCTGGATGATCGTGCTGCGCTCCTATCTCGCGATCGCCGCCGGCCTTGTCCTCTTTCGCATCTTCCAGCTTGCGACGGCGGGAGCATGATCGGGCCGGCGATCAGCAGCGCAAGGCGCCGGGTAGCGGCCGGTATTTTCCGGCTGGCGGGCGCAGTCCTGCGTTGGGCAAGGCTCCTGCACCGGCGACACAGGATTTCACATGGCGGTCTTCGTACTGTCTTATCAGCAACGCGATGGCTGGAACGCTGCGGAGCATGGCTCGCTCTCGGCCCCCGGCGCAGGCGCCGGAAAATCGAACAGGAATATCACCGTGAACGTATCGATTGATCAGGCCGCCATCAGCCTCGGCATGGCGACGCTTATGGGCGCTTGCATCGGCATTGAACGCCAATGGCGGCAGCGGATGGCAGGCCTTCGGACCAATACGCTGGTCGCGATCGGCGCCGCCAGCTTTGTGATCTTCGAGGGACTGTTTCCCGGCGACGGCAGCCCGACGCGGGTGGCGGCGCAGGTTGTTTCCGGGATCGGCTTTCTCGGCGCCGGGATCATCTTTCGCGAGGGCCTCCATGTCACCGGCCTCAACACCGCGGCCACGCTGTGGTGCTCGGCGGCCGTCGGGCTTCTGGCGGGAAGCGGTCATCCGCTGCACGCGGCGCTGGCGACCAGTTTTGTCGTTCTCGTCAATCTGACGCTGCGGCCGCTGGTTCGGCTGATCAACCGGCAACCGCTCGCGCAGGCCGAGACCGATTTTCACTACCGCGTCCGGGTGGTCTGCCGGAATCCGGAGGAGGCGCATGTCCGCGCGTTGCTGCTGCAGAGCACCGGCAACGGCCAGCTCAGCCTGCGGCGCCTCGACAGCACCGACCTCGAGGAGAGCGGACGCGTCGAAGTCGTCGCGCAACTCACCTCCGCCGCGAAGCACGACGCCGTTCTCGAACAGGTCGTCGGCCGTCTCAGCCTCGAGCCGACCGTTTCGGCCGCGAGCTGGAGCGTCGGGCCGATGCTGGAATAGTTGCAATTGCGAATGAGTTGCAATAAGGCTGAAGAATGCACGTCACGTTCGTTTGATCTAGCTTAAGCGTGGGCAGTGGGACGGGGAATGAAGGCAGTTTTTAAAATTGGGGGAGGCACGGGGATCGTGCTCGCGGCCTGTTCTGTCGCGATCGCCGCCGACCTGCCGCCAAGCCTCCCGGTCAAGGCGCCCGTGCCTTACGTCGCGACCGCTTACGATTGGACCGGCTTGTATGTCGGTATCCATGCCGGCGTGATCAGGGGTGCTTCGAACTGGAGTGCTCAGCCGGGAGCCGGTGTCCCTTCCTTGAATGGATCGTTCAATCTTCCGTTCAATCTGGATTTCATGGCCGGCACCGGCAGCTACGTCATGGGCCTGCAGGCCGGATATAATTACGTCTTTCCGTCCCGTGTGATGCTGGGCGTCGAGGCTGACGTCACCATGCCGAACTCGGACGTGCTGATACCGTTTGCGGTGCGTGGCAGTCAGACGGTGACCTCGCCCCTCATCGGTCAGGTGACCTATGGCGAGGCGGTGATTCATTATGGCTCGGCCCGCGCCCGCTTCGGCTATGCGTTCGATGATTTTCTGCTTTATGGCACCGGTGGGCTGGCCTGGTCCTACGATCAGGTGACGCGGAGCCAGGATGGCGGCGTCTCCGCCAACGGCTTCGCAAGCCAGGGCACCCTGGACACCAGGCGGTTGTGGCGCCTGGGCTGGGCGGCCGGCGCCGGCATCGAGATTCCGGTCGCGCAAGGCTGGACGGCCAAGGCCGAATATCTGTCGACCGGATTTGGCCACAAGGGCATGAACTTCACGGCCGCGGCCGAACCGTTCAATTCCGACCTCGCGATGCAAAGCATCCGGCTCGGCCTCAACTACCGGATCGGCGATGACAGCACCCACGTTTCCGACTTCCTGACCAAGGGACCAGCGGCGCTGGAGACGGATCGCTTCGCGTTTCACGCGCAGGCCACCTATCTCCAGCAGTATGATCCTTCGTTCCGGGCTCCCTACAAGGGCCCGAACAGTCTCGACCCGAACATCAGCCGCCAGACCTCGGACTTGACCGCGTTCGCCGGCATCCGGCTCTGGCAGGGCGCCGAAGCCTGGGTCAACCCGGAGCTCGATCAGGGCTTTGGGCTGAGCGGATCGCTCGGCGCCGCGGGATTCCCCAGCGGCGAGGCGTACAAGGTCGGCGCGGATTATCCCTATGTGCGTCTGCACCGGGCGTTCCTGCGGCAAACCATCGACCTCGGCGGCGACACCGTCGAGCATCTCGACGCCGGGCTCAACCAGTTTTCCGGAACGCGAACCTCGGACCGCCTGGTATTCACGGTCGGAAAATTCGGCGTGGTCGATATCTTCGACACCAACCAATACGCCCACGACCCGCGCGGCGATTTCATGAACTGGTCCATTGTCGACACCGGGTCGTTCGACTATGCCGCGGATGCCTGGGGCTATTCCGTCGGCGCGGCGGCGGAGTGGTATCAAGGTCAATGGACGTTTCGCGGCGGCCTGTTCGACCTTTCCATCGCGCCGAACCAGACCGGTCTGGATTCACGCTTCGAACAGTTCCAGTGGGTCGGCGAAATCGAGCGGCGATACTCGATCTGGAATCAACCCGGCAAGATCGCGGTCACAGGCTTTCTGACGCGAGGCGGGATGGGAAGTTTTGAGGACGCGATCCAGCTAGCGGCGTTGACTGGAGGCCCCGCCGACATCGCCGCCGTGCGGAAATATCAGGGCCGCGGCGGCATCAGCATGAACCTCGAGCAGCAACTGATGCCCAATGTCGGGCTGTTCATGCGGGCCGGCTTCGCGGATGGTCATAAAGAGCCTTACGAATTCACCGACATCGACCGCACCGTCGCCGGCGGCCTGTCGATATCGGGAAAGCTTTGGCAGCGGGATAACGACGTGTTCGGCATTGCCGGCGTCGTCAACGGCATCTCCAACGTCCATCAGGCGTTTCTCAACGCCGGCGGACTTGGCATCCTGGTCGGCGACGGCATGCTGCCGCATCCCGGCAATGAGCAAATCCTCGAAACCTATTACAGCTTCCCGATCTTTGCCTCGCGGGTCACGTTCGACTATCAGCTCATCGTAAACCCAGCCTACAATCGCGACCGCGGGCCGGTTTCAGTGCTCGGTGTGCGCCTGCATACGCAGTACTAAGCGGTTCCAACAGACAAGATCGCCGCGGCAGCTCTGGGTTTTCCGCCGACCTTAGACAGGAACAATGACCCAAAATTTGCGGGGTTGCGCCGCGAACAGGCCTGCCCTGCCTCGCCTTGCAGAGGACCTTCATTCGATCTAAATTGGAGTGGCTCGATGCCGATTGCGATTCCGTTCGCCGTCGGCTCGATTTGGCTTGCTGGAACTGCAATGTGCCGCATCCGCTTCCCGATCTTGATACTGATCTCGGCAATGGCTTTCACGATCTCCACTTGGTCGAATTGCCAAGCCGCCGGGTCCTTTCAGACTAAGCCGGCGTTTACGACGGTGGTGACAGCCGGGGTTGCACCTTCGCTGCCAACTGTCAGGGCGCCCAACGTATCTCCAGGCGATCTCGTTGGTGGCTGTGGCAGGGGCCGCGTTCGCGATTCCCAGACCCATACCTGCCGTGGCCCGGCCGACATCAGATAGGCGCTCCGACAAACCCGGCCGCTATTAAAAAACTATTGTGGCGGCAGCGGCCGATCTGACCCCATGCGTTATTTCGCGTGTCGTCAAACGGGCCGATCGACGGAGAACCCGGTCGGCATTCCCCACTAGCGCTGGCCGTGCGATCTCCGAAAACGCCGCGCGTCCCGACCCTCAGATTTTTGCGGGCAAGTCGCTCGGATCCGGCTGTCGTAAAACCATAACATTCGCAATTGAAAAACTAGCAATTGATACGCCATACCGGCCCGCTTCCGATCGGCTTGGAGCCGTCCAAATGGACTCCAATACCTTGGACTCCAAAGACCTTGGACTCCAAAGGCCTTGGACTCCAAAGGCCTTGGACTCAAAGACTATTGAAGTCTGCGAACAGATTCTGCAATGAAGAGTCGCCCTTCGGCTCGCCCCAGAGTTGGTCGCTCGTCCTACTATCCTCCCATCACTAACCCCGCCTATAACGGTGATCTCAGGTCCGTCTGAAACCTTTCTCGGGCCGTTTGCACGGCAAGCTCTGAAACAAGGCCTCGCATGCCACTTCAAGAAATCCTGACGCCGAGACTGGGGCAGGCGCTGCGGCCCAACATCTGGGACGCGGTGGCGCTGATCCTCGTGATCGGCGCCATGGTGCTGATCGTCTATGGCGGCAGGCAGACCACGCTGCCGCTGTCGGCCCTCGATGTCAGTCCGGTCTCGCTCGATCCCTCCAACCTGCCGTTCTATGCGCTGCGGACGACGATGCGGATGTTGCTCGCGATCGTCTGCTCGATCATCTTCACCTTCGTCTATGCGGCGCTCGCGGCCAAGAGCCGGCGCGCCGAGATGGTGCTGATCCCGTTGCTCGACATCCTGCAGTCGGTGCCGATCCTCGGCTTTCTCACGTTCACGGTGGTTTTCTTCCTCAATCTGTTTCCCGGCAGCGTGTTCGGCGCGGAGCTCGCTTGCGTGTTCGCGATCTTCACCAGCCAGGCCTGGAACATGACCTTCAGCATGTATCAGTCGATGCGCAACGTGCCGAAGGATCTGGAGGAAGCCTCCCAAAGCTTCCACTTGAGCGGCTGGCAGCGATTCTGGCGGCTGGATGTGCCATTCGCCATGCCGGGGCTGATCTGGAACACCATGATGTCGATGTCGGGCGGCTGGTTTTTCGTGGTGGCGTCGGAGGCGATCACCGTCGGCAACACCACGATCACGTTGCCGGGCGTCGGCTCCTACGTCGCGCTCGCCATCGAGAAGCAGAACCTGCCCGCGATCGGCTACGCCATCCTGACCATGCTGCTCGTCATCATCGCCTACGATCAGTTGCTGTTCCGCCCGGTGGTCGCCTGGGCCGACAAATTCCGCTTCGAGCAGACCGCTTCCGCTACCGTACCGACATCCTGGATGCTCGATCTGTTCCGCCGGACGCGGGCGTTGCGGGCGCTGACTTATCCATTCGCCACCGTGAACAAGTCCATCTCCAATCTGCGTGTCGCTTTGCCGAAAAGCCTCACGCTGCCGCCCGCAAAAGGCCCGCCATCGCGCGTGGTCGATGCGATCTGGCTGGCGCTGATCGCCGTCAGCACCGGATATGCCGGCTGGAGGGCCTACTCCTATCTCTCGGCGACGCTGGGCCTGGCAGATGTCATCACCGCCTTTGGACACGGCTTCGTCACACTGGCGCGCGTCGTCGTGTTGATTAGCCTGGCGACCCTGATCTGGGTGCCGGTCGGGGTGTGGATCGGGCTTCGACCAAAGCTCGCCGAGCGCATCCAGCCGCTGGCGCAGTTCTTGGCGGCGTTTCCAGCCAACCTTGCCTTTCCGGTGTTCGTGGTGGCCATCGTGCGCTACCATCTGGACCCGAATATCTGGCTCAGCCCGCTGATGATCCTGGGGACCCAGTGGTACATCCTGTTCAATGTGATTGCGGGCGCCAGTGCCTTCCCGACCGACCTTCGCGAGGCCGCCGGCAGTTTTCACCTCCGCGGCTGGCGCTGGTGGGTCAAGGTCGTCCTCCCCGGCATTTTCCCGTATTACATCACCGGCGCCATCACTGCTTCCGGCGGATCGTGGAATGCTTCCATCGTCGCGGAAGTCGCAAGCTGGGGCGACACCCACCTGACGGCGACCGGTCTCGGCGCCTATATCGCAACAGCGACCGAAACCGGTGACTTCCCGCGCGTGGTGCTCGGTATCGCCATCATGTGTATTCTGGTGACGCTCTTCAACCGGCTGCTCTGGAGGCCGCTCTATGCCTTCGGCGAGCGACGCCTTCGCCTCGGCTGATCAGGGGACATTCATGCTCGATCAAACCATTAAGGCCAATCTGCTCGAAATCCACAACGTCTGCCGGTCGTTTCCGAAAGGCAGCGGCGAGGATTTGCAGGTGCTGGAGAAAGTCGACCTGACCATTCATGCCGGTGAGATCGTCGGCCTGCTCGGCCGCTCCGGATCGGGCAAGTCGACCTTGCTGCGCATCATCGCCGGACTGATCGAGCCGTCCTCGGGCGACGCCAAATGCCGCGGCCAGACCATCGACGGTCCGCCGAACGGCGTCTCCATGGTGTTTCAGTCGTTCGCGCTGTTCCCATGGCTGACGGTGCTGCAGAACGTCGAACTGGGACTGGAAGCGCTCGGGATTGACGCCACCGAGCGCCGCACGCGGGCGCTTGCCGCGATCGACCTGATCGGCCTCGACGGATTCGAATCCGCTTATCCGAAGGAATTGTCGGGCGGCATGCGCCAGCGCGTCGGATTTGCCCGGGCGCTGGTGGTTCATCCGGACCTTTTGCTGATGGACGAGCCGTTTTCGGCGCTCGACGTCCTGACCGCGGAAACGCTGCGCACCGATCTGGTCGATCTGTGGATCGAAGGAAGGCTGCCGATCAAATCCGTGCTGATGGTGACGCACAACATCGAGGAAGCGGTCTTGATGTGCGATCGAATCCTGGTGTTTTCCTCCAATCCCGGCCGGGTCGCCGCCGAGATCAAGGTCGACCTGCCGCACCCGCGCAATCGTCTCGATTCGACATTCCGCCAGCTCGTCGACAGTATCTATGCCCGCATGACCCAGCGTGCGGAACCGCGGACGCCGTCGGTCGAAGGCATCCACGGCACCGGCGTCGGCATGGTGCTCCAGCACGTCTCCTCCAACGTGCTGTCCGGCCTGATCGAGACGCTTGCCGCGCCGCCCTATAACGGGCGCGCCGATTTGCCGGTGCTGGCCAGCAGCCTGCAGCTCGAAGCCGACGAGATATTCCATCTCGGCGAATCGCTGCAGCTATTGAGGTTCGCCCAATTGAGCGAAGGCGATCTGGTCCTCTCGGAAGCCGGCCAGCGCTTTGCCCACCTCGAAACCGATGCCCGCAAGAAATTGTTCGCCGAGCATCTGATGAATTACGTGCCGGTGATGGGCCTGATCCGCCGGGTGCTCGACGAGCGGCCCTCGCACACCGCGCCCGAAGCGCGCTTCCGCAACGAGCTCGAAGATTACATGGCGGAAGACCAGGCCGATGAGACGCTGAAGACCATCGTCTCCTGGGCGCGCTATGCGGAATTGTTCGCCTATGATGAGCAGTCGGAAACCTTCAGTTTGGAAAATCCGCACTGATTTGTCGTCCCTGCGAAAGCAGGGACCCATAACCACAGGGTTTAGTTGTTTTAGAAAGCCGTTGGCCATCGTGGCAAAAAGCACGGCCGCGGCGTGGGTCCCGGCCTTCGCCCATATGCGTTAAGATAGTTGGAACATTGTTTGATAGCGACGG
>Ga0185299_10001304_pt1 | contig 49801 bp, 47 predicted proteins | sample PaiPotPPA55metaG_FD_128002 | JGI IMG/M metagenome (GOLD analysis project Ga0185299, IMG submission 128002) | Iron sulfur acid spring bacterial and archeal communities from Banff, Canada, to study Microbial Dark Matter (Phase II) - Paint Pots PPA... ... | reverse complement strand
TGAGAAACTCATCGATATCACCGGAAGAGACCGTTGCCTGCACGACACGCCGAACGACTGACGAACTCCGATCAAAACCATTCCAGGACAACAGTCGGAATCATGAACTGGCTTTTGAATAAGACTCAAGGTTTCTAAAACTTTGCCACTGTCCAAAATGTCTCATGATCAGCGGATACGGGCCTGCTCCGCACTCTTGACGGGCGCCCAGCTGCTGCGGTCGCAAATATCGAACGGCCAGACAATCGAAGTCTCGACGGACATTAGAATCACAGACACTCTCGATGAGTTTGTTGATTTCATACAACGACGCCTTCGCGAGGATCACGACATCAACGGCCGAGGCGATTAATCGACACCAACGGCGACGTCGATCGGTCGACGGCCAACGTTCGTGTCGAAGGTGCGGGTCGCTGCGGTACCCATCGTGTGGCTCCTCCCAGTACGTCAGCCGCCACTGAACCACAGGTATCCGTGCTGATTGATTGCCGATGTCGACGCCGGACTTCTCTTGTTATCCCAGTGTGGCCCGCCGTGTGCCAAAGAGCCTGGACCGGTGGGCACCCAGACATTACCGCCGGCGTCTTCCCATCCGGAGCACGCCCATTCGGCGCGCACCCACCGGTTCATTACAGTTGCGTCGCCCGGCGTAGCAGGCGGTCGATGTTCTCGCGGCTGCGCCTGTCGGTGGGGGTCTGGACGATGAGGCGGATGCCGGGGTGGTCGGTCAGTTCCATGCCGGTGGCACGCAGGCTCACTTCGCCGATCCCCGTGATGTCGTAGCGTTTGTCGCACAGGTGCGGTGGAGCGACGTCGTGCGTGGCCCAGAGCCGAGAGAACAGCGGGCTGGCGATGCACAGACGGGTGACGAAGTCCTGCCATCGCGGGTCGCCCGCGTTCTGGCTGTAGCGATAGCGGAACCCTGCCACGGCCTCGGGCGCCTGCTCGTCGCGGTTGACGATGTGGTGCTGCCCCTCCGGTGCCGCGAAGAGGTGCCAGAGGGTGTTGCGCTCGCCGGGCGGAGCACTGACCAGAGCGGGGTGCAGGGCCGCGTATGCGCGGTTCCAGTGGAGCACGTCGGTGCGGGCGCCGACCAACATGGCGGGCAACGGGTCCAGGGCTGCCAGGACGGTGTCGAGGTGGCCGGGGAGCTCGGACGGCGGATCGCTGGTGACCGGAGGCTGGGGGACCTCGGCCAGACGGTAGAGATGGTCACGCTCGGCGGCACCCAGAAACAGCGTGCGGGCCACCGCGTCGAGCACCTGGGAGCTGACGTTGATCGGCCGCCCCTGCTCCAGCCACGTGTACCAGGTGATGCCGACACCGATCGGCATGTATTTAGTTCATACTAGTTGACCTGCGGAACCATTGGCAACCCGGTGTCGTAAGACCGACGAACCCCCGACCCAAGGGGGCCGGGGGTTCGTCGGCCATTCCAGCACGGATAGGGGGTTTGCGCTGGAACGCTTCGATGTTGGATGGGTATCCCAGCCCCCCGTGGTGCGTGGTCTTCGTATTGGTTGGGGCCGGTCGAATACCCTACATGGATGACTCTGCTCAGAATCGGAGTTCGGGGATGGTGTTGAGGTCGATACCGTGGCGTGCGTAGATCTTGATGGTGTTCTCGCCGGTGAGATCGGATTCGGTATATCCGAGGAGTTCGGCCGTGCGGATGACATCGGCCTTGGTGGCGGCTTCGATCTCCAGGTACGGCGGGATCTGCGGCCAGGTGTCGAGTTCGAGCTGTGCACCGTCGAGCGCGAAGCTGACGCGCTTGGTCTCCTGGTAGGACTTGGCTGTGAAGCCGAGCATCTCGAGTAGCGCGTTCGTGGTTGCGAAGTCGTCCACACTCACCTCTATTTCGTGTGTCCCGTCGATGGCGTCGCTGGCGATCTCCTTGACTGCGAGCGTGGTTCCAGTTCCGTTGTCGCGCAGCCTGATCCACTTGGATTCGTCGCCGGGTGTGATGTCGTATACGTAGCGGCGCATGAACCGTTCGCCGAGTTTGTGTCCGCCTTTTTCCGTGATACGGCGCTCGATGGTGTCGGGGTCGATGCCGAGGATCTTGGCTTCGTGCTCGATGGCCACGGGTGGGGCTCCTAATCGGGTGGACGTGTGGACTTGACGTTATCCGGCGTGCCGGGCGGCGAGCCGGTGATATTCGGAGTCGCGCAGAGTACGGATCTCGCGAGGCAGCGAGCTGGCTAGGAACTCCGGTAGCGGCAGGCATAGGTCCATCCGCTGGATGCACACGCCGACCTGGAACGTGCCGGTCCGGTCGTAGTACAGCCGCACGCCGTAGAACCCCTCTTCGCAGTCGGTACCGTTGTTGAACCGGCATCCTGCGCACGTCGTCGGAAGCCGGACCGGGCGAATCTGCTTGAAGTACAGCCGACGCCGGTCGGGCAGGCGGTAGGCGGTCCGTGCGCCGGATACGCCAGCGGTGATGAAATGCGCCTCGGCGACGGCTCCGCGCTCGGTGAGGATGCGCTTGATGGCGTCGATGGACACGGCTCCACGGTCGAGCGAGTTGAGCAGCCGCACAGTCAGATGCGGCGAGTACTGATCCAGGAGCCGATGGACACGGGCGGCGTGAGTGGGGTCGGGTACCACGATGTTGGCGCTGGCGTTGACGCCGGAGGTTTCACACGCGGCTATCGACCGCTTGAGTGCGTCGATTTTGCGTTGCGCGAGAACAGGATTGCGGAATCGTGTGTGCTGGACTTCGGCGAGTTCGGCGGCGGTGGTGCCGAAGATCGAGAAGTTCACCCGGTCCAGTCCGGCCGCCGCGCAGTCGGGTATCACTCGTTCGCCGCGTTCGCCGTTGGAGGTCATGGCGACCCGGTACCCGGCGTCGACAGCGATCTTCGTCAGTCCGGCGACGGCCGGATGCAGGGTCGGCTCGCCGCCGGTCAGGTGGAGCTCGGTCAGCGCCAAGGCGTCGGCGAGCAGCCGTAGCGCGTGAGCGAACTCGTCATCGTCGGGAACCGGGGCGGGTAGGAACGCTGCGCCGTTGGTTACGGTGTAGATCGACGTGCGCCCGCTGGCTCCGGCCGCGAGGAAATTACCCGGTGCCCGGTGCCGGTTGTCGGCGGTGACGGGCGTTCCCTCGTTGTGGCAGAACGTACAGGTCAAACCGCATGCGTCGTGGATCTTGATGCGCAGGGTGGTGTCTTTGGCGATGTGAACAGGAATTCCCGCACGGAACACGGCCGTGCCCCCTTCGTTCAGTTGTTTTGAATTGCGTTGGCAGCAGGCGTGATCGGATTCGGGGATCCCAGAGGCGGGGTCATCGCGAGTACCGGGTGTCGCTGCTGTAGTGGTGTAGTGGCGATACGAGCGCGGCCCACAGTTCGTGTCGCACCGCGTCCCACAGTGGCGTCAGGTCCGGCCACTGCTGTCGTGCATCTGCCAGGTCGGGGCAGTCCGGACCGGCGTAGGACACCACGACTTCTCCGGGCGTCCGGCGTACCGACTGGATTCGGGCGGCGTGGCCGTCCAGCTGCCACATCGCCTCGAGCGTGCCGACGACGGTCGTGCGAACGTTGTGCGAGCTGGTGCCGTCCACGTCCGGCGTCCTTAGCTCTCGGCACCTGGGGACAGCCGCGCGGCGAGCGCCCGGGAGTCGGTGTAGGGGTGGGTCAACCCGTCGAGGACGTCCAACAGCGTTTGTATGTCAGGGCCGGGCTGGGGGTGTGGGTCGCAGGGCTGGAAGGCAATGCCGCGCTCGGCGGCGCGTTCACGCGGTGTATCCACCGGGGGAACGATCTTCCCTGCCCGGACGAGGTGACCGTAGGCGCTCGCCTTACGCGGACACTCGAGAGCGCGACATGTCATGTGCTGCTGCATGATTCGGAACGATTCGATAGTCGTGAGCGGTGCGTCGGGGTGCGTGTGATCTGGGTCGATCTGTGCCGGGAGGGCAGCCGCCCACGTGGTCGGCGGGCACACCGTCTCGAGGTCGAACATTTCGCAGACGCGTGAGGGCGTGTTGTCGACCGTGGTCAGGTCGTAGACCACGACGGTGTTGGCGGCGAGTCCCGCCGCGATTCCGAGCCCGAACCCGATCGGGTCCGGGTGATCGGCGGGCGGGCGCACCGTGTACAGCCAGAGGTAACCCAGTTGCTCGGTGTGACGCTGCGCCAGCGCAGCGTGTCGTGGTGTTTCGAGCCCGGAAATGTCGGGCCGGACGAGACAGACCGCCGTGGGCTTGTCGGCGTGGAGGTGGCCGGTGTTCATCGCTTCCTTTCGACTCGGCGTGTGACCGGCACCCACCGCCGGGGAAGCTGTAGCGAATCGACCGGGGCGTCACAGTTGGGTCGGTCGATGTACCCGATGGGGCACCACATCACCCGGCGGTAGGGCCTGCGGAAATACTTGCTCCGGACCACCGGACATTTCCGGACATGGACGGACAAAAAACGGCCACCCTGGTTACAGTTGGAATTACCACTTCCGCCGCAGGGGGTTGCAATGGCTATTGTCGCGATATGGACCAAGAAAGATTGCGTCGCGCTCCGCTTTGCCTACGGAATGAAACAAGCTGCGTTCGCCAGGGCATTGGGGGCCGCGGAGCGATCGGTAAGACGCTGGGAGAAAGGCGAAACACCGATCGGTGGCCTCGGACAGGTCAGCTATTCGACAATGCTTGCGAAAGCACCGGCCGACGTCACCGCGCGGTTCGAGCAACTGTGGGGAAATGAGGACGACGTGAAACGGCGGCAGTTATTCAAAGCCGGTGCATTCGGCGCTGGCGCGTTGGCGACCCTGGGGCTCGGCAGTGAGACGGCTGACCGTGCGGCATGGCTGGCCTCCGGTGCGGGCCGCCCCGACCCGACTGCGGTGGCCCTGGTGCGGGCGACACTGCACCAGGCGATGCAACTCGACGACTTACTCGGTTCGCCTGCGGCACAAGGGATTGTCATTGCCCAGCAGCAGGTGACGGCCGCCATGCTGAGCAACTGCCCGCCGGGGCTGCGCCCGGAGGTGCTGTCGCTGTATGCCGAGTGGACCGGGCTTGGCGGATCGCTGGCCTGGGACGCTCGCGATCACGCCACGTCGGCTCGCTTGTACACCGAGGCGCGGGAGAACGCTCACGAAGCCGAGGACTCCGATCTGGGCAGCTACATGCTCTGCCACCTCTCCCAGCTGGCGACGTGGCAGCGGCGTCCGCGTGTCGCTGTGGACTACGCCGTCGCCGCCCGCAGCTGGGTATCCCAGAGTCAAGACCGGCACCTCCGCGCCTATGTCGCGATCCGTAACGCCGAAGCACTGGCACTCGCCAACCAACGCTCGCCCTGCCTTGCCGCGCTCGAAGAAGCCCAAACCGCCCTGGCAGGCTTACAGCCGTGCCACCCCTCACAGTCCCGGGCGTACTTCATGGGCGAGGGCATCATGCACTCCTATCGTGGAAACTGCCTGGCGGTCCAGGGCGATGCGCGGCCGGCCGCCGAGGCGTCGAGACAGGCGCTCGCGACCATGCCGGCGACCTACACCCGAGACCGGGCGGTCACGCTGCTGGAGCTGGAGCGTGCCCTGATCCAACTCGACGAGATCGAGGAAGCCGCCGACGTCGTGGCATATGCTGCGGAGCTGACCGACCAGAACCGATCCCCCCGCCTCGCTGCCGCCATCATCGACGGCCGCCATCAGCTCTCGCCGTGGGCGGACAGCCGGTCGGTACGCGAACTCGATCAACGCCTCGACGCCCGGGATATCGTGGTCGGATGAACACCGACCGCGTATCCGAAGTGCTGACCAGGATCGCGCGTGCGCACGCTGCCATTCACGCGACGGGTGAGCTGGAAGACATCGGCCGGGGAGGTCGAACGCCGCCGAGATCGCAGGCGTTCGAGTTGGCGTCGGCAGAGCTTCACGCGGCCGAGCAGGCCCGCAACCGGTTGTTCGTGGAGATGGCAGGCGACACCGAGACCGTGTCGTTGGAGCTGGCGGAACGCTTCGGACTCACCGGACGCGACGCCGCATCCCTCGTGGAGACGGCGCGAGGCGGACCCCGACGACTCCGGAAGCATCGACTCGGCGAGCCAAAGACCACGCAGGTGGTCTGGACCTCGGACGGTCACAATCCGACGCAATCGTGAATTCGGAAACCGGGTGCGGGGCACCGATTTTCACTACCCCGTTCACTCGCCCGTTCAGTACCCCGCTCACTCGCCCGCTTGAGAGTGGGGTAGTGAATGGGGTACCCCGGTGACGCAACACCCCTGGTAGATGTGGGTGCAGGCGACTGGGCGGAAACCCCGACAGGCTTCTATAAGCCTGTCGGCGGGAGGTTTTCTCGATCACGAACGTGGTTGGCAGCCCGGCGGCAACCCGCTTCCGCGCACCACTCTCCGCTGGCGTTCCCGACTCCCAACCGGCAGCAGCTTTCTAGGCGGGGGTGTCCCATTCCAGGAGGACGCTGGCATCGGTGGTGTCGTGCCAGGCCGGGTGTCCGGTGGTGGGCCGAGTCTGGTTGGGGTGGAGGAGGTTCTGGATCTGGGGGTCGTAGTGGTCGAAGGCTGCCTCGTTGTAGGGCTGCTCGGTGCTGGTGTGATGGGCGATGCGCGGGCCGCGTTCGGGGAGATCGGCCAGTCGTACTCGCTGGGTGACTGAGTCGCCGCGCTCGACTGTCCATAGTGCCCAGACTGGTCCTGCCGGGCCGTCGGGGTGGGTCAGATCGCGGCTGGTGGTCGCGATCACCAACCCGGGGCCGTGGCTGCCGAACGCGCGACTCAGCGCGGTCCGTAACCCGCTCTCGCGGCGGGCCGAATGCACCGAGAACAGCAAGATCCCGAACTTGTCGGTCGGGAACCCTTGATAGTCGGCCAGTTTGGACACCACGGTCTTCAACGACTCGGTACCGGTGTCGTACTCGAGGAAGAACCGCACCGCGCGGCCATCGTGTTCGAAGCAGCCATACCCGTCGGGGTGGAGATCGTCCCCGCCGGAGGCGTCGGTCCAGAACCTCTCGGCGCATTGGCGCTCCGAGGACCACTGGGTCAGCCCCTGCAATGAGCCCGGCGCGGCCGGGCCGAGGCGGGTAGGGTTGCGGTGGGCGGCCAGCGCGGCGAAGAAGCCGTTCACGCCGAGGCGGTGATCGAGCATCGGCGAGCACGCCAGCCGCTCCAACCCCAGCGCGTACTTGGCCGGGGCGGGTGGAGTCTGCGCGCGCTGGGCCGCGATCAGGCGTGCGCCGGAATAGCCGAGCGCGTGCCGAGTTTGAGTGGTGCCGCCGCCGAAGAGAGACTCACGGAACGCGAACAACATCCCCATCTCACGCAGCTTCCGCAGCCGATCCTGCGCGCGCCGCACCGACGCGAACTCCAGCGACGCAATCTGCTCGGTCGTGAACACCTTGTGCTCGAACAGCAGTGCTAGCAGGCGACGGTCACGATCGAGCAGACGGAACCACGCACCCGCGTCCGGATGCCCGCCCCGACGCACACCACGCCCGCCACGCCGCCCCACGAGTGAATATGTATTGCTATTGGTATTCATTCTGGATTCCGTTCCCTTGCCGCGAATGCGTGCCTGAGCTGCCGTGTTGCGCTTGTCGTGTTCGGCGTTTGGGGTGGCGGCTATAGGACGCCGAGCACCCGACGCCCCATCCGCGCCACCATCCGCCGACCCATCCGCCGCCGTAGTGTTCTCGCTCACGAGCGGCGCTCAGGCGGCTTCTGGTCGCCGATGACGCCGGTCGCCGTTGTCGGCGGCGGCGCGGCGGGCGTCGATTTGTTCGACGATCGCGGCAATGGCCGAGATCTGGTCACGGTCCAGCGGTGCCCACGCGTCGGTGATCGTGCGCCAGTACTCGATCCAGTCGTCGTCGAAGCTCAACTGCTCCGGCTCCGGCGACGGCTGCGGGGCCGGGCGGGCGCGCCGAGGGCGGACGGGGCGTAGCGGAACGACCGTCGTGTCGTCGGCGGGCGCGGGGTCGTCGGGTTCGGGGGTGTGCATGGGAGCCTCCATAGTCCGCAACCCCCTGCTTGTGGCGGGGGATGTCGCGGGGTGGTTGTCGCGGTCGTCTGCCTATGGGCTGTGCCGCTTCGACTCCTCGACTGCCGTAGCACACGTATCGAGGCCAGCGATCACGCCGATTCACTTGTCACACCACCGGTCGGGCGGTGCCAGCTTGACGACCCATCCACCTACCGGATACTCTCATAGTCTCCAACACTAAAGTCGGGTGTATTGTCGGCTTTGGTCGACACACTGGATCTTGAAGCGTACCTCGCTGTGCGGGGAAGTAAACCTCTCCTCGAAATCTATTTCCTCTACCGGCCCTACGCCCCGAGGTCGGCCGCCGCCTTCACGCGGCGGCGGTGAGGTCTTCGATCACGATCCGGTCCCGGTCGAACACCGGACCCCGGGCCGTGGCGTGCATGATCTTCACCCGCTTGCCGTGCAGCGCACGTTTGAACATCGACCGCTTCTCCCCGACGTTCGCTGCCTCCCACCGCGCAATCCACACGTCCAGGGATTCCGCACGCGCCTTTGCGGAGTCATCGACCACCCGCGTCGCGTCGATCGCGTCGAGGGTGGTCCGCAATTCGGTGATACGCCGATCCAACGGGGTGAGGGCGGCGTCGTAGCGTTGCAGGCTGATCTCTCCTCGCCCGAGCCGCCCGGACAACTCGGTCGCCAATTCCTCCGACCGGGCCAGCTCATCGGCGACCGGCCGCCGTTTGGCCGCGACCGCGACCGCTGCCGCGTTCATCGCCTCCACATGACGCGGGTCCGACAGGATGGTGACGACCAGCTTCCCGATCGCATTGTCCAGTAGCCGCATATCCACCGACACCTTGTTGCAGCCGCCACCGGTCAACCGCTTCTGACATATATACCGCCGCCGCGTCTCCCCGTCCGGATACGGTGCCCGCTTGTACTGCGGTCGACCGGTCAGCCCGCGACCGCAGTTCCCGCACTGCACCAATCCCGAGCACACATACTCTCCCGTGGCGGGCCGTCCCTTGCCCCGCCCGGCGAACAACCCGGTCAGCCGGTCCTAATCCGATTCGCTGATCAGCGCGGGCCCCTCGGTCCGGGCGATGTTTTCCCCCAGATACGGCACATAGCCGCCGTTGCGCGGATTGGCCGCGACCCGTTTCACCTTTTCCCCGCTCCACAGTCCGCCGACCGAGGTCGTGATGCCCCGATTGTTGAGATCGATCGCGATCTTCTTCAAGCTTTCCCCGGCCAGGATCCGGCGCACCATCTCCCGGATCACGGAGGCTTCGGATTCGCGGACCGTGGTCCCGTCGCGTTCGTACCCGAACGGGCGATGGGTGTGGTTGGACTCCCCACGCGTGGCCTTGACCCGCTTTCCGCGCTTCACCCGCGTGGACAACCGATCCGACTCATACGCCGCCGCGTTCAACTGATCCCGAAAAGTCTTGCGGCCGTTGGCAGTCGCCAGATCGTATTCACCCTCACTATCGAGGACCAGCAGTCCGCGTTCGGCCGCCAGGATCAGCCGTTCCCCCTCGATCGGCCGACGCGAGAACCGCGCCATATCGAACACAACCACCCCACCGGTCGCGCCCGACTCCAACCGCTTCATTAACGCTTCCCACGATTTACGCTCCACACGCGGATTCCACGCCGACCGGCCCTCGTCGATGAACACCTCCCCGACCCCCGCGCCCAGTTCCGCCACCCGGACTTCGCAGTCTTCGACCTGCCCGCCCGTCGACCGCTGCCGCTCATCCCCGATACGCGACACCCGCGCATATATGTCTAGAATTGTGTGGTTACCGCCCGTGACCTGGCTATTCGCCATCACGATCACTCCCTTGGCTAAGGGGTCACTAATCCAATAGTAGCCCCGGCCAGCTGGGCGACCTCCTCGCGGCGCAGTCCGGGGGTGCGCCGCCGGACTCCCGGGAGGATGCCGACGTCCTCGGGTGAGACCCGCGCGCGTCGTGAGCGCAGGAACTCCCGCAGTTCGGTCCGGTTCGTGGTCGTCGGCACCTGTCCACTGTGCCAGAGCCGGGAGGCGCCGGCCGGGTGCTGCCAGTACCAGTATCAGCAGGCTTCTGGCACCGGTGTCCGCACAGGGCGCAGGCTCGTACCGCCTGTGTTCCCCAGGACGTTCCCTTCGGAACGGCTACCCAGATGAACGGACGACGAGTTCCATGAGCAACACGTTTCTCGACAAGGTCGCGGTCGTGACGGGCGGGAGTGCCGGTATCGGCCACGTCACCGCGCGGAAGATCGCCGAAGGGGGCGGCACCGTCTACATCACGGGCCGGGACCAGGACGCCCTGACGGCGGCGGCCGCGGATCTACCGGGTGATGTCGTCGGGGTGCGGGCCGACTCGCGCTCGGCCGACGACCTCGACCGGCTCTTCGCGCAGGTGGAGCGGCGCAGCGGCCGGCTGGACGTGCTGGTCGTCAACGCGGCGGCGATCGCGACCGCACCGCTGGGAACCATCACCGAGGATGTCATCAGGTCGGTCTTCGACGTCAACATCACCGGCACCATCATGACCGTCCAGAAGGCGCTGCCGCTGCTGGCGGACGGTGGCGTCATCGTCCTCACCGGCTCGATGGCCGCGCACAAGGCGTCGCGCGGGCGGAGTCTCTACGCGGCTTCCAAGGCCGGGGTCCGTGCCCTCGCCCGTACCTGGGCCCTCGAGCTGACCCCACGCGGGATCCGAGTGAACGTGGTGAGCCCGGGCCCGACGGACACGCCGGGTATTGCACAGCTGGCCGCCACCGCCGAGGAACGCGAGGCGCTCATCGCCACGATGGGCACCGGGACCCCGATGACCCGGGCCGGTACCGCGGAAGAGGTCGCCGCCGTCATCACCTTCGTCGCCTCGGACGCAGCCTCCCACGTCAACGGCGCCGACTACCAGGTCGACGGCGGTTACGGCCAGGTCTGACACCCTCACGGGGCCGTCACGGACTACCTGGACACGGCCGAATGTCCTCGATCACGGCCTCGGGGAAATCGGTACAGCAGTTGGCGGTGAGAACGATGACGCTCCGGACGGTGCGAGCGTGCACGGTTCAGTGGCTAGGCGTTTCCGGCGCCGAAGCGGGCCAGGACCGAGGTCGCCTCCTGCGAGGCAGTGCCCTCCTGTGTCAAATGCGCCATCTCCGGGGCGATTTCGCGCCCGTGGTGCGCCATGGCCTGGGCGTACAGTCGACCGGCGCGGTAGGACGAGCGGACCAGCGGGCCGGCCATGACGCCCGCGAAGCCGATCTCGGTGGCGACTCGGGAATGCTCCACGAACTCCTCCGGCCGCACCCAGCGGTCCACCGGGTGGTGCCGCGGCGAGGGGCGCAGGTACTGGGTGATGGTGAGGATGTCGCAGCCGGCCTCGTGCAGATCGCGCATCGCTTGGGTGACCTCCTCGGGGGTCTCGCCCATGCCGAGGATCAGGTTCGACTTGGTGACCAGACCGGCCTCGCGGGCCGCGGTCAGCACGGACAGCGAGCGCTCGTAGCGGAACGCCGGGCGGATCCGCTTGAACACGCGCGGCACCGTCTCCAGGTTGTGCGCCAGCACCTCCGGGCGCGAGGAGAACACCTCGGCCAGCTGCTCGGGAACCGCGTTGAAGTCGGGGATCAGCAGTTCCACGCCGGTATGCGGATTGAGCCGTTTGATCGCGCGCACGGTCTCCGCGTACAGCCAGGCGCCGCCGTCGTCGAGATCGTCGCGGGCGACACCGGTGATCGTGGAGTAGCGCAGGCCCATCGCCTGCACGCTCTCGGCGACCCGGCGCGGCTCGTCACGATCGAGCGCGGCCGGCTTGCCGGTGTCGATCTGGCAGAAGTCGCAGCGGCGGGTGCACTGCTCGCCGCCGATCAGGAACGTGGCCTCGCGGTCCTCCCAGCATTCGAAGATGTTGGGACAGCCCGCCTCCTCGCAGACCGTGTGCAGCCCTTCGCGTTTCACCAGGCCCTTGAGCTCGGAGTACTCCGGGCCCATGGTGGCGCGGGTGCGGATCCATGCGGGCTTGCGCTCGATCGGAGTCTCGGCGTTGCGGGCTTCGATGCGCAGCAGCTTGCGGCCTTCCGCGTTGCGCACGACGGGCCCGGAGGCGGCAGCCTGCGTAACCACGGAGGGCCCCGGGCGCGGCGCGGTTGTATCCGCTGCGGCCGAGCTGTGGGGGGTTGCACCGTTCGGTGTCGGGGTGTCGACGGAGGTCACCGAAACGATGCTACGCCCGCCGCATCAGGCTCCGGCTCCGGCTCCGACCGGTGTGACGTGCGCAATATCATGATCGGAAATCGGCAGGTCGCCGTTGAGGGCGCGCACGATCGCGTCGGCGACGAGCGGCAGCACCTCGGTCACGGTGACGTCGCGGCCCAGCTCCCGGCTCAGCGTGGTCACCCCGGCATCGCGGATGCCGCACGGCACGATCGCGTCGAAGCCGGTCATCGCGCAGTCGCAGTTGAGCGAGATCCCGTGCAGGGCAACGCCGCGCTCGACCCGCACGCCGATCGCGGCCACCTTACGCTCGGGTTGCAGGGAGTTGGCCGGAATCCACACCCCGGACCGGCCCGGCACTCGGCCGGTGCGCAGGCCCAGCTCGGTGCACACCGAGATGAGCGCCTCCTCGAGCCGCCGGACGTAGTCGACCACGTCGACCGGTTCGGCCAGGCGCACGATCGGATAGCCGACCAGCTGGCCCTGGCCGTGCCAGGTGATCTTGCCGCCGCGGTCGACATGCACGACGGGGCTGCCGTCGATCGGCATATCCTGCGGTTCGGTGCGGCGGCCTGCGGTGTAGACCGGCGAATGTTCCAGCAGCAACAGCCGGTCCCGGCCATGGCCCCCGGCGCGTTCGGCGGCGACGCGCCGCTGCAGATCCCAGGCGCTCTGGTACTCGACCAGGCCCAGGTAGTCCACGTCGACCGGGGTCTGGTCGAACCGGGCGGATTCGGTGAGCCGGCGGGCGGGCGGAATCACGGGAAGTGCGGACGTTTCTGTCAGGCACTCGCCGGTTCCTGCGGGCGTATTCACGGGCTCACTCACCATCGGGACGTTACGCTATTGTTACCAGATTTCGCGAAATCCGCGGTGCCAAATGTGAGTTGCATCAAAGTCAGATCCATCCATCGGCCGAACTTGTGACCCACTTCAGGAAGTACCCCAACGGTCCCGAAACCGAACTTCTCGTGCAGGGTGATCGAGGTGGTGTTCGAGGACTCGATCGCGGCGATCATGGCGTGCACTGTGCCGCTGCGCTCGGCCCGGGCCAGCAGCTCGGTCAGGAGCGCGGTCGCGATGCCGCGGCGCTGGAACCGGTCCGCGACGTACACCGAATTTTCCACGCTGAAGCGGTATCCCGATTTGGGCCGGAACCGGCCGTAGCTGGCGTATCCGGCCACCGCGCCGTCGATCTCGGCGACCAGCACCGGATATCCGGCCGTCAGGCGCCCGCGCCACCAGGCCAGGCGCTCGTCCAGATCCGCCGGCTCGGTATCCCAGATCGCGGTCGTCTCCGCGATCGCGACGTTGTGGATCGCCAGAATCTCCGGCAGATCGGCCTCCCGAGCATCGCGAACCGGCACCGGATGCCCGTTTTCACTCACCGACCCACGGTAACCGCCCGCTTGCCCGCGACCTTATCGACCAAGTCCGATAGTGATCGAGGTCATCCGGCGATGGCCGATCTGCCACGGGGTTGGCGCAGTGGGTTATGGCTGGAAGACGGCCGACAGCGCCTGGCCGATGGTGTGGTGCTGGAACGGGTAGCCCGCCTCCTCCAGGGCGGCGGGGATCGCGCGGGGGCCGTGCAGGATCGCCTCCTGCGCGAATTCACCGATCAGCAGGCGCAGGGCGACCGCGGGCACCACGAGCGGGGCGGGACGGTGCAGGGTGCGGGCCAGGGCGCGGGTGAATTCGGCGTTCGTGACCGGCGCGGGCCCGGCCATATTCACCGGGCCGCGCACCTCGGTGTGGGTGAGGGCGAAGACGAGCGCGCCGATCTCGTCGGCGAGGGATATCCACGGCATGTACTGGCGGCCGTTGCCCAGCCGCCCGCCGAGGCCGAGCGAGTACAGCGGCTCCAGCATCGTCAGCAGGCCGCCGCGGCGCGAGAGCACCAGCGCGGTGCGCGGCAGCACCACGCGCACCCCGGCCGCGGCCGCCGGAGCTGTCGCGGCCTCCCAATCGCGGCACATCGTGCTGAGGAAACCCGTTCCGGCGGGCGAGGTTTCGGTGACGACCCGGTCACCGGCGTCGCCGCCGTAGTAGTGCACGCCGCTGGCATTGATCAGCGTCGAAACGCCCGCGTCGCCGACCGCGGCGGCCAGCACATCGGTCGGGGTCAGGCGGCTGTCGCGCAGTTCCTGCTTGTAGCTGCCGTTCCAGCGGCGTCGCCCAACCCCGGCGCCGCAGAGGTTGACTACCGCATCCGTGCCCCGCAGCGCTCGCTCGGGCACCTGTGCCCGGACCGGATCCCAGGCGAACTCGTCGGGGGCTGCGGCGGGGCGCCGCACCAGCCGGACCACTTCGTGTCCGTCCCGGCGCAACGCCGCCACCAATGCCGTTCCGATCAGACCGGACGAGCCGGCGATCACAACCCTCATGTTGTAACTCCGAGCACGAGTGGGAGGCCTGCGTGGTGATGCTTCGCTGCCGCCTCCGGCCCTGACCCACTCATGCTGTCACCGAACTACAGACCGAGATCGGCCTCGAACGCGGCCTCTTCCAGGCGGTGCCGGATGGTGGTGAGGAACCGTCCGGCGTCGGCGCCGTCGATGAGCCGGTGATCGTAGGTCAGCGGCAGGTAGCACATCGAGCGGATGCCGATGAACTCGTTGCCGTTGTCCGCGATCACGATGGGGCGCCTGACGATCGCGCCGGTACCCAGCATCGCCGACTGCGGCGGCAGCAGGATCGGGGTGTCGAACAGGGCGCCCTGGCTACCGATATTGGTGATCGTGAAGGTGCCGCCGGCCAGCTCGTCCGGCTTGAGGCCGCCGGTGCGGGCGCGCTTGGCGATATCGGCGATCGCGCGGGCCAGGCCCGCCAGCGACAGGTCGCTGGCGTTGTGGATGACCGGGGAGAGCAGGCCCTGCTCGGTATCCACCGCGATACCCAGGTGCACCGCGGAGTGGTAGGTGATCTCCTTGGTGCCCTCGTTGTAGGAGGCGTTGACGTTGGGATGCACGCCCAGCGCCTCCACGGCCGCCTTCGCGAAGAACGGCAGGAACGTCAGGTTCACGCCCTCGCGCTCGGCGAAGGCGCTCTTGGCCTTGGCCCGCAGCGCCGCGATCTTGGTGAGGTCGGCCTCGTGGGTCTGCGTCAGCTGCGCGGTGGTCTGCAGTGACTCCCGGGTCTTGGTCGCGGTGATCTGGCGGATGCGGCTGGCCTTCTGGACCGTGCCGCGCAGGGCCTGCAGCTCCGGGCGCATGCCGGCCGGTGCGGCCGGAGCCTTCGGCGCGGCGGCGGCGGGGGCCGGGACGGCCGGCGCCGGGGCAGCCGGTGCCTTGGTGGCCTCGGCGGCGGCGAGCACATCCTGCTTGCGGATGCGCCCGCCGACACCGGAACCCTTGAGCGCGGCCAGATCGACATTGTTCTCGGAGGCCAGCTTGCGGACCAGCGGGGTCACGTAGGGGACCTCGCCGTTGCCGTTGCCCGCTGTGGCGGGCGCGGGTGCCTGAGCCGGGGCCGGGGCGGGCGCGGGAGCCGGGGCGGCGGCCACAGGAACCGGAGCCGGGGCGGGCGCGGGAGCGGCGGCCACAGGAACCGGAGCCGGGGCGGGCACAGGGGCGGGCGCGGGAGCCGGAGCGGGGGCCGGAGCGGGGGCTGGTGCAGGGGCCGACGCGGGGGCGCCGCTGCCGATGACACCGAGCTGACCGCCGACGGCAACGACATCGTCCTCGTTCGCGCTGATCTCCAGCAGAGTGCCGGCGACCGGCGACGGGATCTCGGTGTCGACCTTGTCGGTGGACACCTCCAGCAGCGCCTCGTCGACCGCCACCGAATCGCCGACCTGCTTGAGCCAGCGGGTGACGGTGCCCTCGGTCACCGATTCGCCCAGTTCGGGCATCTTAACGGGGGTACCGGAGGCGGCGGCCGGAGCGGGCGCGGCGGCAGCGGGCGCCGGTGCGGGTGCGGGGGCCGCGGCGGCGGGCGCAGGTGCGGCGGGGGCAGGTGAGGCTGGGGCCGGTGAGGCTGGGGCCGGTGCGGGCGCGGGTGCGGCGGCCTCATTGGCGGCGCCGATCACACCCAGCTCGCCGCCGACCTCGACGACGTCGTCCTCCTTGGCCACGATCTTGGTGAGCACACCGGCCGCGGGCGCCGGGATCTCGGTGTCGACCTTGTCGGTGGACACTTCGAGCAGCGGCTCGTCGACCTCGACCGTGTCTCCTTCCTGCTTCAGCCACCTGGTCACAGTGCCCTCGGTGACGCTCTCACCTAGGGCCGGCATCTGGACGGAGAAGGCCATGTCCGTTGACTCCTATAACTGCTCGACGGGTCTACAACAGTTGTCCACCGACCGCCACCGAACATTCTGTGTGGCACCGGAGATCCGTATCGGGTTCTTGTGTTCCGACTGTCCATCCTTGCACTCGTCGCCGCGGCATGTATCACAGGGCGGGCCGTGTCCGGTGGTTGCGCGCCGTGGTGCGGGCTCGCGCGCGCCCGCGTGCCGGATACTGGCACTATCGATGGATCGGGTGAGCAGGTACCCGAGATCCGGAACAGGAGGTGGGCGGGGATGGGTTTGCTGGATCGTTTCCGCCGGTCGGCGGATCGTGTCCGGGGTCCCGGCGACGGTGCGGCCGATGGTCGGTATCTGGCCGAGTGGGTGCGCACTCATGTCGGCGTCGAGGCGTACGTGGAGCCGAAGACCACGGTGACCGACGTCACCGTGGTGCTGGTGGCCCACGACGGCGAATGGACCCGCCGGCTGGTGGGTGAGCGGGGCGCGCGCCGGCTGTCCGGCTGGCTGGGCATCCCCGTGTACGACGTGCGCCGCACGGGCTACCCGCAGCGCATGCGCGACCACAACGCGCGCCGCCGCATCGAGCGCAGGCGCGCGGTCGAGCGGGAGTTGCGGGAATGACGAGCGAGCGCGGATCCGGCCGCCAAGGCTGATAGCGGTTTGCGGTGATCTACGCCATATCAAAACGGCTCGATTCGGGGGTATGCGAAATCGGATCCGTCGGTTAACTTTAAATCCGTCAGAGCAAGACCGTATGAAGCTCGCACATTGGAGGTCATCATGCTGGGTCCGATCGCTTGGGGTTTGGGCGCTCTCGTCGCTGCTATCGGAGTTGGTGCAGGTCTGATTATCGCGGTTATCTGACGCGAATTCGACATCGGTTCGGGGAATCGGTTCACGCCGATTGCCCGAACCGTTTGTCCGGGGTGAGTGGAGTTGATCGGATTGGTTGATCATGACCCGCCCGGCGGTCTCCGGTCCCCCCGCCTGCGATGATCGCCGCTGGCAAGCCGATCGTCCGACGCCGTGGCGTGCGTCCGGAGTGACCGTCGCCGGTGTGGAGGGATATCGCCGGGGATGTGATCAGTAGCATACGTGGCACGTCGAGCAGGTAGTGCCGGAAGCTTGGATACTTCACGTACGATCCGATATCCAGACTGCGGTATTCAGATTTCTATTATGCTGGCAATTCGGGTCTTCATATATCCGGCGGACAATAGTGTTTCCACATGCTCGCGGCGGAATTCTCGGCACAAAAATAGGCTCGTGAAGCGTTAGCTCCACGAGCCTATTCGTCATATTTTTTATTCCGCCGAGATATCGTCCAGCACCGCGATCAGCGTCCGCACCGGAACGCCCGTGCCGCCCTTGGAGATGTACCCGAACGGGCTCCCGGTGTTGTAGGCAGGCCCCGCGACATCGAGATGGGCCCACTGCACGCCCTCGGCCACGAACTCCTTCAGGTACAGCCCGGCCACCAGCATGCCGCCGAAGCGGTGCGGGGAGACATTGGCCAGGTCGGCGACCTTGGAGTTGAGGTCCGCGCGCAGCTCGACGGGCAGCGGCATCGGCCAGCCGTTCTCGCCGGCGGCCTGCGAGATGCGGGCGACCCGGTCGCGGAATTCGTCGGTGCCCATCACGCCCGGGGTGCGGGTACCCAGGGCGACCAGCTGCGCGCCCGTCAGGGTGGCCACGTCTATGAGGTAGTCGGGGCCGTCCTCGCAGGCCCGCACGATCGCATCGGCCAGGACCAGGCGGCCCTCGGCGTCGGTGTTGATCACCTCGATCGTGGTGCCGCCGTACTGGGTGAGTACATCGCCCGGGCGCTGCGCGGTGGCCGAGGGCATGTTCTCCGCCATCGGGACGGTCGCGGTGACCGTGATCGGCAGCCGCAGCTTCGCCGCCGCGATGGTGGCCGCGATCACCGCCGCGGCGCCGCCCATATCGGAGGTCATGTTCTCCATGTTCGCGGCGGGCTTGATGGAGATGCCGCCGGTGTCGAAGGTGATGCCCTTGCCGACCAGCGCGACCTTCTTCGCTCCACCGGCGTGGGTGAGGCGGATCAGCCGCGGCGGCCGCGAGGAGCCCTTGCCGACGCCGACGATGCCGCCGTAACCGGCCGCCTCTAGGGCCTTTTCGTCCAGGATCTCGACCTGCAGCCCGGCCGCCTCAGCCAATGCCGCGGCGCGTTCGGCGAATTCGGCGGGGTACAGGTGGCTGGGCGGGGTGTTCACGAAGTCGCGGGCCTGGGCGATGGCCTCGGCGACCTGAGTGTCGTACCGGAATCCCGCCGCCTCGCCGGGATTCTCGACCAGCAGCTCGACCCGCGCGACCGGACGCTCGCCCGGCTTGGGTGCGGACTTCTCGGACTTGAAGCCGGTGAAGGAGTACGCGCCGAGGAAGAAGCCCTCGGCGGCCGGGCCGGGGCCGGTCTCCAGCAACGACAGCGTGGTAACGGCCTTGGTGACTCCGGCCAATGCGCGGGCCGCGGCCCCAGCGGAACGGCGCACCTGTTCGGCGTCGATCTTGTCCGGCGCACCCAGTCCGACCGCCAGCACGCTCGTCACGCCGGTCAGTCCCGTCGGCGCCGGGATGCGGGTGAGCTCCTCGCTCTTCCCCTTCGCGCCGACCGCGCGCAGACTGTCCAGCACCGTCGCGAGTACCCCGACGCCGATCGCACCGACGGTGATCGCATCGTCGCTGCCGACCAGGGCCGGACCGCCCTCGCCGCTGACCACGCCGACGACCAGCACGTCGGTCTCGGGACTGAGGGAATCGACCAGATCAAGATCCGGTCCGAGCGAACGATCTGCAACAGCTGTCATGCGCTTCAATCTACTGGTGACCAGGACCGTGTCGCGGAGGTGGACGCGACAGGGGCGGCGGCAGTTAGGGTGGCGCCATGACTGAGCCGAGCGACGCGAACCTGCTGCGGGGGCCGATCCACGATGTCCATGTCGAACTCGGCGCGAAGTTCGCGCCGTTCGGTGGGTGGGAGATGCCGGTGTCCTATGCGGGGACCGTCGCCGAACATACCGCGGTACGTACCAGCGTCGGCGTGTTCGATGTGAGCCACCTCGGCAAGGCCACGGTGGCCGGGCCGGGGGCGGCGGAATTCGTGAATTCGGCGCTGACCAACGATCTGGGCCGGATCCGGCCCGGTAAGGCCCAGTACACGCTGTGCTGCACGCCCGAGGGCGGGGTGATCGACGATCTGATCGCCTACTACGTGAGCGACGACGAGATCTTCCTGGTGCCCAATGCGGCCAATACCGCCGCGGTCGTCGCCGAGCTGCGCAAGACCGCCCCACAGGGCGTCACCGTCACCGACGAGCATCGGGAGTACGCGGTCTTCGCGGTGCAGGGGCCCGAGTCCACACGGGTGCTCGCCGCCCTGGGGCTGCCGACCGAGATGGAGTACATGGCCTACGCCGACGCGGAGTGGGAAGGCCGTCAGGTCCGGGTCTGCCGCACGGGCTACACCGGCGAGCACGGCTATGAGCTGCTGCCCCGGTGGGACGACGCCCCCGCCCTGTTCCGGGCGCTGGTGACCCAGGTCCGCGCGGCCGGGGGCCAGGCCGCGGGTCTGGGCGCCCGTGACACCCTGCGCACCGAAATGGGTTATCCGCTGCACGGACATGAACTGTCCCTGGATATTTCGCCGGTGCAGGCCCGCGCGGGCTGGGCGGTCGGCTGGAAGAAGCCGGAGTTCTGGGGCAAGTCCGCGCTGGAACAGGAGAAATCGGCGGGTCCGCGCCGAATCCTGCTGGGCCTGAAGGCGATCGACCGCGGCGTGCTGCGTCAGGGCCAGACCGTGCTGCGCGGCGACGAGGTGCTCGGCGAAACCACCTCGGGCACCTTCTCGCCCACCCTCGAGATCGGCATCGCGCTGGCCCTGCTCGACACCGGCGCGGACCTGAAGCCCGGCGACGAGGTCCAGGTGGATGTGCGTGGCCGCCGCCTGCGGACCGAGGTGGTCCGGCCGCCGTTCGTGACCCCGCACACTTCCTAGAGGGCACTCACACTCGCCCTCCTGGCGAGCATTGGGCACCCGTCATCCCGGCACGCTTTTGGCCGGGATCCAGCTTCGTCGACGCACGAGGATTCCGGCCGAAAGCATGCCGGAATGACGGGAGTGAGCGACGCGCTCAGCGGGGTGCGCTGCCGCTGGCGAGTTGCTGAGCAGCGTGCATGGTGGTGACGCAGGATGCTGTGCGGTATGTCGGACCTCGCGACGCCTCGAAGAGCGGGAGTTCTAGGATCGGATCATGACCGTTGCCGCACAGTTCATCCGCGTTCCGCATCCCGCCCCCACCTCGGCGCAGCGACGACAGGAGATCTTGGCGGCACCGGGTTTCGGGCGGTACTTCACCGACCACATGGTGTCGATCGACTACGCCGACGGGCAGTGGGGCGATGCGCGCGTCGAGCCGTACGCGCCGTTGATGATGGATCCCGCGACGATGGTGTTCCACTACGGCCAGGCGATTTTCGAGGGGCTCAAGGCGTACCGGCAGAGCGACGGCAGCATCGCCACCTTCCGCGTCGACGCCAACGCCGCGCGTCTGCAGCGTTCGTCCCGGCGGATGGCGATGGCCGAGCTGCCCGAGGATCTGTTCATCGAATCGGTGCGCCAACTGCTCGAGGTCGACGCCGGCTGGGTGCCCGCCGCCGGGGGTGAGGATTCGCTGTATCTGCGGCCGTTCCTGTTCGCCACCGAATCCGGGCTGGGCGTCAAGCCCGCCGAGGCGTACAAGTATCTGCTGCTGGGTTCGCCCGCGGGCGCCTACTTCCCGCGGGGCCTCAAGCCGGTGCGGGTGTGGCTGTCCACCGAATACGTGCGGGCCGCGCCCGGCGGCACCGGCGAGGCGAAGGTTGCCGGCAATTACGCGGCCTCGTTGCTGGCGCAGAAGCAGGCGAGCGAGAAGGGCTGCGATCAGGTGGTGTGGCTCGACGCCTGCGATCGCCGCAACGTCGAGGAGATGGGCACCAACAACCTGTTCTTCGTCTTCGGCTCCGGATCGCAGGCGCGGCTGGTGACCCCGGAGCTGTCCGGGTCGCTGCTGCCGGGCATCACCCGCGACTCGCTGCTGACGCTGGCCGCCGATGCCGGATACGAGGTGGAACAGCGCCGGGTGTCGGTCGACGAATGGCGCAAGGGCGCCGAATCCGGGGAGATCACCGAGGTTTTCGGCTGCGGCACCGCGGCCGTGGTCATTCCGGTCGCCACGGTCTGCTCGGACGAGGGCGAGTTCACCATCGGCGGCGGGGAACCCGGCGAGGTCACCATGGCGCTGCGGGAGACGCTCACCGGAATCCAGCGCGGCACCTTCGCCGATATCCACGGCTGGATGCGCACGCTGGCGTGACGACCGCCGGGCGCTCAGCCCGGCATCAGCATCTGCCACTGTTCCAGGGTTTGCGGGCGCATCACGTAGTTCTTGTCGCGGACGGCCGAGAGCGCGGCGCACGGGTCCTCGGAGTACCAGTGCCCGGGATACACCACCGGATCGCCCTGCAGCCCGGCCAGGTAGCGCAGGCTGCGGAACATCGAATCGGAGTCCCCGCCCGGGAAATCGGTGCGCCCGCAGCCGTCGACGAACAGGGTGTCGCCCGCGACGAGGCGGTTCTCGAACAGGAAGCACATGCTGCCCGGGGTGTGCCCGGGGGTGTGCAGCAGTTCGATGTCGAATGCGCCGACCCGGACCTTGTCGCCGTGCTGATGCCCGGTCAGCTCGCTCGGCGCGATCTCGGTGACATTGGCGACCCACGACAATTCCTGCTCATGCACGTGCACCGGAACCTGCACGCGTTCGAGCAGGTCGCGCACCCCGTGCAGGGTGAATCCGAGCATGGTGCCGCCCACGTGATCGGGATGGTGATGGGTCGCGAGCACCCCGCTCAACCGCAGCCCGTCGGCCTCGGCGATATCCACCAGATCGCCCGCGGCATAGGCGGGATCCACGACCACGCACTCGCCGGTGTCCCGATCACCGATCAGATACGCGAAGTTACGCATCTGCGTCGCGATCGGGTCGCCCACGGCCCAATCCCGGCCGGCCAGCAGCTGTCGGAAATACAAACGGTCGGATCCCATAACGACACACTAATTCCCGCGAGCGAATTTCACGCATCCGGGCGATTGTGATCGCCCACCGCCCGGATGCGGTGGGTTGCTCAGGGGAGTAGGGCGTCGATATCCGCGGCGACCTCGGCGCCGTACGCCTCGCGCAGACGCTTCAGCGCGACGTCGCGGTCCAGCGTCCAGTCCTGCGGGCCAACGGATTCCAGCACGAGCACCGCGACCAGCGAACCGAGCTGGGCGGACCGCTCGAGGCCGAGTCCGGCGGAGCGGCCGGTCAGGAAGCCCGCGCGGAAACCGTCGCCGACACCGGTGGGGTCCTCCTTCGCGATATCCGGGACCACCCCGACGTGCAGCTCGGTGCCGTCCCGGTCGACGATCTTCGCGCCCTTCGCACCCAGCGTGGTGACCCGAATGCCTACCCGCTCACCGACTTCCGCCTCGCTCAGGCCGGTCTTCTGCAGCAGGATGCCCCACTCGTACTCGTTGGTGAACAGGTACTCGGCGCCCTCGATGAGCTGCAGAATGGTCTCGCCGTCGACCAGCGCCAGCTGCTGGGAGGGGTCGGCGGCGAAGGGGATTCCGGCGGCGCGGCACTGTTCGGTGTGGCGCACCATGGCCGTGGGATCGTCGGCGCCGATCAGCACCAGTTCCAGGTCGTGGCTCGCGGCCAGTTCGGTGATGTCGATCTCGCCGGCCTCGCTCATGGCACCCGGATAGAAGGAGGCGATCTGGGCCATCGTTGCGTCGGTGGTGCAGACGAAGCGGGCGGTATGCGCCTCGGCGGAGACCCGCACGGCCGAGCAGTCGACGCCGTTGTCCTCCAACCATTCCCGGTACTCGCCCCAGTCGCGGCCGACCGCGCCCACCAGCAGCGGGTTGCGGCCGAGCACGCCCATCGCGTATGAAATGTTGCCCGCGACGCCGCCGCGGCGGATGTCCAGATCGTCGACCAGGAAGCTCAGCGACACGTGGTGCAGCTGATCGGCGAGGAGCACATCGGAGAACTTCCCCGGAAAGCGCATCAGATGGTCTGTCGCAATCGATGCGGACACTGCGATGGTCACGAAATCCGGTCCTTCACTGTCGATGCGAGATCAGCACTTACCGTACCGCGTGACGATCGTACGGATAAGTGGGCGAGACACGCGAGCGGCGCGTGCGGTCATCGCACGCGCCAGGGTCGCTACGGCACGGCTACTCGGGTGAATTCCGCACCGGGAAGCCCGCCCGTCGCCCGACCGCCACCCCCCACTGAATCGCTACGCGATGCTGGTGGTTGTCAGTTGAAGCTGTCGCCGCAGGCGCAGGACCCGGTGGCGTTCGGGTTGTCGATCGTGAAGCCCTGCTTCTCGATGGTGTCGACGAAATCGATCGACGCGCCCTCCACATACGGGGAGCTCATCCGGTCCACGGCCAGCTTCACGCCGTCGAACTCGACGATCAGATCGCCATCGAGCGAGCGATCGTCGAAGAAGAGCTGGTAGCGCAGGCCGGCGCAGCCACCGGGCTGGACGGCGATGCGCAGCGCCAGATCGTCGCGGCCCTCCTGGTCGAGCAGCGCCTTGGCCTTCGAGGAGGCGGCGTCGGTCATGGTCACACCGTGGGTGGTGATGGTGGTGGTCGTCTCGTTCTGCACAGACATGAACTCTCCTAGGGACCTGTGTTCAACCCGTAACAGCGCACGGCTCGTAAGCGGTCAACATCACCCCGCCGGGTGACTATTCCAATCTTGCCACTCCAGCGGGGACTTCGCCTCCACGCACCCCCGGGAACGGCGGGTTACCGGGGATTGAACGGGGAACTATGACGCGAGACACAACTAACTGGGCGGACCGCATTTCCAGGGCGGTGATCGATCGAATAGCCTGGTCGCGTGAAGTTCCTGCGCCGCGGCGAAGCACCTGCCAGCAACGACCTCGCCGACGACAGCTCGGCCGCCGAGGCCGGCGCCTCGGGCACGGCTACCGCAGGTAAGGGGCGTCCGACCCCGAAGCGGCGCGACGCCGAGGCCAAGCGTCGGGGTCCGGTCGCCCCCGCGCCCACGACGCAGAAGGAGGCCCGGGCTCGCCGCAAGGCCACCCGCGGCACCAAGACCGATCGGAAGACCGCCTCGGCCGACCGCCGCGCCGCCTCGGCCGACCGCCGGGCCCGCATGCTCGCCGGCGAGGAAAAGTATCTGCTGCCGCGCGATCGCGGTCCCGTCCGCGGCTACGTGCGAGACCTGGTGGACGCCCGCCGCAACCTGGTCGGCATGTTCATGCCGCTGGCGCTGGTGCTGATCGTGACCATGTTCCTGACGCCTGCCGTGCAGGCCTACGTCACGCTGGCAATGCTGGTGATGATGGCGTTCATGGCCGGGGAGGGACTGGTGATCGGCCGGATCATCAATCGCCGGGTGCATGAGCGCTTCCCCGACAGCATCGATTCGTCGTTCTCGCTCGGCTGGTACGCCTTCGTGCGCGCCTCGCAGATCCGCCGCATGCGCGCTCCCAAGCCGCGGGTCAGCCCGGGGGCCAGCGTCTAACTTCGCACCGGTTCCATGCAGTTGCACTCGTTCCAGCGTCCTGGAACGAGTGCAACTGCATGGACGGGATGCGATCGGGTCCTGTTCCACCGGTCAGCCGTGTTCGCGGCCGTTGGCGCCGAGCAGGATGCCGAAGCGGGCGGTGTCGGAGGGGTGGATGCCGGAACGCTCCACAGGTTCCGGCATATAGGAGTAGAGGCGGGCGTTGATTTCGTCGACGGTGGCGCCGAGGTGGCGCAACCGATTCCGGATGGACAGCATCGCGGCCGCCCTACCGGTAGTCGCGCAGGGCGAGGATGGCGCGCAGTTCGGTCTGGATCCGCTGCGCGTCTCGGTCGATGACGTTCGTGGATCCGGTGAGTCCGACGCCGATTCGGCGGTAGAGGAACACCGACAGTGCGGTGATGGCCAGGAACAGAAGCGCAAAAGTAATCATGGCAGTAATTTTGCGCTCGTCTACTTGCCGCCAACAGTGGCAGCAACGTCATTGTTCATCAATATTCAGCCACGTACACTGTGGGGGTGCTCTCCAAGGTTGCGGTGGTGCTCAACGAGCGCCTGGCCATGTTCGAATTCGGTGTCGTCTGTGAGGTTTTCGGACTCGACCGCACCGAAGACGGATTACCCCTGTTCGACTTCCGGGTCTGCGGCGCCGTGGCCGGAAAGCCGCTGACGTCGAGCTCGCCGGGGATCGTCGTCACCCCGGAGTACGGCCTGGACGAGCTCCGCGACGCCGACCTGGTCGCGGTGCCCGCCTTCCCGTTCGGCTCGCAGGGGTTCGATCCCGCAGTGGTGCAGGCGCTTCGCGATGCGGCCGCGGCCGGGGCCACGGTGCTGACGGTCTGTTCCGGCGCCTTCCTCGCCGGTGCCGCCGGGCTGCTCGACGGCCGCAAATGCACCACGCATTGGCGCTATGTCGATCAGCTGGCGCAGATGTATCCCGCGGCCACCGTCGATCCCGACGTGCTGTTCGTCGACGAGGGCGCCCTGATCACCAGCGCGGGCACCGCCGCCGGGATCGACGCCTGCCTGCATCTGGTCCGCCGCGAACTGGGCAGCACGGTCGCCAACAAGATCGCCCGGCGCATGGTGGTGCCGCCACAGCGCGACGGCGGTCAGCGACAGTTCATCGAACGCCCTATCCCCGACTGTGATTCGGACAGCCTGGGGGATGCGTTGCGCTGGATGAACGAGCACCTGGACCAGCCGCATACCGTTGAGGGCCTGGCCACCCGGTCGGCGATGTCCACCCGCACCTTCGCGCGCCGCTTCGCCGCCGAGGCCGGGACCACGCCGGTGAAATGGCTGACGAACCAGCGCATTCTGCTGGCCAAGCAGCTTCTCGAGGACACCACCCTGGATCTGGAGACCATCGCCTCGCGCTGCGGGTTCGGTTCGGGAGCCCTGCTGCGCCACCATTTTCAGCGCCTGGTCGGCATCGCGCCCACCGAATACCGCCGTTGTTTCGGGGCGTGAGGGGGTCTATTCCTCGCCGGAGAAGCGTTCCCAGGCCGATTGGCGGGTGATGCGGAGCGCGGCGCCGATGCGGGTCCAGGTGACACCGCGGCGGCGCAGTTCCTGGACCCAGGTGCGCAGATTCTCTTCGACCTGATCGGCGACGCGTACCGGTGCGCGGGTACTGCCCGCCGGGCGTGGTTGGTACCGTTCTGGCGTGTTGAACGATGCTGCGAGCCAGCCTGCGAGCGAACGGCCCCTGCGGACGCTGGTGCTCGGCGGGACGCGGTCCGGGAAATCGGCGTTCGCCGAGGAGCTGGCCGGGCGGGCGGGGGCGGTGCGGTATATCGCGACGGCGGTGGTGGATTCCGCCGACGGCGATTTCGCCGAGCGGGTGGCCGCGCATCGGCGCCGGCGCCCGGCGGGCTGGAGCGTCGTCGAGGGCGATCCGGTGGCGGCGCTGGCCGAGCCCGCGCCGATGACGCTGATCGACGATCTGGGCACCTGGCTGACCGCCCGGATCGATGCGCGCGCGGCGTGGGAATCCCCGCGGGGGACCGCTGCCCCGGATATCGATGCACTGATCGCCGCGGTCACGGGATACGACCGGCCGCTGGTGATCGTCAGCCCCGAGGTCGGGCTCGGCGTGCTCCCGGCCACGCACTCCGGGCGGCTGTTCACCGACGAGATCGGGGACCTGAATCAGCGCGTGGCCGCGCTGTGCGACGAGGTGTACCTGGTCATTGCGGGGGTGCCCACGCTGATCAAGGGGGCGGCGACCGGAACCGGCACAGCGGCAACGACTTCCGGCGGTACCAACGACTCGGCGTCGGCATTCACGACGGCGACGGCCGTGACAGTAACCGCTACGACGACCGCGACGACCGCGGCGGCCCCTTCGGTACCTGGCGTATCGACGGGTTTGAACGGTGGTGCGACGGCGGAGGCCTCGGCAATGGCTGCGGCCGTTCCGGATTCGGCCGCGGCGGCGAGTTTGCAGAGCGATGTGGTGGCAGGCTCGCCCGCGTCCGACTCCGCGGTGGCGTCGGGCGGTGCGGTGGCGGACGAAGCGGCGAACGGTTCGGCCGCAACGGTTTCCGCTTCGGAGATTCCCCCCGCTGGCGACCCGATGTACGACCTGTCCGGCGACGCACCGGTTTTCGGGTCGGTGACCGCGCCCGATCCGCACGTGCGGGTGCAGGCGCAGGAGCGGCAGCTGCAGTTGACCAAGCCCGTCGGATCGCTGGGCCGGCTCGAGACCCTGGGCAACTGGCTCGCGGCCTGCCAGGGCCGGTGTCCGCCCCGGCAGTTCGAGCGCGCCCGGGTGGTGGTCTTCGCCGGGGACCACGGTATTGCGCGGCACGGGGTCTCGGCCTTCCCGAGCGAGGTGACCGTGCAGATGGTGGCCAACTTCCTGGCCGGTGGCGCCGCGGTGAACGCCCTGGCGCGGCTGTCCGGTGCGACGGTGCGCGTGGTGGATATCGCCGTCGACGCCGATACCGATCCGTCCGTCTCGGCCTACAAGGTGCGCCGCTCCAGCGGCGCGATCGACCGCGAGGACGCGCTCACCGAGGTGCAGGTGCATGCCGCGCTGGCGGCCGGCCGGGCGATCGCGGACGACGAGATCGACGGCGGCGCGGACCTGCTTATCGCGGGCGATATGGGCATCGGAAATACCACCCCGGCAACGGTTCTCATCGCCGCGATCACCGACACCGAGCCGGTGCTGGCGGTGGGCCGCGGCACCGGCGTCGACGACGCGGGCTGGATGCGCAAGACCGCGGCGATCCGCGATGCGATGTGGCGGGCCCGCCCGCACCTGAAGGATCCGGCCGCGCTGCTGCGCGTGGCCGGCGGCGCGGATCTGGCCGCCATGGCGGGCTATCTCGCCCAGGCCGCGGTGCGCCGCACGCCCGTGATCCTGGACGGCGTGGTCGTGACCGCCGCGGCCCTGCTCGCGGACGCGCTCGCCCCCGGCGCGAAGGCGTGGTGGGTCGCCGGGCACCGCTCGACCGAGCCCGCACACCAGGTGGCGCTGACGAAGCTCGGCCTGGAACCGCTGGTGACTATGGATATGCGCCTGGGCGAGGGCTCGGGCGCCGTGACCGCCCTGCCGATCCTGCGCGCGGCCATCGCCGCCCTCTCGGAGATGGCCACCTTCGCGGACGCGGGCGTCAGCACCAAGGACGAGCCCGTCGCGACCACGGTCGCCCCCTGATCGTATGGACCAGCCGAATGTCGCTCAGCGTCGGATCAATTGGCCGAACGTCACGTTCGCTCGGTCTACCGGACTGAACGTGACGTGCGGTCGGTCTGCCTGTCCGAACGTGACGTTCGGTCGGTTCGGAGGTTCGGGGCGGGGGAACCGGTGGCGCGGATGAACGGTGTGCGGCTGGCGTTTTCGTGGTTGACGGTGTTGCCGGTGCGGGGGCCGGAGACGGTCGATCGGGGGGTGGCGGCGCGGGCCATTCGGGTCGCGCCGGTGGTGGGTGTGCTGCTCGGGGTCGGCGCAGCGGCGGTGATGTGGGTGCTCACGACTGCCGGAATGGGTGGCACGCTCGCGGGATTCGTGACGGTGGCGCTGCTGGCGCTGGCGACGCGGGGCATGCACCTGGACGGCCTCGCCGACACCATGGACGGTCTGGGCTGCTACGGTCCGCCCGAGCGGGCCCGCGAGGTCATGAAAAGCGGTGGGGTGGGGGCCTTCGGCGCCGCGGCGCTGGTCTTCGCCGTTGCCATCCAAGGCCTTTCGTTCGGTGCGCTGGCCGATGCCGGGCGCTGGCCGGCGATCGTGCTCGCGGTCGCGGCCGGGCGGGTCGCCGTCGTGCTGGCCTGCATGCTCCCGGTCGAGGCGGCCCCGGGGTCGGGATTCGGTGTCCTGGTTGCCAATACCCAACCTATGCCGATCGCCCTGGCCTGGGCGATCCCACTCCTCGGCCTGGCCGCCCTGGCGATTCCGCGGTATTACTCGCTGGGCCCTATCGCCGTCGCCGCGGGCCTCATCGCGGCGTTGGTAGCGGCGCGACACTGCGTCCGCCGCTTCGGCGGCCTGAACGGCGACATTCTCGGCGCAGCTTTGGAACTCACCGTCACCCTCACCGCCGCCATCGCGACCCTGACCCCCTGATCTCGCGGTCTTGGCCGCCCACCATCGGCGGCAAGGCGCGAAGCAGGCTAGCGGACGGCCGCTTTCAGGGCGGCCTCGATCACGATGGTCAGTGTGTCCAGGTACTCGTCATCGCTGTTGCCGTCCATGATCAGCATGCGGAAACCCAGCGGCGCGATCAGCAGATCCGAGGCCAGCTCCAGGTCCAGCCGGGCCGGGAGTTCGTCCCGATCGATCGCGGCCTGCAGCATGGCGCGCGCCGCCGCCCGGCGTGGTGCGGCCACGCTGGTGTACAGCACGTCCGCGAGCGCGCTCGTGTGGCGGACCTCGGCGAGCAGCCCGGGGCCGATGGTGTTGACCACCGGGTTGGCCAGCTGGCTGCGGATGGTGCCCAGCAGTTCGCGCAGATCGGTGTGCAGGGCTCCGGTGGCCGGGGGTGGTGGCAGGGTGTCCTGGACCGCCTGCCGGATCAGTTCGGTGAGCATCTCCTGCTTGGATGACCAGCGTCGATACAGCGCGGCCTTGCCCACGCCGGCGCGCCGGGCGATCGCCTCCATGGACATCCGCGCGTAGCCGGTCTCGGCGAGTTCGGCGAAGGTCGCCTCGGTGATTGCATCGGTCACCCGCTGCCGTAGGGCTGCGCCGCCGGTTGCTGTCCGCTCCGTTGCCATGCACCGAGCCTAATCGAGTCGGAACGGTTGCGTTCCATTGGATAACAGTGTTAATGTCCTCATATACGGAACGGTACCGTATCGTTCCTAGATTGGGAGTCGGCAATGAAATTCCTCTACGACGACGAGTCCTTCTCCTTCGAGGCGCTGCGGACTGCCGGTTACGCCACCTACGGCGGCGCCGAACTCGGCGAGGTGCTGGTGACCTGCCGCCAGATTCCCGAGGCGGACGAGGCAGCCTGGTCGACCCAGTGGGCAGCGACCGCCGCGCGGGTCGAGCGCATCGGCCGCGACGCACTGGCCGCCGGTCACCGGGTCAGCGCCCGGGAGGCCCTGCTGCGCGCCTCGAACTACTACCGGACCGCCGACTTCTACCGGCGCGAGGATCCGGCGAACGACGCCGAGTCCGCGCGGCTGGCGCACGCCTCGCAGCAGACCTTCGCGGCGGCGGCGGCCCTGCTCGACATCCCCGCTCGCGCACTGGATATCCCGTACGAGGGCACGACGCTCCCCGGCTATCTGTTCCTCGCCGACGACTCGGGTGAGCCTCGCCCGACCGTGCTCTATCACGGCGGCTACGACTCCACTCTCGAGGAGGATTACCTCGGGCTGGCCGCCGGCGCATTGCGGCGCGGCTACCACGTCCTGGCCTTCGACGGTCCCGGCCAGGGCAGCACCGTGCGCGAGCAGGGTCTGCACTTCCGCCCCGACTGGGAGGCCGTGGTCACCCCGGTCGTCGACTTCGCGCTGGGCCTGCCCGAGGTCGACCCGAACCGGCTCACTCTCATCGGCACCAGCCTGGGCGGATACCTCGCCGCGCGGGCCGCCGCATTCGAGCCCCGCCTCGCCGCGGTTGTCCTGCACGACGGCGTCTACGACTTTCATGCGGCCTTCGAATCGGTCAACCGGATCGCGGCGCAGGTGCCCGGCGGCCTGGCCGCGGTGATGGCGCAGAACACCCAGGCGCGCTGGGCGGTCCGCAACGGCCTGTGGACCTTCGGGGTATCCGATATCGACGAGCTCGCCAAGGTGTCCGAGGCATACACGATGGCGGGGATCGCCGACCGAATCGCGTGCCCGACACTGGTACTGGAGGCCGAGAACGACCAGTTCTTCGCCGGCCAGCCGCAACGCATCTTCGACGAACTGACCTGCCGTAAGGACCTGATCACCTTCCGCGAGGACGAGGGCGGCGGCGAGCACTGCCACGAGGGCGCGATCGCGCTATGGCACCAGCGCACGTTCGACTGGCTGGACACCGTACTTGCCGCAACCGCGAACCGTTATTGAGTGGCGCGATCGCCCGCAGGTTGTACGTTGGGCGGGCGCAGGCGGCCGGTATCAGTGTTCGGGGCCTGCGTGTGTCGGCCGGGTGGCCGCGGAGAGGGTGCGTAGGTCGTCGAAGGCTTGGGAGAGATGCGTGCCCAAATCCTGTGCGGGGTCGTCGATCCAGGCTTGGACCGCATGCCGATAGGCGGCCCAGCCGGTCCGGGCGGCCAGGTCGGCCAACCCGTCGCCGACACCGCGCTGTCGCAACGCCTCCGCGACGGCGTCCGTGAGCCACGCATGCTTGGCCAGATCGCGTTCGCGCAGCGCCGGGGTCACCTCGATGACTTTCCGCCGTGGTTCGGAGAACGGGCGGTTGTTCGCCAGATTCCGTGCGGATTTGTGGAAGGCGCACAGCAGTATCTCGAACGGCTCGAGTCCCTCGGGCGCTTCGGCAACGGCCTGCATCAGCGCGGCACGTAGGTCGGCTTCGCCGTCGAAGAGCACCTCGCGCTTATCCGGGAAGTGCCGGAAGAAGGTGCGTTCGTTGACCCCGGCCCGGGCGGCGATCTCCGCCGCCGTGGTCTGGTCGAACCCTTGTTCCCGATACAGGTCCAGGGCCGCCTGTTGCAGGCGGCGACGCGCTTCTGCTCCGCTCCTCGGCACGCTCCGAGGCTACCGCAATGTGTCAGTGGCCGGCGCCATGATGCGCCAGTCGCTGGCGCTACCTGTAGAGTCACTGACTGGCGCTACTTAGTGCCAGTAACTGGCGTTAAACGGGAGTGTTTCATGCATATCTTCGTCACCGGTGGTTCCGGTCAGACCGGCCCCACCGTCGTCACCGGGCTCGTCGCGGCCGGTCACACCGTCACCGGCCTGGCCCGCTCGGATACCGCAGCCGCTCGCCTGGAGTCGCTGGGAGCCACACCACACCGCGGCTCCCTGGACGACCTCGACGGCCTGCACAGCGGTGCGCAAGCCGCCGACGGCGTCCTGCACATGGCCCACGGCGGCGACTACGCCGATCCGGACGAGCTCATCCGCCGCGACTGCGCCGCGATAGAGGCACTCGGTCAGGCGCTCGTCGGATCCGGTAAACCGTTTGTCAGCACGTCGGGCACATTGGTGACGAGGGCCGGGCGGGTCAGCACCGAACGGGACGCGCCGGATCCCGATTCGATTGCCGCCTTTCGCATCCCGGGCGAGCAGGCCTGTCTGGGTTTCACCGATCTGGGTGTCCGATCCAGCGTCGTGCGACTCGCACCGACCGTGCACGGCCCCGGCGACTACGGGTTCATTCCGGCTCTCATCGCAGCCGCGCGCAGGGCGGGCATCTCGGCCTACATCGGTGACGGCGCCAATCGTTGGCCGGCAGTGCACCGCTCCGACGCCGCGGTCCTCTTCCGGTTGGCGTTGGAGAAAGCTCCCGCCGGTAGCGTGCTGCACGGCGTCGGCGAAAGCGCTGTCACGATAAAGAGCATCGCGGAGCAGATCGCGCAGATGCTCGATATCCCCACCGCTGCACTGACCCTCGAACAGGCCGCCGCACATCTCGGAAACCCGTTCCTGGCCAGATTCTTCTCCCTCGACGTGCCCGTCTCCAGCGAACAGACCCAAGCGCTCCTCGGGTGGGAACCGAAGCACGCAACGCTGTTGCAGGACCTCGAGACCGGCGATTACTTCACTCCACAGGCCAGCATCCGCGCCGAGGAGATCTGGTTGCCGCAGCACGGCCCGCGCGAGCACAGCCAGAGCTGACCCGGGTCCGTCATACGGGCCGAACGAGCACAGAAGCCGGGCCGCCCAGCAGGCGGCGGATCTCCTCGTCCGGATACGGGGTGCTCCGGCTCGCCTGCGCGAATGCACGCGTGAACCCGGACATCGCCGCGGCGATCGGCGCGTACCGGGTCAGGACCGCGGCGGCCCCCTCGGCGATGCCGTCGGGCGGCTTGCCCTCGGCGAAGGCGCGCACTATTGCCGCGCGCGCCTCCCGGTCCTCCGGCCGGAGCCCGTACAGGGCGGTCACCAGCCAGTCCACCAGGTAGGTGGCGGTGTAGCCGCGGTCGTAGCTCTGGTTCTGCTCGAAGAAGGCGGCCTCCTGCGGCGAGAGGTGCGTTCGGAGAGTGGCGATCGTGACGCTGCGATCGTGACCGACTGGGGCGCAGTCGATTCAGCGGTCGGAGCGGGGGCGGGTGAGGGTGAAGGTGTCGACGACGGTCAGGTCGCTGGTGGGGCCGGTGAGGGCGTAGTAGGTGGCTTTGATGGTGGTGTTGCCGCCGGGGTGGCCGGGGTCGACGTCGAAGGCGCAGAAGCCGTACGGGTGCTCGGCGTCCTTGAAGGCGGACCAGGGTGCGTCCTCGAGGACGTAGACCGGGGCCTTCTTGCCGGTGGCCGGGTTCACGTCGCCGACGGCAGTCACGACGCGGCAGTGGTTGCCGGGGAAGAACAGCGCGTTGGAGGGTAGGGAGGTGCCGCCACCGCCGATCACCAGATGCACTGTGCCCTTACTGGTGTCGATGAGGTCGGTGCGAGTGTCCACCGGCTTCGGAGTGAGGGTGTCGGTGCCGAGGTCGCCGCGTAGCGGATGTGAACGCTCGTAGTGGTGTTCGTGCCCGGCCAGCACCAGATCGACCTGATACCTGTCGAACAGCGGCAACCACTCCTGGCGGATCGCCAGGTCCGCGCCGTTGAATTTATCGGCCGAGGAGATCGCGGTCTGGTGCATGAACACCACCACCCAGTCGATCCCGCGGTCCGCGCGCGCCTTCGCCAATTCGGCCTCCAGCCAGCGCTTCTGGGCGCCCCCGGAATAGCCGCGCACATAGCTGCTGCCTGCGTCCTGGTAGCAGATGTCGTCGTTGGCGACCGCGATCACCCGCATCCCGCCGACGGTGAACGAGTACCACAGCCCGCGCGCGAAATCCTCGCTGCCCGAGTCGGGCACGGTGAAATACGTTTGCAGCGCCTGGTATCCGATCGGCCCGTTGCCGAGTTCGTTCTCGTGATTGCCGGGCGCGGGCATCCACGGCCGATAGCGGGCCGAGCGGGAGTTGTTGGCCCACCAGTCGTTCCAGGTGCGGATGCGGTCGGTGGACAGATTGGCGTAGCACAGATCACCGTTGACGAGGTTGAACAGCGGCGCCACCCGCTCGATTCCGGCGGTCACGTCGCCCGCGAACGGCGAGCCCAGGTTGTCGTTGACGTAGGTGGGCACCGCATAGCCCAGTGACGGGCTGAAGACGGGTGCGCCGTCCGTCTTGCCGAGGGTCGGGGTGCCCTGATCGCCGAAGCTGGTGAACCGGAACGCCGCCCGGCCCGCGGGCGCGGTGCGCAGGGTGCCCAGCTCCGGGGCGGCGCCGTCGTGACCGGCGGCATAGACGTAATCGGTATCGGGCGACAGGCCCGTCAACCGGACGTGGTGTGCCTGAATCTCGATGCCGGACTTGGCATCCCGATAGGTCCGGGTCTCCGCGGCCACGGTCGTGCCGAACCCCTGCGCCGCGGTGCCGTAGCGCACCACCGGCTTGCTCACCGACCCGGCGGTGTGCCAGGAGACCACCGCCTCCCGCGCCGCATCGGCCCCGAACTGCAGATGCAGTCCCGCGACCACCGGTGCCCCGGCACGATCCGCGCCCACCGCCAGCTCCGCCGACCGCGGCCACACCTGGCCCGCCGCCGTCGTGTCGCTCCGCAGCGCCGCCGTGCCGCCCGCTCCGACCGCGAGTCCGGCCACCGCGGCCCCCGCCGACACCCCGAACAACCAGCGCCGACTCACCCCGGGCCCCGGGGAGCCGGGTGCCGCCGCCGCGGGCCCGCTGCCGCCGGAATCCGGTCCGCCGGGATGTGCGCCCTCGGCGTCCGGGCTGTGGCCGTCACCCTGGCCGGTGCTGTGGGAATCCTCGCGGTCGGTCATGGCTGCTACCTAACCCCCGCCGGGTTCTCGATAGGCCACGACATGGCTAACGGCAGGTGAATCAACCCGGATTCACCCGTTGGTCGTGGCCGGGATCAGTCGTGCGCGTGGAGCCTGGCGCGGACCTCCGGGCGGCGCAGCGGCGGCACGGTCTTCGGTGGAACCCGGCGATCCGGCAGCGCTTCGAGCAGCCGGGTGGTGATCGCGGCGATATCGGCCGCGGCGGCCTCCACCGCAGGCCGGGTGGCCGGGGAGATGCTGGCCAGGCCGCCGACCTTGCGGACGTACTGCAGGGCGGCCGCTTGAATCTCCTCCGGTGTAGCCGCGGGCTCCAGCCCGCGCAGGGCGGTGATGTTTCGGCACATACCTCGAGACTAGGCCGAAGAAACCCTACAGCCGCACCGGGTAGGTGGGCTGCTCGATGGCGGGCTTGATGCGGTCCTCGACGAAGATGCCGTGCCAGATCATGAAGATCAGCAGTGTCCACAGGCGGCGGCTGTGGTCGACGGTGCCGGTGCGGTGCGCCTCCAGCATCGCGGTGATCGCGGCCTTGTCGAGCAGGTGATCGGTCTGGGATTCGGCGATCTGCGCCGCGGCCCAGTCGTAGAGTTCCGGGCCGCGCAGCCAATGCCGCAGCGGCACCGGGAAACCCAGCTTGGGGCGGTGCAGCACGTGCGGCGGCACGATCTCCTCGAGGGCCCGCCGCAGCGCGTATTTGGTGGTCTCCCTGGTGAGCTTCTGCTCGTACGGCAGCTTCTCGGCGACCGCGAACACCTCCGGATCCAGGAACGGAACCCGCAGCTCGAGGGAGTTCGCCATGGTCATCTTGTCGGCCTTGACCAGGATGTCGCCGCGCAGCCAGGTGAACAGGTCCAGATGCTGCATGCGTGCCACCGGATCCCAGCCCCGTGAGCGGGCGTAGATCGGCGCGGTGACGTCCTGGTGGGCCCATTCCGGCCGGAAGTCGCGCAGCACGGCGCGCAGCTGAGCGTCGCTGAAGCTGCGGGCGTTGCCGTAGTAGCGCTGCTCGAGCGGCAACGACCCGCGATGCAGCAGGCTCTTGCCGCGCGTGCCCTCGGGAATCCGATCCGACAGCGCACCCACCAGTCGCCGCGCGCCGCCGGGCAGATACTCGAACGGCTTGAGCGACAGCGGCTCCCGATAGATCGTGTACCCGCCGAACAGCTCGTCGGCGCCCTCGCCGGACAGCACGACCTTGACGTGCTTGCGCGCCTCCTTGGCGACGAAGTACAGCGGCACCAGCGCCGGGTCGGCGACGGGATCGTCGAGGTACCAGACGATCTCGGGGATCGCCGCGGCGTACTCCTCCGGGCTGACCATCCGGATGTAGTGCTTGGCGCCGATGGCCGCCGCGGTCTCGGCGGCCACGTCGGCCTCCGAATATCCCTCCCGCTCGAAGGCGGAGGTGAAGGTGAGCAGATTCGGGTTGTGCTGAATCGCCAGGGCCGCGGTGGCGGTGGAGTCGATGCCGCCGGACAGGAACGCGCCGACCGTCACGTCCGCGCGCATATGTTTGGCGACCGAATCCCGCAGCACCTCGGCGATCTCGTGGTAGCGGGACTCGGCGGAGCCGGGGCGCCTGTCGAACGGCACCACCCGGAACTGCGGCTCGAAATACCGCGTCACCTCCGGTGTTTCGCCCGGCTGCAGCGTCGCGAAGCACCCCGATTCCAGCCGCCGCACATCGCGGTGCAGCGATTCCGGCTCGGGCACGTACTGCAGCACCGTGTAGTGCTCGAGCGCCCGCGCGTCCAGCGCATCGGAGAGACCCAGAGCGGGAAGCAGTTCCAGCAGGCTCTTCTTCTCGCTCGCGTAGGCCGTGCCGCCGGGACCGGTCGCGATGAACATCGGTTTGATGCCGAACGGGTCGCGCGCGAGCACCAGCCGCCGTGTCTCGGTATCCCAGATCGCGAACGCGAACATCCCGCGCAGCCGCGAGAACGCCGCGGTGCCCCAGTGGTGATACGCCGCGACGATCGCCTCGCCGTCACCCTCGGTGTGGAAGACCGCACCGTGCTCGGCCGTCAGCTGCTCGCGCAGCTCGAGATAGTTGTAGATCTCCCCGTTGAAGGCCAGCGCGTACCGCTCCGGATTCTCCTGCGGTCCCCAGCGCAGCGGCTGGTGCGAATGCTCGATATCGATGATCGACAGGCGGTTGAAGCCCACGATGATGTGCTCGTCGTGCCAGGTACCGCGCTCGTCCGGGCCCCGGTGGCGCCCGCACTGCAACGCCTCGTACACCTGGTGGACGACCTCGTCGGTCGCGACATCGGCAGTCAGAAATCCGAGCAGGCCACACACTGCGTCGAGAACCTCGTTCCGGGATCGGGGGTGCTGGTGGGCAGGAGCGAAACCCAGTCCCCGAGTATGCCGTACGGGCCGGGTGTTGCCACCTTCGGAGCGGAATCTTGCGCGCCCTGTGCAGGTACCAGCGAGACTCCGTCGTGGTCGTCCCGCCGACTCCATGCGGTCCTGGTGGACCCGGTCGGCCGCCCGAACCGCTCTGACCTCGGTCGTCGGATGATCTTCCCCGCGCGCCGCAATTGCCGGCCCCCGATACCCGGAGTGTCGAATCCGACCCCGGCACAACGCGGTACCCGGTTTGGTCTACGCTGCGTAGTACTCGGGAACTCCCGGGCTGGATTATGCGTTAGCGGGTCCGCCGGTGAGTTCCCCGGACGTGCTGAAATGTGCCGCCCGGCCACCGGGCGGCGCCGAGTCGGATAGACGACCAGGAAGGCGTTGAGCGTGACGCACAAGGCGAGCGAGGCTACAGGGGCGCGGCCCGACGGGGGCGCTACCTCCGGCGGACGGGGTCGCATGCTTCGGCGGGCCGGGCTGGCGGTGTCCTTGGGGATCACCGTCATGGCCGTCTCGGGCTGCTCGATCGACAATCCCGTGTTGCGGTTCGGGTGGCCCACGGGTATTACCCCGCAGGCGACCAAGATGCGGGAGCTGTGGACGTGGTCGGTCATCGCCGCGCTGGCGATGGGTGTGCTGGTATGGGGTCTGACCTTCTGGACGGTTGTCTTCCATCGTAAGAAGCCGAACTCGCCGGAGTTCCCCCGCCAGACCGGCTACAACGTGCCGCTGGAGCTGACCTACACGGCGATCCCGTTCGTGATCATCGCGGTGCTGTTCTACTTCACCGTGGTGGTGCAGAACTATGTGGCCGAGATGAAGCCCAACCCGGACGTGGTCGTCGATGTGACCGCGTTCCAGTGGAACTGGAAGTTCGGCTACCAGCATGTGACGCTGAACAACGGCGAGTCCTACAACGGCGTCGACACCACCCGCCAGGGCCTGGATCAGCAGATCATCGACGAGTACAAGGACCGCCGCGCGCACGAGCACCCTGAGCCGGGCCCGGACCACGGCCTGCCCGGGAACGACATCACCTACCTGCATTACGACAAGGTCGAGACGGTCGGCTCCAGCTCCGAGATTCCGGTTCTGGTGCTGCCGACCAACAGGCGGATCGAGTTCCAGCTCGCCTCGGCCGACGTCATCCACTCCTTCTGGGTGCCGGAGTTCCTGTTCAAGCGCGACGTGATGCCGAACCCGAAGGAAAACCACTCCGAGAACATCTTCCAGATCTCCGAGATCGAGAAGACCGGTGCGTTCGTCGGCCGCTGCGCGGAGATGTGCGGCACCTTCCACTCGATGATGAACTTCGAGGTCCGGGCCGTGACGCCGGAGAAGTTCGACCAGTACATGGCGGCGCGCGAGGCCGGTGACACCACCGCTGAGGCCCTCGCGAGCATCGGTGAGTCGCCGGTGGCGACGTCGACCCACCCGTTCAGCACCGACCGCACGTTGCGTTCGGCGTCCGAGGCCGAGAGCAAGTAAGGACTGAACTGATATGAAGGTCGAAGCACGCATCTTCGAGCTGCTGACGATGTTCTTCATCCTCGTGGCAGTCATCTACGCCTTCTTCACCGGTCAGTCTCGTACCGGTGTGGAATGGGCGGGTACCACCGCGATCGTGCTGACCGCGGGCCTGACCCTGATCGTCGGCACCTACTTCCGTTTCGTGGCCCGCCGCCTGGACCTGCGCCCGGAGGACTACGAAGAGGCCGAGATCATGGATGGCACCGGCGACCTGGGCTTCTTCTCGCCCGGTAGCTTCTGGCCCATCCTGCTCGCCGGATCCGCCGCGATCACCGCGGTCGGGTTCGCGTTCTTCCAGCTGTGGTTGATCGCCCTCGGCGTGATCTGCATCCTGGCGGCCGCGGCCGGTCTGGTGTTCGAGTACCACATCGGTCCCGAGAAGCACTGACGTCCCGAACACGACTGTGCCCCGGCCGAATCGGCCGGGGCACAGTGCTGTATCGAGGGGGATTACTCGGGTGCGTAGCGGCGGGCGCGCTCGGAGCGGCAGATGTCGGCGATGGCGGTGGTGATCTCGCGCAACGATTCCGTCGTGCCGGACCGGCCGGGATAGCCGCTGGCGGGCCGCAGGCGGCAGGTGAAGCTGATGTAGCCGTGGTCCTCGCCGGCGAGTTCGTGCAGGCGGGGGGAGCGCACGCCGTAGGTCAGGGCGGAGATGACGGTGAAGAGGTCGTTGCGCTCGCGATACTCCGCAAACAGGTCGTGCAGGCGGTGGAATACCGCGGTGTAGGTAGAGAGCGGCGCGAATACCGCCATCCGGTAGGCGGGGCCGCGCTCCGACGAGCTGATCACGGTATCGGCGAGGTATTCCGCATCGCGCAGGGTCAGCACCTTCGGGGAGAACATCAGCGCGCCCGCGGCGGCATTGCGGACCGGCATTCCGGCGCGCCCGCCCGCGGCCGAGGCGATGGCGCCCAGCGATTTCCGGGCCCGCGCGCCGAGCTCGCGCCGGGCCCGCAGCGACGGTGTGGCGTTGGTGGGATGCAGGCTGGACCACTGGCCGAATCGCACGGTGCCCAGCTGGATGTTGCCGGTGCCGACCGGGCGCGAAACCCGTAGCGGCGCGGTGTCGACCCAGCGGCCCACCTGCAGCATCGCGTCGCCGGGGTGTTCGATCGAGGCGAGGGTGTGCTCGACGAAGGTGTCGAAATCCAGGAAGCGGTGTGCATCCGAGGTCAGCCAGGTGTGGTCCTTGTCGACCTCGACCGCCTGCAGGGTGAGCGCGGTGATGATGCCGGTGCGCCCGGCCCCGCCGAGGATCCGATGAAAGCGGTCGGCGTGGTGGTTGCGCCCGCAGGTGCCGAATCGTCCCTCCGGATCGACGTATTCGAGCGCGACGACGTTATCGCTGAACATGCCGTACCGGTGCGAGGCGTTGGACAGCCCGCCCACCGCGGCGAAGCCGCCCGCGGTGATCTCGCGATGGTCACCCACGATGGGCAGCCCCAGCTGGTGCGCGGCCAGGGTGCGGTCGATATCGGACAGGCGCGCACCGGCCTGTACCCGCACCAGGCGAGCCTCGGCGTCGACGGCCTGTACCCGGTTCATCCGGCGCAGCGACAACACGATGCGACGATCGGGCGGGGCCGGCTCGGTATCGAGTTCGCCCTCGTGCTCGCTGTCGCGCCCGCCGCCCCGCACCGTCAACGGCTGCGGCCGTGAATCGCGCACGGTGCGAACGACATCCGCGGTGTCGCGGGGGAGGTATTCCTCGGGAAGTGCGGCCAGCGACGTACTCATGACCTCAGAGCTAACCACAGTTACGCCCGCTCGTCTGCCCCGAACCTTCGTCGTCCCGGGGACACGCCGCATCATTCGAATGCCGACTAGATTATCGGTGCCGATCCGACTGTGTCCCAGCCGAATCGGCGCTGGTCAGTGTGCTCCGGTCCGCTCTTGTGGCGATTATCGGACTCCGCGTTCCGGCCTGCGCACGCGATCAGCAACTTATCGGCGTCTGTGTCCAGGGCAGAACGGATTCGGGCATATGGTTTCGGGTGATATGCGCGACTCTGGCTTGTGGCGGCGCCCGGCGGACCGGTAGGCATGGGCTATGAGCACGATTCTCGTGACCGGGGGCAGCGGCGTCCTCGGCAGGCAGATTGTCGAACGGTTGCACGGGCACGAGGTGCGGGTGCTGTCGCGGCGGGCCGGGGCCGGGACGCACATCGGGGATCTGAGCACCGGCGCCGGGGTGCGCGAGGCCGCGGATGGTGCCGATCTGATTGTGCATGCCGCCTCCGACTTCAAGAAGTTCGGCAAGCGCGATCTCGAGGGGACCCGGAACCTGCTCGCAGCGGCGGGCAAGGCCCGGCATCTGCTCTATGTGTCGATCGTGGGCATCGATCGGATCCCGTTTTCGTACTACCGCAACAAGCTGGCCTGCGAGCGGCTGATCGAGGACAGCGGTGTGCCGCACTCGATCCTGCGGGCCACCCAGTTCCACGACCTGCTGGCGCAGGCGCTGCATTCGGTCGAGCGACTCCCGATAGCCCCGCTGCCGTTGGACTTTCGCTTCCAGCCGGTCTCGACCACCGATGTAGCCGCTCGCATAGCCGAGCTCATCAGCGGCGAACCCCTCGGCCGTGCACCGGATTTCGGTGGCCCGGAGGTGCTGACGCTGGGGGAAATGACCGCGACCTGGCGCGCGGCCCGCTCGGCCCCGCGCCGCCCGGTCCGAATCCCGCTGCCGGGTACCATCGCCGGGGATTTCCGGCAGGGTCTCAATACCTGCCCCTCCCACCGCGACGGCACCCAAACTTGGGCGCAATACATCGCCGAATACTCGGACAAGCCCTACCGCCTCCTCGGTTAGCTAGGCGGGCGGGGTGCTGCTCTCAGAGAGATTTGGAGAGGGGTAGATCCTGGCGTAGGGCGGCGGTGAGGGAGTCGGCGACCTCGCGGGTGGCGGTGCCCAGGGTGGTCAGGGCCTCGGCGGAGAGCAGGGTGTCGGGGCAGGCGACGACGGCCGCGGTGACGGTGGGGCCCTGGAAGATCGGGGCCGCCACCGTCACCACCGCGTTGGCGGGGCCCAGTTCGTCGGGGAGGTAGTCGATGGTGATGAGGTCGGCGATCATGGCGCCCAGGCGATTGCGCAGGGGGTCGGTGACGGGGGAGTTGCGTAGCGCGGCAAGGGCTTCGAGCATGGGGGCAGAGTCGTCGGCGAGGCGCTCCACCGAATAGCCGCGGGTGCGGACCGCGTCCAGCACGGCGACGAGGCGGTCGCGGTGGGCCGGATCGGCGGTGGCGAGCCAGGCCGCGCGCTCGGAGTCCGGTGCCCAGGCCAGGAATTCGCGGACCACCGGCGGGGCCAGCGGCAGACGGCGGCCCGGGCGGATCCACGGCAGCGGCGGGGTGCCCGCGATCTCGGTGACCACGACCGCGCCGTCCTCGCGCTCGGCGAGAAATGCCGGAATATCCTGGCGGGCGGCGAATTCCCGCAACGGGCCCAGGGCCAGCCGGCGCAGCGGGAAGGCCGCCTCGGCGCGGCGGGCGACGGTGAGCAGGCCGAGGCCGAGACCGAAATTGCCGTCCCCGTCCCGGATGGTCCATCCGTCGGCGCACAGCTGCGCCAGGACCGCGTGCGCGGTGGCGCGGGACAGGGCGGTCTCGCGGACGATTCGTGCCAGTGACAGGCGTTCGGTGGGGTAGCGGGACAGCAATGCGATCACCTGCACCACGCGGTGCGTGGGCGGGGATGCGGGCGCGGTCGAACCGTTGCTCGAGACAGCACTGTCTGAAGCAGGATCTTGACCGGCGGTACCCGTTGGGCCTATCGTCGGTGTCACAATACCGAACGATAGCGTCGAATATTCGACAACGCAACCGTGATCTGGATCCGGGCCACAAAGCCAGGGATGACAGCGCGGGGATAGTGAGTGAGCGTGTAATGCGAACCGGATACGAACTGTCACACCTGTCGGCCCTGGAGGCCGAGTCGGTGCATATCTTCCGTGAGGTCGCCGCGACCTTCGAGCGGCCGGTGTTGCTGTTCTCCGGCGGCAAGGATTCGGCGGTCATGCTGGAACTGGCGCGCAAGGCGTTCTGGCCCGCGCCGCTGCCGTTCGCGCTGATGCATATCGACACCGGCCGCAACTTCGATGAGGTGATCGAGTTCCGGGACCGCACCGCGGCCCGGATCGGGGCGCGCCTGCTGGTGGCCCGGGTGCAGGACGATATCGACGCCGGCCGCGCGGTAGAGCTGCCCGGGGGCACCCGTAATCGCCTGCAGACCACGACGCTGCTGCGCGCGATCGGCGAGCACCGCTTCGATGCGGTGTTCGGCGGTGCTCGCCGCGACGAGGAGAAGGCGCGCGCCAAGGAGCGGGTCTTCAGCTTCCGCGACGAATTCGGCGCCTGGGAGCCGCGGTCGCAGCGTCCCGAGATCTGGAATCTCTACAACGGCAAACACCGTGCGGGCGAGCATATTCGGGTGTTCCCGCTGTCGAACTGGACCGAGCTGGACATCTGGGAGTACATCGACCGGGAGGGCGTGGAGCTGCCTCCGTTGTATTACGCACACCGGCGCGAGGTGTTCCGGCGCGACGGAATGCTGCTGGCCGACAATAGCTTTCTCTCGCCCGGCGCCGACGAGCCGGTATTCTCCACGACCGTGCGTTTCCGCACCGTCGGCGATGCCGACTGCACCGGCTGTGTAGAGAGCGAGGCCGCCGACCCGGCCGCGGTGATCGCCGAGATCGCCGTCACCCGGCTGACCGAACGCGGCGCGACGCGGGCCGACGACCGAATCTCCGAGTCGGGCATGGAAGACCGTAAGCGAGAGGGTTACTTCTGATGAGTCGCAATATATTACGCCTGGCCACCGCGGGCAGCGTCGACGACGGCAAGTCCACCCTGATCGGCCGCCTGCTGTACGACTCGAAGAACCTGTTCACCGACCAGCTGGCGGCGATCGAGCGGGTCAGCGCCCAACGCGGCGAGGCGAGCGCGGATCTGGCGCTGGTGACCGATGGGCTGCGCGCGGAACGCGAGCAGGGCATCACGATCGACGTTGCCTACCGCTACTTCACCACGCCGCGGCGGAAATTCATCATCGCCGACACCCCGGGGCATGTGCAGTACACCCGAAACATGGTGACCGGCGCCTCCACCGCCGACCTCGCGCTGATCCTCGTCGACGCCCGCAAGGGAGTGGTCGAACAGACCCGCCGCCACGCATTCCTGGCCTCGCTGCTGGGGGTGCCGCATATGACGGTGTGCGTGAACAAGATGGATCTGGTCGGGTGGTCGGAGCAGCGCTTCGACGAGATCCGGGCCGAATTCGCCGATTTCGCAGCCAAGTTGACCGTCGGCGATCTGACCTTCGTGCCGGTATCGGCGCTGCTGGGCGACAACGTGGTCGATGTGTCCGCGCATACATCCTGGTATCCGGGCCCGTCGCTGCTACGCCATCTCGAGGATGTGCACATCGCCTCGGACCGCAACCTGATCGATGCGCGGCTGCCGATCCAGTACGTACTGCGACCGGGTGCGGGCGCGATGCCGGACACCGTGGGTGTGCCGCCGGCCGGGTCGCCGACGAATGCCGAACCGGCACTCGCGGGCACGGAGCAGACGACGAATACCATTGCGGCGCATCGTGCCTACGCGGGCACCGTGTCCGGCGGCATCTTCAAACCCGGCGACGAGGTCGTCGTCCTGCCGTCCGGGCACGGCACCCGGGTGCGCGAGATCTGGGCCCCGGGCGGTGCCGCGGTATCCGAGGCGTTCACGGGGATGGCGGTGGCGCTCACGCTCGAGGACGACGTCGACGTCGGCCGCGGCGATATGCTCGCGCGGCCCGGCAATCGGCCGCACGTCGACCGTCACGTCGACGCCATGGTCTGCTGGTTCTCCGACTCCACCGTTCTGCGTCCGGGAGCGGAGTACGCCGTGCGCACCGCCACCCAGAGCACCCGGGTGCGGGTCGCCGCGCTGGACTACCGGCTCGATGTCAATACGCTGCACCGCGAGGCGGGCAGCGATGCGCCCGGCGGGCCCGGAGGAGGCAGCTTGCGTAACCACGCAGGGCCCTCGGAAGCATCGCCGACTGGCACCGTAAGCCTGGCGCTCAACGATATCGGCCGGGTGTCGCTGCGCGCGCAGCAGCCGCTGCTGTTCGACCCCTACCGGGACAACCGCCGCACCGGCAGTTTTATCCTCGTCGACGAGGCGACCGATCAGACCGTCGCCGCGGGCATGATCCTGGCCCGCGATACGGGAACCACCAGCGCGCCGGTGGTGTGGCACAGCTCCGCGGTCGAGCGCGGCGAGCGCCCGCACAGCGGCGCGACGGTGTGGCTCACGGGCCTGTCCGGATCCGGAAAGTCCACGATCGCGGTGGAATTGGAGCGCCAGCTGGTGGCCGCGGGCCGCCCGGCGTATCTGCTGGACGGGGATAATCTGCGGCACGGACTGAACGCCGATCTGGGCTTCTCGGACGAGGACCGCCGGGAAAATATCCGCCGGGTCGCCGAGGTCGCCGCATTGTTCGCCGATTCCGGTGTGGTGGTGATCGTCTCGCTGATCAGCCCGTTCGCCGCGGAACGCGAGCGGGCGCGGGAGGTGCACTCGGAGCGGGCACTGCCGTTCACGGAGATCTTCGTCGACACCCCGCTGCAGGTCTGCGAGCAGCGAGATCCCAAGGGGCTCTACGCCCGTGCCCGGGCCGGGGAGCTGCGCGACTTCACCGGCATCGACTCCCCGTACGAGCGGCCCGAGCACGCCGAGTTCGTCTTCACCCCCGAGGACGGGACGCCCGCCGAGATCGCCGCCCGGATCCGGCACGAGCTGAAACTTCACTAGCACCGAGTATCGACCAAGAAGCAGGTATCGCATGGAAAACACACCCGCAGCACCGAATACCGCGCCCGCGGTGCCGGTGCCCGAGCCGCCGCTGTCCGCGCCGCTGCAGGCGGCGATCGCCGAGGCCGAACGGCTCATCGCCACCGCCGATTTCATCCACGACGAGCACGACCTGGCCGAGGGTTACGAATACCTCGCCGGCAGTATCGCCGCGGTGGTGCAGCTTTCGGGCGTGCACGGCACCAGCCACCCGCGGTTCGTCAGCTCGACCGGGCCGTATACCAAGATGGGCCTGGATAATCCGGACACGATCTATTACCACGCGAATGTCGAACCGGGCGCGGAGTATGTGGTCACCGGCACCCGCGGCAGCACCGTTGACCTGAGTTTCCAGGTGCTGACGGGGGATTACACCGCCACCGACGTGCCCAACGGCGACGACGCCTTCGACGACCGCCGCGTGCGGATCGACGCCGACGGCGCCTACCGGCTGCGGTTCGGTCCGCCGAAGGCTGATCCCGGCGAGAACTATTTCGTGCTGGGTGAGGGCGCCTCGATGCTGGCGGTGCGCGAGGTGTACGGCGACTGGACGCGCGAACGCAAGGGCACTGTTCGCATCGAACGCGTCGACACTGTCGGAACCGTGCCCGTCGCAGCGGATCTGGACCGTCTACGCAAGCGCTATCGGGCGGCGGCCCGGATGCTGGTGCAGCGCGTCCACACCTGGTTCAACTTCCCGAAGTGGTTCTATCTGGACCTGCCTGTCAACACGCTCACCGAACCCCGTCTCACCCCGGGCGGTCTGAGCACGCAGTTCTCCTCGGTCGGGCATTTCGACCTCGCGCCGGACGAGGCGCTGCTGATCACCGTGCCCGAATCCGATGCGCCGTACCAGGGTTTCCAGCTGGGCAGCCGCTGGTATATCTCCCTGGACTACATCAACCATCAGACGAGCCTGAACAGCGCGCAGGCGCAGGTGGATCCGGACGGCATGATCCGCATGGTGGTGTCGGCGCGTAATCCCGGTGTGGCCAACTGGATCGAGACCACCGAACGGGGATGGCATGACGGCGGAGCCGGCGGGGTGGGTGAGCACCGCCGTCGCGGCATCCTGCAGTTTCGCTGGCAGCGGGTCGACCGGCCGATGACCGCCGAGGACGGGCCGAGCATCCAGGTGCTCGCGGTGGACGAGGTGGGTAAACATCTGCCGCACTACGACGCGAACCGCATCGACGAACAGGGTTGGCGCGCACGGATTGCCGATCGTCAGCGGGGCTTCGCGGACCGGATGCTCTGATGGGGTTGCTCACCGGCAAGGTGATCGTGGTCAGTGGCGTCGGGCCCGGACTGGGCCGGTCGATCTGCCTGCAGGCCGCGGACCAGGGCGCCAAGGTCGTGCTGGCCGCGCGTACCGAGTCCCGCCTGGCCGAGGTGGCCGCGGAGATCGAGGCCGGCGGCGGCACGACGCTGAGCGTGCCGACCGATATCACCGACGACGCCGCGGTGGAGAATCTGATCGCCCGCACCGTCGAGACCTTCGGCCGGGTGGACGCACTGGTGAACAACGCTTTCGCGGTGCCGTCGATGAAATCCCTCGAGCGCACGGACTTTCAGCAGATCCGCGACAGCGTCGAGCTGACGGTGCTGGGCGGGCTACGGATGACCAAGGCGTTCACCGATGCGCTCGCCAAGTCCAAGGGATCGGTGGTGATGATCAATTCGATGGTCCTGCGCCATTCCGAGCCCCGCTACGGCAGCTACAAGGTGGCCAAGGCTGCGCTGCTGGCGATGTCGCAGACCCTCGCTACCGAGTTGGGGGACAAGGGGATTCGGGTGAACACCGTGGCACCCGGGTATATCTGGAGCGACCAGCTGAAGTGGTATTTCGGCGAGATTGCCACGAAGTACGGCATCACCGCCGAGCAGGTGTACGAGCAGACCGCGAGCAAGTCGGACCTGAAACGGCTGCCGGAGCCGGACGAGATCGCCCGCGCCGTGGTGTTTTTCGCCTCCGACTGGTCCAGCGCCATCACCGGCCAGACCCTCGATGTGAACTGCGGCGAATTCCACTTCTGAGAAGGAACACAATGACTGTACGTACCGACGTTGGCACGGTCGAGGATCTGCACGCGTCCGCGACGAAGGCCTGCGGGCTCACCGATTTCGGCCCGGACGACTACACCGAGCCGCTGGGCGTCCTGCTGGAGTCCTATCGGCGCGACGCCGATCTCACCGAACTCGGCAGCAAGATGAACCGCTACTTCCTGCGCGGGGCGCTGGTGGCCCGTGCGCTGAGCGAGGCGTCCTGGCGTGCCCACCCCGCCTATGCCGACACCCCGGTAGGCAGGCCGATCTTCGTCACCGGCCTGCCGCGCACCGGCACCACCGCCCTGCACCGGCTGCTGGCCGCCGATCCGCGGCATCAGGCCCTGGAGATGTGGCTGACCGAATTCCCGCAGCCGCGCCCGCCGCGGGAGACGTGGGCCGCGAATCCGATCTTCCAGCAGATCGACGCGGGGTTCGCGCAGCATCACATGGAGAACCCGGAATTCATGGGGCTGCACTACATGACCGCGGCCGAGGTGGAGGAGTGCTGGCAGCTGCTGCGCCAGACCGTGAAATCCATTGCGTACGAGAGCCTGGCGTATCTGCCGACGTACTCGCAGTGGTTGCAGGGGCAGGACTGGACCAATGCCTATGCGCGCCACCGCAAGAACCTGCAACTGATCGGGCTGGGCGACCGCAGGCGCTGGATCCTGAAGAATCCCAGCCATCTGTTCGCGCTGGACGCGCTGCTGGCGGTGTACCCGGATGCGCTGATCATCCAGACCCACCGAGATCCGGTGACGGTACTGGCCTCCTCGTGCAGCCTGTCCGAACACACCACCAAGGGCTGGTCGAATACCTTCTCCGGGAAGGTGATCGGCGAGACGCAACTGGAGTTGTGGTCGCGCGGACTGCGCGAGTTCACCGCGGCCCGCGCGCGGCACGACCCGGCCCAATTCGTCGATGTCGACTTCGCGGACCTGCGGACCGATCCGCTCGGGACGGTCGAATCCATTTACCGCACATTCGGTATCGAGTTCACCGACGCCGCCCGCGCGGCCATGACCGCCCTGGACGCGGAGAGCCGCAGCGGCGACCGTAAGCCGGTGCACCGCTACGAACTGGCCGAGTACGGGCTGACGGAGGACCAAGTTCGGGCCTATTTTCCGAGCTGACGCGGACCCTTCCACCCCCGTCATTCCGGCGTGTCCGCCCCGTCATTCCGGCGTGCTTGTGGCCGGAATCCACAGGTGCACGGCATATCCCGGCCAAGTGCCCGCCGGGATCACGGGGACTCGCCGGGATGACGGGGCGGATGGGCCGATCGTGCTATTGCACCAGGTCGTCGATCGTCGCAGCCTCGTTGCGGGACAGAGTGATTCCGAGGTTGGCCGCGGTACGTTCGTGTTCGTCGTCGGGCTGGTGTAATTCGACGGTGGAGCCGGCGGCCAGCACCTCGACGTTGAGGCACAACGATTGGAGTTCCTTGAGAAGCACCTTGAACGATTCCGGAATACCGGGCTCGGGGATGTTCTCGCCCTTGACGATCGCCTCGTACACCTTCACGCGGCCCACCACGTCGTCGGACTTGATGGTGAGCAGCT
>Ga0185299_10001303_pt1 | contig 49805 bp, 43 predicted proteins | sample PaiPotPPA55metaG_FD_128002 | JGI IMG/M metagenome (GOLD analysis project Ga0185299, IMG submission 128002) | Iron sulfur acid spring bacterial and archeal communities from Banff, Canada, to study Microbial Dark Matter (Phase II) - Paint Pots PPA... ... | reverse complement strand
CATTCCGTATCCGAAGACACGGCATAGCCCTCTGACTGCTTGTAAGCATACGGTTTCAGGTTCTATTTCACTCCCCTCGCAGGGGTGCTTTTCGCCTTTCCCTCACGGTACTAGTTCACTATCGGTCGCCAACGAGTATTTAGCCTTGGAGAGTGGTCTCCCCGGTTTCCCACGAGGTTTCTCGTGCCCCGTAGTACTCAGGATCCCGCTTCGAGTTCGGTAAGCTTTCGGCTACATGGCTTTCACATTCTTTGGCCCTGCTTTCCAGCAGGTTCGCCTAGCCTCCGAATTGGTAACTCTACTCACGCGGTCCTACAACCCCGGGATATAAATATCCCGGTTTGGGCTGTTCCGATTTCGCTCGCCGCTACTTTCGGAATCTCAATTGATTTATTTTCCTCCAGGTACTGAGATGGTTCACTTCCCTGGGTTTGCTCGCACCCTCCTATATATTCAGAGGGCCGTAGCCTGGTTTTACCAGACTGGGTTTCCCCATTCGGAAATCCCCGGATCAAAGCTTGCTTGCAGCTCCCCGGGGCTTATCGCAGCTTGCCACGTCCTTCATCGCCTGTTGGCGCCAAGGCATCCACCGTACGCTCTTAGTAGCTTAACCATAAAACTTACCTAACACGTCCCGGTCCGATCAGGACTGGAACTCTGAAACGCGGAGAGTGACGACGAGTCTTGCAGCTCAATCGTCCCGCGTCTTCCGAGTGTGATGCGTGGAACTTTTCAGATTTTTGGAAATGAAAAGGAACCACGAGATCGCGCGTGCAGGAAAGTTCGCCTTTCCACATTGCGCTACTTTCTCGAGCAAAAATTTGCGGTTTGTCACGCTATGCGAACCTTGAAATTCGCATAACGCGATGCCTACTTCCTTCAGTTGTCAAAGACCGTCGTTCCGTTCAACAGTTTCCGATCGGAACGTCTCCGCTCCCGGCGGAGCGCGAAATCGGTTTTGGAGCCGAAGTCGCGAGAAATAAAAAACCCGGCAACGAGCGCCGGGCATGTCCGTCCATATTCTTGTGGCCGCTCTTACCCTAGCAGCCTCCGGAACGGATATGCTCGATTCTCGTTTTGTTCAAACCCGGAGCTTGTAACCAACTTCACCTCTGGTTAAGCGGCAGACCCGGTTCGTCAGGACAATCCCCGGCAAATCCGAGGTACGCCGACATCAGGGAAGTATAGCAAAGAACAGAATTTGGTCAAGTATTTGTAACAATTATTTCAATCAGGAGAATTGTGGATTTCGGGGCGTCCTGTGGAAAAGCCCCGTCCGCACAAACCCAACATTACGTCGAACGGCGCGAACGGGCTGAGAAAGTAGCGGTTCAGCCCTATCCTTTGCGGTGCTTAAAAAACTCGACCTGGCGGAGTCGCTTTTCTGCCTCAGCCTTGCTTTTGTAGGGGCCGCCGAGATTCTTGCCGGTCTTCTCTGAGACCACTTCGTAGCCGCCTTTTACTTTCTTAATCATCTCGCACCTCCGATCTTATTTTTAGCAATTGGCGAAATGGGCGCCAATGCCCAGATTACTGTAGTTGGGTGCGAGCCGATGGTTTAGAGCGGCCCCCCGTCATGCCGTTGGCGAGCCGCTGATGGTGGTGAAAAAATCCCGCTACGAGAAATTCGTTCGTCGTGGCTGCCGAAGAACTGCTGGTCGTAGCAACCGGCATGTCCATTCGAGCGAGGATCAGGGGTTCGTGACCTGCTCGGAGATGCTGACTTCGCGGATTGGCACGTAATATTTTTGCTCCCACTCCTGATGTAGCAGGCTTTCGGCATAGGCGTCAGCCGCGTCGCGGTCTTTGAATTCGATCGCGTAGGCGGCGCTAAAATCGCGCGGCTGAATGCGATCGGCTTTGATCCAGATATTTTTGATGCCGGGGACTTTGGCGGCCATTTCTTTCACGCCTTCCAATGCGCGCTGTTTATCGGCATCCGCAACTCCCGGCCGCCATTTGAGAATCACCATGTGGACGATGGTCTTCGGCTGGCCGAATTTGTTTTGTCCGGCGACGTAGCCGCTTGTGAAAAGGCCCATCGCCGCGAGTGCGATTCCCAAAGTCTTTGTGGCAACGGTGAAATGAATTCGCATGATAGCTCCTCTCATTCGATTGGACGCACGAGTCTAAGCGACAGCGCTTGGACGGTGCAACTTCTGCAGATGTTTAAGCGTATTCTCATTTGTGGCGCCCGAATCGCGATGGACGTGCCCCGATTTGCTGATGCCGTCGGCATTTGCATGTTGACCCGCCGGTTTCGGGTTGAGTAGCATGCGCCAGTCGCCAGAGAAAGGTCCGAAGCAGCAACCCGGGGCAAAAACATGTTTTGTTCGAAATGCGGAACGCAGCTTGCGGACGATGCAGTCTTCTGTACGAATTGCGGCCAGCCGACCCAGCCAGCTGCCAACCCTCCGCCGCTTTCAGATCCTTCGCCGACTCCGGTTGAGCCAGCGGCTCCTCCGGCCTACCCGCCGCCCGTTCCTCCGCAGCAACCAGCGCAATACGGGTGGCAGACGCCAGCAGCGCGCTCGCCCGTTGCTTATGCCGGATTTTGGCTCCGGTTTGTCGCCTACATTATTGATGCAATAATCCTGGGAATCGTAGGCGTAGGCGCTTTCTTCCCATTATTCAGGGCTAACATTCATGCTTTCACGACCCAGAACCCCTGGGAGGTGTATACCTCCGTGTCGAGGCCACTTCTCGCCATCCGGTTATTGGCGTTGATGTTGAGTTGGATTTATTACGCGTCGCTGGAGAGCTCGGCCTGGCAGGCAACGCTCGGCAAAAAAATCTTGGGTCTGAAGGTGACGGATCTAGCCGGGAACCGGATTTCGTTTGCGCGCGCTTCAGGCCGCTTCTTCGGAAAAATCCTATCCGGCATGATTCTCGGCATCGGATTTCTGATGGCGGGTTTCACAGAACGGAAACAGGCGCTGCACGATATCCTTGCAGGCTGTTTGGTGCTGCGGCAACTTTAGTTCTTTTCGGGGCCGCTACGCCGAAACGAGGCGCAAGTGTTCTGCTCAAAATGCGGTGCACGATTGACGGAGGGAACGGCATTCTGCAGCGTCTGCGGTACGCCGGTAATTGGTCCGCTGCCCGCAGCCGGCTTGCCGCCGACTTACGCACCACCCGCGATCGCCCCCGCTGGCGCGGTGCCAGCTTACCCGGTCGCGCCGATTGCGGTGGCGCTGCCCTCTCCATATGCCGGGTTCTGGTTGCGGGTGGTCGCCTACATCATCGACTCGATTGTTCTCGGCGTGATATTCGGAGTCCTCTTTTTGATCGGAATCGCGATCGTAGGGGTTGGGTCGCTTCACACCATCGTTCGAGGAATGGATAGCGGAGACGCAGAACCGCCTGTGGCGTTTATCCTGATGATTATATTCGTGTCGTTCCTCGGACTCATTGCGTCGTGGCTATACCACGCCTACTTGGAGAGTTCGCCGAATCAGGGAACGCTCGGAAAGATGGCGCTGGGACTAATCGTGACCGATTTGCAGGGAGGCCGCATCAGTTTCGGCCATGCAACGGGGCGCTTCTTCGCGAAAATCATTACAAGCCTGATTCCGCTGGGCATCGGCTACATGATGGCGGGATTCACTGAGAAAAAGCAGGCGCTGCACGACATGATCGCGGCCACGCTCGTTCTGCGCAAGAATTAAACGCCCCAGCCATAGCGCTCGGTGTGGACGAGCGCGTCGTGCATTTCACCGCGAATCAGATCTGTAAATTCCGAGCAGCGCACAATCCGGCCGCCGGGTTCGGCGATATCCATCGTGCGGTAGCCATGATCGAGCACGCGATCGATCGCCGCTTCAATCCACTGCGCTTCGACATTGAGACCGAAGGATTCGCGCAGCATCAGCGTCGCGGAGTAGATTGCGCCGAGCGGCGACGCAACGTCCTTACCGGCAAGCGTCGGCGCTGAGCCATGAATCGGCTCGTACAGCGCTGGTCCTTCGCCAGAACCGCGGCTCATCGATGGAATCAGGCCGATCGAGCCTGCCAGCGCGGCGGCTTCGTCGCTCAAGATATCGCCAAACAGATTGGACGTAAGGATCACGTCAAATTGCTTCGGCCGCAAAACGATCTGCATCGCAGCATTGTCGACGTAGAGATGCTCGAGCGTGATTTCAGGATATTCTCGGGCCAAAGCAGTGACCGTCTTGCGCCAGAGCTCGGAAGTCGCGAGCACATTGGCTTTGTCGACACTGGCCAAGCGGCCCTGGCGCGCGGCAGCGCGCTCGAACGCATAGCGCGCCACCCGCTCGATCTCGGCCGAGTGATATTCCGCCACATCGCGGGCGCGCGAATGGCCGTTATCACGATGCAGTTCGTGCGCGCCGAAGTAGATGTCGCCCGCGAGTTCGCGCACGATTTCAAAATCGCAACCCGCGACTCGGTCGGGGCGCAACGGCGAAATTCCCTGCAACGCAAGGTGCAAACGGATCGGGCGAAGGTTGATGTAGAGACCGAGCTCCTTGCGAAGCGCGAGGAGGCCGCTTTCCGGCCGATTTGCGAGCGGAAGCGCGTCCCACTTTGGCCCTCCAATGGCGCCAAGCAAAATTGCATCGGCCGCGCGGCATTCCGCGAGTGTTGACGCCGGTAAAGGAGTGCTGAATGCATCGATGGCAGCGCCTCCGAACGGAAGTTCGCGAAATTCGAAACCGTGGCCGTGCGCGGTGGCGCAATCTTGAAGGAGCTGAACGGCCGCGCGAGTGACTTCGGGACCGATTCCGTCACCAGGCAGCACTGCGATTGTCTTGCGAATGGAACCCATGATCATTTCTCCGTTTCAACTCTCCGTTTCCAATCTCCGTTTTTCAGCGAGCCGCAACAGCGCGGGGCCGCGCTCGAACCGCGGAGCCGGCTGGCGACGCCGTGCGTCCGCGGCGAACTTGATGAATAAAGGAAAGTAGGTCGCGGTCGGTCACTTCCTTCGCGGAATCAGCGAGCTCGGTGGCCATTCGATAGCATTCTGCAAGTTCCGTTGGAGTGGTCTCATAGCCGAGCTCAGCGAGCCGCGCTCGAAGCGCGTTGCGGCCGGAATGCTTTCCGAGAACGAGCCTGCGGCTCGGCACTCCCACTTTTTCGGGCAGAATAATTTCGTACGTGAGCGGATTTTTCAGGATGCCGTCCTGGTGAATGCCCGCTTCGTGGGCAAACGCATTTGCGCCGACCACGGCTTTGTTCGGAGGCACAGACACTCCGGTTATCGCGGTGAGCAGGCGGCTGGTGGCGTAGATTTTTTCGAGGCGAATATTCGTCGCGGCGCAGAAACGGCTCTGCCGGACGTGAAGCGCAACCGCAATTTCTTCGAGCGACGCGTTGCCGGCACGTTCGCCGATTCCGTTGATCGTGCACTCCACCTGGCGCGCGCCCGCGGCAATGGCGGCCAGCGAATTGGCAACGGCGAGGCCGAGGTCGTTGTGGCAATGCGCGCTATAGATGATATTTGGATATGCAGCAAGGCGCGCACGCGCGGTGCGAAACATTTCGCCGTATTCGTCGGGCGTTGAGTAGCCTACCGTGTCCGGAAGGTTGATGATTCTAGCGCCGGCTTCAGCTGCCACCTCCGCCACGTCGCAGAGAAATTCGATATCGCTGCGGCTTGCGTCCTCGGCCGAGAATTCCACTTCCTCCGTTTGTTTCGAGCCGAAGCGCACCATGCTGCTCACTTGCTCGAGCGCTTCGTCGCGCTCGATTCGAAGTTTGTGCTTCAAGTGAAGATCGGAGGTCGCAAGGAAAATATGGAGCCGGGGCTGGGCAGCCGGTTCGAGCGCGCGCAAGGCAGCATCCACATCCTCCTGACGAGCTCGAGCCAAGGCCGCCACTTTGCAGGTGCGAATTTCGCCGGCCACCGCGCGGACAGCTTCCAAATCTCCCGGCGATGCTATGGGAAATCCCGCCTCGATCACGTCGACGCCGAGCTGTTCGAGTTGCCGCGCCAACCGAAGCTTTTCTTCCCGGTGCATCGAAAAGCCCGGAGACTGCTCGCCGTCGCGCAGCGTGGTATCGAAGATCTGGATCGTGTCCATGAACGCTCCTGTACGCCGCAATCAGTGGAACGCGCCGCGACCAAGCGTGTCCAATTTATAATTGTTGCATGTGGAATAAGCCTCGCTTATACATGACCAGGCGGTTTTGGAGGCTACGTGGATCTGGCGGCTTTGCACGTGTTTCAGACGGTGGCGCGGGAGCAAAGCTATTCGCGCGCCGCGGAAAAGCTCTATCGGACGCAGCCGGCGATCAGCATCGCCATGCGAAAGCTCGAAGACTGGGTGGGGCAGCCCCTCTTCGTGCGCGGTACGGGCGCGCGCACGCTGACGGACGCCGGCACGCTGTTGCTCGAGTATGCAGATCGAATGCTGAATCTCCGCGAAGAAATTCGCAAGGAAATGCAGCAGCTGAATGGCCTGAAACGGGGGCAGGTATCGATCGGGGTGAACGAAAGCTCGATTCACGCGCTACTTCCGGCACTCGATCGCTATCGGAAGCAATATCCGGGAATTCAAGTTCGCGTGCATCGAGTGTTTTCACGCAACGTGCCCCACGAATTGATGAACCACCAGCTCGATATCGGCGTGATTTCGTATTTGCCGGAGGAACGCGAGCTAACCACGATCGAGTTTTATCGCGATTCGCTGGCCCTGGTGGTTTGGCCCGGGCACCCGTTGGCGAAGCGGCGCGAGGTGGATATTTCGGCGCTCGATGGCGAAACGTTCGTTGCGCATATCGTGGAGTCGCCTTACAGGCGGCGCGTGATTCAGATGTTCGCGAAGCATCGCGTGACTTTGCACATGGACATCGAGCTGCCGACGATCGAAAGCATCAAGCGGTTTGTCGAGATGAAGCGGGGAGTCGCGATCGTGCCGCGCATGTGCGTTGAACAGGAAATCGCGCGCGGCGATCTGCGCGAACTTCGGCTGCGTCAAATGCATATTGAGCGGCGCGTTTATCTCGTTTATCGGCAGGACCGGCCGCTCTCGGCAGCCGCCCACGCGCTCGTCGAGTTGCTTCGGCCCAAGACCTCTAAGCCCAGGCGGACACGCGAGTAACCTTTGACAGTGGTTGGTATGCGGCTGTGAATTATTTCGCGCTCGTGCGCTTCGCGGCAAACTCGTCGAGCGCTGCGCCGATGCGGGAAAGGCCTTCGCGTACATTTTCCGTCGTGCCGCCCACACCGATGCGCACGTGGTCGGGGGCTTCGAAAAAGCGGCCGGGGACGACGCTGGTCTCGTATTTCTCTCGTAGCAGTTGACAGAAGGCTTCGACGTGGCCGCTGGTGATCTGCGGGAACACGATCGTCCCTGCCCCCGGCCAGATCGCGAGAAGATCCTTTCGCGAATCGAGAAATTTCTTCAGGAGGGTCCGGTTCGTATCGAGGAGCGCTTTCGCGCGCGCGGTGATTTCCGGCAAATGATCGAGCGCTACGACGCTGAGTAATTCCGCTGGGTGTGCGGCCATCACTCCGAATAGATCGTTGAGGCGCCACATCCTTTCCGTCAGCGCGGGCGCTGCGAGAATCCAGCCGCAGCGCAGGCCAGAGAGTCCGTAGGCTTTCGTCAAGCTACTGGTGGCAATGAAATTCGACCCAAGATGAAATGCCGATTGCCCCGGCGAATCGAAGCACGCCTCGAGATAAACCTCATCCACTAGCACGTGTGCGCCGAGGCTGCGCGCAATATCACCCACGAGCCGCAAGGTGGAATCCGGCGTGCGCACACCGGTGGGATTATGCAGGTTGGTGATTACGATCAGGCGAGTGCGAGGCGAGATAGCGCGCTCCACTTCGCGAGGATCGATCTTGAAACCGTCTTCGAAGCGCCGCGGGAAGCGACGGATTTTTGCGCCAAGGTAACGGGCAACGGCGAGCAACGCTTCATAGGCCGGTTCTTCGATGAGCACCTCATCGTCTGGCTCGACGAGCGCCGCCATTGCAAGATGATTCGCCATCGAGGTGCCCTGAGCGTGAACCACGCAATCGGCCGGAACTCCCGCCTTTTTCGCGAGCCGTTCGATCAGCGGAGCATAGCCGTAACCGTCGCTGGGACTCGCGATTTCAAGCTGCTCGATGCGGATGGGCAAGTCCTTCAGCGGATAGGCAAGCATGTCGCTGCTAGCGAGTTTATAGCGCGCCTCCGAGCGCAGCTTCGCCCACTCGATATAGGTCGACCGGATTTCACGCCGTTGAGGGCTCATCAATCTCGCTCAGAGCCAGCCGAGCACCGCGCGCGCCCGTGAAAAAAGTAAAAAACAGGGACCCCGACGAAAAGAATACACAGGGCGACGCCTGCATTGCGAGGATATTTATAGATTGTGTTGGCGGTTATGAGCCATGCAATCGCGACGAATAGACCTGTCGTCCACGGATGCCCTGGCACGCGAAATCCGGTCTCTTGGGTTGCAGCTTCTAATGCCGCATTGCGCTTCGCTCGCGCGCGAAATATGAAAATGCAGGTCGCCGTTAAGCCAAAAAAGAGCCAGTCCATCACAATCACGTAGCTGAGAATTTGCTCGTACGTGCCGAGCAACACGACCGCGATCGTCACCGCGCCCTGCAAAACGATCGTGCCCGTGGGAACGAGCGTGTGCGCGTTGATACGCGCGAACCAGGCGGGAAGAAGACCGTCGCTAGCCATAGCAAAATAGAGGCGGGGATAGGAGAGCAGCGCTTGGCTCAGAAATCCGACGGTTGAGATCGCAAGCAGCATGGCGACCAGGGAAGCGCCGGGGCGCCCGAACGCCATGCGCATTACCTGCGACGCGGGCGTCGAGGTGGCTGCGAGTCCGGCAGGCGAGAGGGCCTGAACATATACGAAATTTACGGTGAGATAGAGCGCGATAATTCCGACAACTCCGATGACCAGCGCTCGAGGCAGATTCTTGCGGGGCTCCCGAATTTCGCCGGCAATGTAATTCGACGTCTGCCAGCCTCCATAGCCGAACAAGACAGGCACCATTGCCGCTCCGAATGCGGAGAGCAATCCGAACGACACAGGACGATCGATAACAGGTCGCCACACAATATGTGGGGCTGCGGGAGAGACCCAAATGAACCACGCCCCGCCTACGACAACCGTTGAAATCGCGAGAATACGGAAAACCATGAAGACACTCTGCACACTGCTGCCCGCACGCACTCCCATGCAATTGATTATCGTCAGCGCTACGATAACTGCGACGGCTGTAATCTTCTCGGAACCTCCATTCAGGAGCTGCTGAAAATATTTCGCGAACGTAACCACCACCGCCGCTGTGCCGCCCGCGTGAATCACAAGCAGTGCCACCCAACCATAAAGAAATCCGACCGCTGGATGATAGGCCTCGCGCAAATACGCGTATTGCCCGCCCACCTGAGGCATGCGGTCGGCGAGCTCCGCATAGATAAATGCTCCGACGAGCGCGATTGCGCCTCCCGCGATCCACGCGGAAAGAATCAGGGCCGGCGTATGAACGATTTGGGCGACGACGTAAGGATTGATAAAAATTCCCGAACCTACGATCCCGCCCATCACGATCATCGTCGCGTCAAATAGATTGAGTTTTGCGGCAAGACGCGGAGATGAAGCGGGCGAATCGGGGGGAACTTTTGCGGCTTGAGTAGATTCTGGCAAGGAAGGCCGCGGCCGTCGAATCGAGCGCCGCGAATCTACCATCGAAGCGTAGCTGCGCCAAGCTTCATCAGCTTTCGCGACTGAAGAACAAGAGAGTAACCTTATGATAGAGGACGCAGGCTCAAGTCTTGCGGCGTCCTGCCGGAGGACATATTTTTCAGCTGAGATTCGCGGCGTCAGGGCTCGCATCTCTCTTGCGACGGTGGCTGCGTCTCGGGAGCGAATCCCGGGATTCGCGTGAGCGGCTGCTGCTCGAACAACGCCGCGGAAGGCGCGTCCGTGCGGCGATGAGCATCCTTCTCTATGGAAGGCTCGCCGATGAACCGTTTCAAGAGCAGACGCAAACCATTGACGTTAGTTCGCACGGCGGTTTGTTTCCGGTTTCGGCTGCGGTTGTCCCTTCCCAGAAGCTGATCCTCACGAACCTCGAAACAAACGACGATCTGGCATGCCGCGTCGCCCGCTTGATTCGGACGGACGAGGGCACGACTCTTGCAGCGGTCGAATTTCTGCAGCCATCTCTGCGTTTCTGGGGTTCCGCTGTTTCATCGTTTGGACACGAAAATTCCACCGCTGAACGAATCTCGTAGCTTCTCAAATGCCGCTTTGAAGTGCGCGCTTTGTGATTGCAATATCGCGCGCGGGAGAGTAATCAAAACGAGCAAACAAATCAGACGATCGGAGCCGAATTCTTGAACGAAGACACGCACGGCAACTCATCCAGCTTCAAAAAACATCGAAAATACGCGGCGATACGATGCGCGGCATTCACGATATGTCTCGCGCTATTGACCACTTTAGCGGCTTCAACTTCGCTTCGCTCGGTCGCGGCGCAGCCCCAATCAGCTCTGGCATCCGGAACAGGCCCGACGCAGGACTATCTTGTTTACGTAGTCTGCGAATCCGCAGACAAAGTCGTGCTGCTGCGCTTTGGGCCTAACGGAATCAAGATCGAGCGCCAAACCCGCATCGGTCTTCTCCCGATGGGCGATATCAATGGCCCGCACGGCATCGCGGTTTCGCCGGACAAAGAATATGTGTACGTTTCCCTCGGCCACGGACAGCCGAATGGTTCGGCGTGGAAATTGAAAGCGGGGTCGGATGAAGTGATTCGCTACACGCCGCTCGGCCTTTTTCCCGCCACAATGGACATTTCTCGTGATGGCGAATTCATCTACGTCGCGAATGCGAACTTTCACGGGGACATGGTGCCTTCGTCAATCTCGGTCGTCGCGACCGGCGAAATGGCGGAAGTGAAACGCATCACCACTTGCACGATGCCGCATGGCTCGCGCCTGAATCCGCAGGGAACGAAAGACTACTCGGCCTGCATGATGGACGACATGCTCGCAGAAATCGACACGCACAAGTTTGAGGTCTCGCGTCACTTCGTCCTTACGAAGGACAAAGAAATGGGCATGAGCGGAGCGCCCCACGGTCAAATGAAAATGGGCGAGCTCACTTGCGTTCCCACATGGGCGCAGCCTTCCAATGACGGCGAGGAAATTTACGTGGCCTGCAACAAATCGAACGACATCGCCGTCATCGACGTGACGTCATGGAAGCTGTCGAGAAGGTTCCCGGCCGGCAATGGTGTCTACAACCTCGCGATGACGAAAGATGGCCGCCTGATCGCAACGAACAAGCGCGGGCAGTCCGTCTCGCTGTTTGACCCGAAGACTGGCAAAGAGCTCGCGCACCTTGTCACGAAACGAAAGGTAGTACACGGCGCCGTCGTGACGCCCGACAACCTTTATGCCTTTATTTCAGTCGAAGGTGTAGGAACCGACCCGGGAACCGTCGAGGTGATTGACCTCCAATCCCTCAAGACGGTGGCCACGCTTGATGTTCCCGAGCAAGCCGCGGGAATTGACTTCTGGAAAACCGAGGAGGCGCTCCACCCCTAGCCTCAGCGCTGTGCCAGGATACGGTTTTCGCCGTATTGCGCTCTGCCGCCATTAAGCACACAGTCGTACTCTTTTCGGGCGAGGAAGACTGGCAAAAATGTCAGCAAAACCGCCTAATACGAAGGAAAACGGTTTCCTCTGGTTGCCTGTGCTAGAAGCTAACTCCTGCATTTCCAATGTTCCATTTTGGTCCCCCAGGTGCTTTTACACGTTTGCCCAGCCGTATCCTTTAGCTCGGTGGTGAGGACAGAAATGCGAAAACTACTTACAATTTTGGCTATCTTGGGGTTGTCGATCAGCTTCACTGCGCTGACCGCTCGCGCCGACACGACGGTTGACTACACTGTTAATGGCACGTTCGGTCCCGTCACCGGGTTTCCGTCGACTTCGCTGTCGAGCGCGGGCGACTCGTTCACGATTACTTTCTCCGTGGATCAGGCTTTGCTCGTTTCCGGGGGTGCTGCCGGTGTAAGCGCGCCGATTCCTGTATCCTTTGACTACACGGACTTCCTGGGCAATATGACCAACTTCAGTCTCACCAATCAAGCTGGGACGGTCACCTTTTTCGACGAGAGCAATGGCGGACTTTTTCAACTCGAGTTCTTTCCCGCGGGTGGAGATGACTTTCTGTTGTCACTGTCCGGTTTAGGTTTAATGCCAGGAGCCTTCCTCGGTTCAAACATGAATACCGGCACATTCTTAATCACGCCGGGCGACGCAACGGGTGCCGGGAGCTCGTTGGGAGACTTCACCAACTTGGCTGTGGACTCCGTTTCCGGAACCGTTACAGCAACAGCCGTGTCCACACCTGAGCCATCGTCGCTGCTGCTGCTTGGAAGCGGTTTCCTGGCGCTTGGTGGCTTCGCTCGTAAACGTCTGATCGCGCGCTTCAATTAGTTAGTTCGTCAAGTTTCGCGGGCAGCTTGCTGATTTTTGCAGAGTGAGCTGCCCGCTTTCCATTTCTGCTAGAATCCTCGCGTTAAATCTCAGCTCTTGCGTCTCGGGGTGCGCTCATGACTCAAAATTTCGAAAACCACGCCAAATTCGTGCCGGCGTTTCACATCTTCATTCTGGGAGTCTTCGCCATCAACTTGGTGTGGTCGGTCTACCGCTTGATTCATGTGTTTTCAGCCGAGTCGGTGATTTCGCTGCTGCTCGCGATCGCGTTCCTGCTTCTCGCGTTTTACTCGAGGATTTTCGCGCTCACCGTGCAGGACCGCGTTATCCGGCTCGAGATGCGCCTCCGCATGCAGCAGATCTTGCCCACCGAGCTGCGTCCTCGCATTCCTGAGTTCAGCGCGAGCCAGTTGGTGGCGCTTCGTTTTGCCAGCGATGCGGAACTTCCGGTGCTGGCGATGAAAGTCCTCGACGGGAAACTGAACGATCGGAAAGCGATCAAAAGAATGATCCGGGACTGGCAGCCGGATCTTCTGCGCGCATAATCGCGTCTGGGCGCGATTATCGCGGAAAAAGAGAGGCTGACAGAAATTCGTATATCGCTCGCCATCTTCTCTGGGTTCGGATAGCGAACGCCCAGCCTCAACATGAGGCCGTGTTGACGCCATTGGAGGCTCACAGTACACTGGCCCGGTCCTGGTAAGCGCGCGGCACTCGGGACATTAAGTTTAGAGCTGTGCACCCGCTTACGGAGCGCGCATGTTCGCTAGGACGGCAGCGCAGACTCAATATCTGGCGTTGTCGCGCCTTGCCTTCCTTTTAGGTCTGCTCTTCATGGTCTTGCCGGGGACTTCTCTTCGTGCGCAATCGACCCAAGACACCACGTCACAGCAACCCGCATCAAGTCCCGACGCTTCCGTGACAGCCGCGCCCCCGTCCAATTCTTCGGACACAGCGCAAGAAATGAACACTCGGGATTCATCTACGCCTTTCTCGGTGCGCGTCAATCTGGTTCCTATCCGAGTGGTTGTTCGCGATGCGCACGGCCATGCGGTAGCCAATTTGCACCAAGAGGATTTTCGAGTCTTAGAAGACCGTAAGCTCCAGCTCATCTCGCATTTCTCGGTCGAAACGTCTCCGGCCACTCCGCAATCGTTGTCGGAAACAAGTTCGCCACATCCGGCCGATTCTGAGAAAGCGCCGGCGCCGCTCGTCCGGCCTGCACGATTCGTCGCGCTGCTCTTCGATGACGTACACCTACCGTTCGGAGAACTGGCGCGGATCAGAAACATCGCCGACGACTACGTTAAGAGCTCTTTTCAGCCATCCGATCGCTTCGCGGTCTTTACAATTTCCGGCCAATCGCAAACCGATTTCACCGATGACCGCGCCAAACTGCATGAAGCCCTGCTTGGTGTCCAACCGCGTCCGGTGACCGCGGGTAGCGCAACGGGCGTCGGCGATTGTCCCAGCATCAACTATTTCCAGGCCGATTTGATCGTCAACCAGAACAACCTACAAGCGATCAGCGTTGCAACCAATGATGCACTCGTATGTGAATTCAACAACGATCAACGATTTCTGAGCGCGGCGCAGGGAGTGGCGCAGGGCATGGCGCTGCATATCCTTACCACCGCGGATGTGCAGACCCAATACTCGTTTCAGCGGCTCAAAGAAATCGTTCGAAGAATGACCGCCGTCAGCGGGCAGCGGCTCATCGTGCTCATGTCCCCCGGATTCTTGATACCGAATCGCGAGTACGATCTTTCCGAGGTAATCGACAATGCGGCGCGCTCAAACGTAATGATCAGCACGCTCGACGCGCGGGGATTGTACACCGTCGATCCGCTGCCTGACGTGAGCGCCCAGCCAACGGGCGATCCCACGCTGGCGGGATTTCACACGTCCTACCGCTTTCAGCAGGAGTCCCGCCAGTCGGACGTTCTCTGGAGCCTGGCTGATGGAACCGGTGGCCAGCGGTTTGCCAACAGCAACGATCTGGTTTCAGGTTTTCGGGGATTGGTGTCGGCTCCGGATACTTCGTACCTGCTCGGTTTTGTTCCGCAGAATTTAAAGTACGATGGCCATTTTCATTCATTAAAGGTCGAGCTCACATCGAAAGAGAAATATACGGTCCAGGCGCGGTCGGGCTTTTATGCGCCGAAGCGCGTTGAGACGCCTGCCGACGTAGCAAAGCAGGAGATTGAAGAGGCTGTTCTCTCGCAAGAAGAACAGCACGGACTCCCGATCCAACTTCACACGCAGTATTACAAGGTGGACGCGACCGACGCGAAACTCGCGATCCTTACGCATGTGGATATCGGGCGAATCCGTTTTGACAAGCTGGACGGGCGCAATAAGAATGAGCTGACGATAGTTGCGGCCCTCTTCGATCGCAATGGAAATTTCGTCACCGCAACAGAGAAAGTTCTCGAAATGCGGTTGCGCGATACGACTCTCGAAAGGCTGAGTCACACCGGCGTCACGGTGCGGACGAGCTTTGACGTAAAGCCGGGCGCGTACCTGGTGCGGCTGGTCGTTCGCGATTCCCAAGCCGCGCAGCTTTCAGCTGAAAATGGCGTTGTTGAGATTCCGTATTAGGGCCAAGAGAGGCGCGGCATGAAAAGCCACCGAATAATCGCTCGATTGCGGATCGCGACCCTGGTTTGCGCGTTTTTGTTTGGATGGCAAATGCTCGGCTCATCTCGCCTTGCTCAGGCGCAGGATGCTCCTCCTCCGCCAGCCGCGCCGCCCAGTGCGACGGAGCCGACTCCGCAAGCACAACAAAACGGCCCGGTGGTCCGCAGCGAAACGCGGCTGGTGCGAGTGGACGTGATCGTCACAGACAAGAAAGGCAATTACATTCACGATCTCACCGCGAAAGATTTCAAGGTGTACGACGATAACAAACAACAACAGGTGGAGAATTTTTCCTTCGGCGCCGATCCGAACGCGCCCGCGGGAGGCGAACGGCGGTACACACTCTTATTCTTCGATGATACGAGTATGGATGCGGGCGATCAGCCTCGGGCACGCGCGGCTGCTGCGAAGTTTATTGACGCGAATGTAGCTCCCGATCGAGCGCTGGCAGTTGTTGAGTTTACGGGCGCGTTGCGCATCACTCAAAATTTCACAACCGACGCCGCCAAGCTGAAGCAAGTTGTGTCCGGCGTGCAAACCCCTTCCATTTCTACGAATCCTCCATCTCCGACGACGATCAATGCGGCGCCAGGGCTAGGTGGTCCTTCGCTGAATGCGGCCGAAAACAACTTTGGCGCATATAGCGTCCTGCTCTCGATACGAATCCTGGCGAAGAATTTAGCTTCAGTGGCGGGACGCAAGAGTCTCGTGCTTTTCACCGCGGGATTTCCGCTTACCCCAGAGCGCGATTCGGAATTGACTGCGACGATCGATGCCTGCAACAAAGCCAACGTCGCGATTTACCCGCTCGATGTCCGCGGACTTGTGGCGATGAATCAGCTGAAGCCACCCGCCGAAGCGGCGGCCGCGTTCGTAGCTGCGTTACGTTCGGGCAATTCTAACGTCGCCAATGCCGGAATGCGGCTTGCATCCTTTCATCCCTCCTCAGATTTTGACGTGGATCCGCAACACGGCGGCGGAGGGGGCGGCGGTGGTGGTCACGGCGGCGGGGGCGGCGGTGGTGGAACTGGAGGAACAGGCGGTGGCGGCGGTGGCAAAGGCGGATCGGGCGGGGGAACAGGAGGCACCGGCGGCACGGGTGGAAAAGGGGGCACTGGGGGAACGGGAGGCGGTGGAGGCGGAGTTCCGCGCGGCGGGCTCGGTCAGCCCTTCGCGAATCCGAATTTCACCCAGCCGCGCGCAATCGTGCCGCCATTTCCGGCGTCGGCCACGACGAACCAGCAGGTGCTTTATGCGCTGGCAGCAGGAACGGGCGGTTTTCCGATATTCAACACGAACGATCTGCTCAACGGTCTGCAAAGGATAGCCGCCGAACAGAACGAATACTATCTCCTTGGATTTGCACCATCAGACTCCGCAGAGGGAAGTTGTCACACTTTAAAGGTTAGAGTGGAACGGAGCGGGACGAACGTGCGCGCGCGCAGCGGGTACTGCAACGTAAGACCAACGGACGCTCTGGCTGGCAAACCGATCGAAAAAGACCTTGAAGCGCATGCTTCGGCTGCGACTGCAAATTCTCCCGCGGGTTCGCTGCAAGCCCCCTATTTCTACACGGCTTCGAATGAAGCGCGAGTAAACCTGGCGATGGAAATTCCACCGTCTTCCGTGGAATTTAATAAAGTAAAGGGCAAGTATCATGCCGACGTCAATGTTCTCGGTATCGCGTACCGGCAGGACGGTTCAGTGGCGGCGCGTTTCAGCGACGGACAAACATTCGATCTCGAAAAGGATGAATGGAAGGAGCTCACGAAAACACCTATTCATTATCAAAACCAATTCGTGATCGGCCCCGGCCAATATCGCTTAACTGTGGTTCTATCTGGCGGCGGGCAAAACTTTGGAAAATACGAAACGCCACTCAATATTGACACGTATGACGGCAAGACATTCAGTCTTAGCGGCATTGCTCTAACGAAACACCTCGTGCGAGTGTCCGATCTCGGCGGAGCCCTCGACGCGGACCTGCTCGCCGATCACACGCCGCTTGTCGTCCACCAAATGGAAGTCGTTCCCTCTGGGAATAATCGGTTCAAGAAGACAGACAAAGTAGCGCTCTACGCTCAAATGTATGACCCCGCAGTAGCCAGCCCAAACCCGCCGTCGCTCCGCGTCGCATATCAGGTAGTGGATCAGAAAACCGGGAAGCCGGTATTTGCCACCGGAACCATTGACGCTTCGCCATTCGTGGAAAAGGGAAGCCCGGTCGTCCCGTTGGCTCTCATGATTCCGACCGATACTTTCGCCCCGGGAACGTATCGCATCGAGTTGCAAGCCGGCGAAGCCGGCGGGGCCTCCTCTCCGGTGCGAATGGCGGAGTTTGTAATGGAATAGAAGAATCGAGCCGAAACGGCGAATCCAAGCCAGGCGTCTAAATCCCGTCAAAACCAATACAGCGCGCGGCCGGATCGCGGCATCATATCCGGCGCCCTTACACAAGCCATCATGAATGTGGAGCTAACCGCACGCCGCTTCGTCACGCACTTCTGCGCGTCGGGAAGGTTTCTTGCTTGTTGGTAGGGGAAAGAAATATCTGGCGATTTGTCGTAAGTCTTCTTAATCCTCGCCGATGCATGAGCTTGAAAAGAAATGGAACTCGCTCCGGTGTTAGACGGAATTTAACCGAATCGCACAGGACTTTTCTCAATTTGACACTGATCGGGCCTAAACCTGTGAGTCTGGAGACAATTCAGCTGATGCTAAGGAAAACCCGGCTCTATTTCGCTTTGGCAGTGGTCGCGCCTTCACTTTTTACCCTCGCAGCGTGCGGAGGTAGCGGCGCGACAAAGATTAATTCGATTTCCATCACTCCCACGACGGCTACCGTTCCCGTCAATACAACAACTCAATTTACCGCTACGGTGAATCTGTCAAATTCATCCACGACCACAAACACGACGGTCACCTGGGAAGTGAACGGCGTAGCGGGTGGCAGTTCAAGTATCGGGACGATTGCCCCGTCTACCACGGACGTTCAAGTTGGCATTTATACCGCTCCCGCCGTCGCTCCCGGAGGCACGGACAACGGACAAGTTGACGTGACTGCGGTTGCGACGCAGCTCAATTCCGGTACGGGCACAACGACGACGACAGTTACGTCAAACACAGCAGTAGTGACCATCGGTGCAGGGACAGGACTCGCCGTCACCCCCACCACGACCACAGTCCCTGCAGGCGGTAGCCACCTCTTCACCGCGACTCTAAATAGCGTGGCCGACCCGAACGCCAGCTGGACGATCACTTCCGCGAAGGGGGGCGAAATCGGTTCGATCGATCCAACCACCGGGCTTTACGAGGCGCCATCCTTTCCGCCACCCGGAGCCACAATTACGGTCACAGCGACAGACGGAGCGGCAACCGCAACTGGGACCGCGACAATTGTCTACTCCGACGCTTCGTTGAAAGGACCTTTTGCATTTTCTTATTCCGGCGACAACTCATCCGGCTACTTCGCAGTTGCGGGAAGTTTCGTCACCGATGGAAACGGCACGGTTGTGAGCGGTGTGGAAGATATCGACAGTTTCTCGACGGGGGTGTCAGGTCCGCTCGCAGTCAGCGGTACATACCTGGTGGGGCCGGATGGACGAGGAACGGTGAGCCTGAATTCCGGGCTTCAATCTGCCGGCACGCTCGCATTTGTTCTCACCACGAACCAGCACGGTTTGCTGATTCGTTTCGACAAAAACGTCACCGGCAGCGGAACCCTCGACCAACAGAACCTGAACGATCTTACGATTTCGTCTACCGTCATCAATGGACCCTACGTCTTCAGCATTTCGGGAGCGGACACAAGCTTTCGTCCGATGGGAGTCGCCGGCAAATTCTCTGCGAACGGTGGAGGAGGAGTGACGGCACCGACGATACTGGATGCCAAGATCAACGGCGTTGCTACGACAAGCGATACAAGTCTGGCCGGTTCTTACTCCTTTGACGCCACGAGATCCGGCACCGGCCGCGGGACCATCACGCTAACATCCAACACGACCATTTCGCAGCAATATGCCTTCTACGTCGTCGACAGCACACACGTTCATCTCGTCGAAAGCGACAATAACGCCTTTCTTGCAGGAGACATGTTTGCTGCGCCAGCGGGAAATTCGTTCTCGGTAAGCGAGCTGACCGCCGGCAATTACCCATTCACGAATGGCGGCACGTCGAGTACGGGAGCTTACGCGAGCGGCGGAGTATTCCTCTCTGACGGCGGTGGAAACATCAAGAGCGGTATCACGGATGTGAATAATGCCGGAACGATTCAGTCAGCCTCGATGCTGGGTTCGTGTGCTTACACCGTGGACCAAACAACCGGCCGAATCGACTTAAAGCTATGTCCCTCGGGTGCGAGCGCCTCTGAATTTGCGGCGTACCTCACATCAACCGGTTCCGCCGTGATGCTAGAGCTCGATTCCGCTGCCACCGCAAATGGTATGGCGGTTCCGCAGAAAGCCCTGACGTCGTCCGTGAGCGGGATCTTCGCGCTCGGTTTAGGAGGCCAAGGAATCTTTCACAATAGTCCTTCGTCCTATCAGCCGGATGCGAGCGGACAGATCACTTTGACGGGCACATCTGTGGGTGGTGGAAATATCGATATCAACACCTTCAACTCCGTGTTCCAAACCGATCCTTTGGACACAGTGAACAGCACGGTTGCTGCTGCGGACGGCACCTTCGGCCGCGGAACAGCCAAGATTCTCGGAACCAATCCGGCCATCACGTTTAATCTCTCGTATTACATCGTGGACGACAACACGGCCCTGCTGCTAGGCGCGGACACCGTTCGCACGCAGACGGGCATCATCACGTTGCAGTCTCCTACAAACTGAGGAATTAAGTGCGCGGCAGCTAGCGGGTGCGTTCGTCGTGCTCGATCTTGCCGTCGCGGAGACGGATCACGCGATGGGCGTGCGCGGCGATATCGTGTTCATGCGTGACGAGAATGATGGTATTGCCTTGCTGATGTAAGCGGGCGAAAAGCCCCATAATTTCCTCGCCCGTGGCGGAATCGAGGTTTCCTGTGGGCTCGTCCGCAAGCAGAATAGATGGCGAATTCACGAGCGCTCGGGCGATCGCTACTCGCTGCCGTTGTCCGCCGGACAGCTCATTCGGCTTGTGCATCATCCGATCCGAAAGATCCACTTGCTTCAACGCTGCTTTTGCCCGTTCAATCCGCTCCTCAGCGTGCGTTCCGTTGTAGATCATGGGTAGCTCGACGTTATGCAGCGCCGTCGCGCGTGGCAATAGATTGAAAGTTTGAAAGACGAACCCGATTTCCTTATTCCGGATGTATGCCAGCTCGTCGTCGTTGAGTTCGCTGACGAGCTTGCCCGCCAGCCAGTACCTCCCCTTCGTAGGCGAATCGAGGCAGCCAATCAGATTCATCAAAGTGGATTTGCCCGAGCCGGAAGGGCCCATGACCGCGACGTACTCGCCTTTCTTGATTTCCAAGCTTACGCCGCGCAGGGCATGCAACTTCTCCGCGCCCATTTCATAGGTTTTCCAGAGGTCTTCAACCTGGATGACAATTCCTGAAGTGATAAGATCTTCGCGGTAGCTTTGTAGGATGCCGGCCTGTTCGACAGCCATTCTTACGAGCTCCTTGGATTTGAACCTTGCCCCTCTAGCTTGTTAACTCTTCGCGCTTCGGCACGGTGTTATCCACTTTGATGCTCGCTCCAGGCTTGAGAGTTCGCAGAGCCTTGTAGCTGCCGATCACAATTTCGTCGCCTTCGCGCAAGCCGTTCGTCACCTCGATGTCCGTGACGCCGCTAATTCCTGTCTTTACCGGAACGAACTCCACCTTCTTGCCGCGCAAGACGAAAACTCCAGTGACGTCTTCCGGCGAGCCCTTCCCCGCCGGCTTTGACGCCGCCAGGGTGACGTTGTCGCTCTTGCCTTGTTTCGCCTCGTCGAGCTCTTTTTGAGAGCGAACTGCAATCGCCTGAATCGGAATCGTCAGCACGGCCTGCTTTTGCGCGGTCTGAATCTTCGCCGTCGAGGAAAGGCCCGGACGAATCGAAGCCGGCGCATTGTCAATTGTTACCACCACTTTGAAATCGCGCGCCTCTTGCGTATTGGCGGTCGTTTGCGTGGTGGCGGCTTGGCCCGAAGTCCGAAGAATTGCCAGCTCGCCAACTTGACTCACCCGGCCTGTGAATATTTTCCCCGGCACGGCATCGATTGTCACGTCGGCTGTCTGGCCTTCGCGCACGTTGGTTATATCCGTCTCGTCCACTTTCACTTCGGCCGTGACGATGCTCATGTCCGAAATCGTCATCAGAAAGCTGCCCTCGGCATTCTGAATGCCGGGCACCACGTTTTCGCCCACGCGCACCGCGATATAGCTCACGATACCGTCGATGGGCGCGGTGTAAGTCGTTTTCCGGAGGACGTCCTTCGTATGAGTTAGGACTGCGCGGCTCTGTGCGGCGGTGGAACGCGCTTGCTCCCGGGCCGCGCGCGTCTGCTCCACCTGCGCCTGGCTGGCATTGAGCGCCGCCGTTGCGCCGTTGTGCACGGCTCTGGAAGCGTCGTAATCCTGCTTGGAAATGAGCTGTTCCTTGTAGAGCTGCTGTGAGCGCTCCCAATCGAATTTGGCTTTTTCGAGGTCAGACTGGCGCTGCGCCAGTGTAGCAATCGCCGATTGGTAATTCGCATCGGACACCCGCATACCAGCTTCCGCCGCCTCGATGCTCGCGATTTGGGCTTGGACATCGGCGCCTGGCTGAATGTTCTCAAGGTGCAGGAGAACATCGCCCTTCTTGACGTGGTCGCCTTCCTTCACATTGATTTCCGTGATCTTCCCGAATCCCTCGCCCATTACGTTGGTGTAGTTCTTCGGTCGAATCTCGCCAGAGGCCGTAACGATAGACGTCAGGTCCTGCCGGACCACTCGCCCGCTTTGCACGGTAACAACGCCCTTGTTTAGCTCGTATGAGACGACGCCATAGGAAATTCCTGCGGCGACAAGAACCCCCGCACCAATCGCCACTTTCTTCCACGTCTTCATGCGACCAACCTGTATAAGTAAATATGATGCGAATAACAAGCCGCTTCACGAACAACTCATTTGATAGTACGCCTGGGCGGCTCGGAATGTTTCTTGTTTAGACGTAAGGTCGCGGGTAAGGACAGGCAGGCTCACTGCTTGCGAGTTCCTTGCTCCTAACTCCTTAAGTCAAGCGCTCGAACACCATGGGAAGAAGCATTCTAAATCCAAATGGCCCCGAAGGAAACGGCCCAGCAATTGTCCTCGAATCTTCACGTAGCCACACGTACTTGGCGGGCGGGGGTCGAATGTCCCGTAATGGGAGCCCAGCTGCCTTTAATTCAAGCCAGCGGGCAACCCGTGGTCGGGAGTAGCCATTCCAACCCTCCAAGGGCTTTCCGTCGTTGACCTGTACTAGGGGACAGGTTAGACTTTTGGGGCTTTGGGGCGTCTAAGAGGTACCAATGGACCGGGGGTTCAAGCTGCTTCTTCTCGGGATTTTAGCCGGGAGCTTGGCGTGTGCGCCAGGTGTGGTCGCGCAGGATTCTACCCATAATCAGACAGATCAGAAATCGGCGAAGCAGGCGGCAAAGCAGAAGGCAAAGAGCGACAAGGACCTCTTCAAAGAACTCGATTCTCAGTATAAGAAGTGGCTGAACGAAGACGTCGTCTACATCATTACGCCCGAGGAACGCAGCGCTTTCGTGCACCTCCAAACCAACGAGGAGCGCGAGCAATTCATTGAGCAATTCTGGCAGCGCCGGAATCCGGATCCCGATACTGCCGAAAATACTTTCAAAGAAGAGCATTATCGCCGGATTGCGTATGCCAATGAGCACTACGCCTCTGGTATCCCGGGATGGAAATCGGACCGAGGGCGAATCTACATCATGTGGGGTCCGCCAGACGAGGTTGATACACACCCGAGCGGTGGCAGTTACGACCGTCCGGCGAACGAGGGCGGCGGCAGCACATCGACCTTTCCCTTCGAAGACTGGCGGTACCGCTATCTCGAAGGCATCGGCGAGGACGTCAACATCGAATTCGTCGACCCGACTATGACGGGCGAGTACCGCCTGACGATGGACCCGAGCGAAAAGGATGCTCTCACCTATGTCCCCGGCGCTGGCTTAACACAAATGGAATCCCTGGGTCTTTCAAGCAAAACGGCTCGGTTCAACAATACAGACGGCACTCGTACGGCATACGGACCCGCAGGGCCGACCGCAAGTCAAAACGAATTCACACGACTGGAGTTGAACGCAAAGATTCAGCGGCCCCCACCAGTCAAGTTCAAGGATCTCGAAGCGGTAGTTACATCGCGCCTCGTTAAAGACCAGGTGAAATTTGACTACCGGTTCGATTTCCTGAGAATTACGTCGGACACTGTGTTAGTTCCAATCACGGTACAGATTCCGACGCGGCAATTGAGCTTCGCAGAAAAAGATGGGGTCGATTCGGCGACTGTGAACCTGTTTGCCCGAATCACTACGCTTAGCGGCCGACCCGTGCAGACGTTCGAGGACACGGTGCACCGGGATGTGCCCGCGGCACTGCTGCAACAATCGCTGAGCACGTCTTCGATTTACCAAAAGGCGGTACCGCTCAGCCCGGGCCTCTACCGTCTCGATATCGTGCTGAAGGACGTGAACAGCAACAACGTCGGCGTCGTTAATACCCGTCTGGCCGTGCCGCGATTTGAGGACGACAAGCTTTCCGCGAGTTCGCTTATCATCGCCGACCAGATTCAGCGCGTCTCCGCCAAAGATATTGGCCTCGGGCAATTTGTACTGGGCGATGTGAAGGTCCGCCCTAAAATGGATTCCGCATTTTTGCCGTCCGAAACGATGGGCGTCTTCCTGCAAGTCTACAATCTGAAAGTCGATGAAAAAACGCATAAAGCGGATGTTTCGGTTCAATTTCGTGTGTTGAAAGACAAAGAAACCGAGCCGCTCAAGAAATTCGATCTGACTTCTGACCAGATTCCCGAGCATGGCGAGGAAATGACGCTGCAGAATGTGGTGACGCTTGGTTCGTTCGGTCCCGGCAAATACAAGCTCGAAGTGGCCGTAACAGACAATCTCGCGAAACAAACGATTACACCAGCTTCGGAATTCACCGTGAAGGCCGCGGCCTCTCCTGCGGCTCCTCAGGGGAAGTGAGGCATCGTGAATCTTAAATTGATTCGCGTCTTGGGCCTGGGGTTCGGGTTGCTTTTGCTGTGCGTGCTGACGGCGGCGGCTGCGCCAAACTCCGGGAAAATTTCAGGAGTTGTGATGGATCCCACGGGAACGCCGCAGATGGGCGCCACCGTCTCAATCTCAGCCGAAAACCTGCTAAGCATTTCTCCCACCGACCTCCTCACGAATGATCGAGGCCGCTTCTCGATTACCACTCTGGCGCCTGGGATGTACGCGATCAAAGTGACTCTAGCTGGCTTCATGCCTGCGATTCAGCAGCACGTTCAGGTGAGCGATCAACAAACGACTCTGCTAGAAATCGTGCTCGGGTCGGTCCTTTCGTCGTTCGAAAAACTGCGGAAGCAACCTGCTGAGCAACTGGCATCAGACGAATGGATCTGGGTGCTTCGCAGTTCATCTGCCACACGGTCGATTTTGCGCTGGCAGGACGGAACAGTCATCGTCGAAGGGATTCCAAATCAAGGCGAAGTTGTTCAAGCGCAGGCGATTCACGGACGCTTCGATATAACTTCCGGTTCTGATCACCCCGGCTCGGTTTCAAACTTTGCAGATTCTCCTGCAACAGCTTTTGCTTATGACGTTGCTGTGGGAGAAAACGGGCGGCTCTACATGGCCGGCCAGTTCAGCTACGAAGGCGGCGCTCCTGCGGGAGGATTGGTAGCCGAATGGGTTCCGTCGGGGAAAATTGGCAACGGTCCGGTTACCAGCGTAGTGGTGCGCGAGTCCGAGCTCGGGGCGAATGGCCCAATATTTCGCGGCATCCGCGTATCGCACGATAATCAGATGGCGTTGACCGATCGCGTGAGTCTTCGCTATGGCAGCGACTATGTGGCGGCAGGGCTGCGGGAGTCCACGATGGCATTGCGCCCGCGCGGCGAGGTTGCCATACAACTCTCGCCGTCTTGGCAACTCGAAGCACTCGCGGCCATGAGCACCTGGCAGCAGACTCCGGACGGCTCGCAGGCCGGACTGCAGTCGGCGATGAATTCCCTCGATGCGTTCCCGACATTGTTGATTCGCAATGGCCGTCCGGTTTTCGAGAACAACCTGCACGCTGAGATCGCCGTCGAACACGCGCTGAGCAAAAGTTCTACTGTCAGCGTCGCTGTATTCCATGACAATTCGAGCCACACGGCTGTCTTTGGACGCGGGCCTGTCTCGGGCGGAGATTTTCTTCAGGACTATTTTTCTAACGTCTTCGCCTACGACGGCGGAAGAACCAATTCGACGGGCGCGCGCGCGGCATTCCATCACCAATGGACCGACAATGTCGATACCACGATCGTCTATGATTACGCGGGAGCTCTCGTGCCGGATGACGACGTTTTTGAGGCGTCATTGCGCGATCAACTCGTAACTCGATATCGCCAGAGCCTCGCTGGACGAGTCTCCGCCAGCGTGCCACGCCTCGGAACGAAGCTTTCCGTCGGGTACAAATGGATTGGGGGACCAGCGGTCTCGCATCTCGATCCATACGGCGAATCCTTGTTTCATCTCGATCCCTATCTGAATATGGAAATCCGCCAGCAACTTCCCAGTTTCTTTCCCGGCCATATGGAAGCCTTAGCCGACTTCGGAAACCTCCTAGCGCAGGGATACGTCCCAGTTGCTACGGGAGATGGCCGGGTGATCCTCGTGCCTTCCTATCGGTATTTCCGCGGAGGGCTGAGCGTTCAGTTTTAACGCTTTATCCCCTACCGGAATTGGGAAGGCATATCCCAGAAACAGAACTTCAATCGACCAAATAACTCGCACTGCGTCCTAACATGAACAAAAATAGGCACTTCCTAAATATGAAATCTGTGATTCTTGGAAATCTACGTGCTGGCATAATGGCAGAAGGATAAGGGTGTAGGTGCGTGAACGATAGCCTTCGCATGCGGCTCGGCGCAGTAGTACTGGCCATCCTCACGCTTGTGGCCGTAATTTTCGCCGTCCTAAACTATCAGCAGCGTTCCCGCTATATCTTGCCGGACGACGGCGTCACGTGGATGGATAGCCCTCAGGGCGTCGTGGCATGGCACGTCGTGGCGGATTCGCCCGCTGCAAGAGCCGGAATCAAGCAGGGCGATTACGTGCAGTCCGTTCGCGGCTTCTCGATTCATCGGGCAACGGACGTGACCCGGGTTCTGTTCCGCGTGGGCCCGTGGGCTGAAGTTCGATACGGAATGCGGCGGGACGGCGCGACTTTTGAGACGCCGCTTGTAACCGCGCCGCAGGAAAATCCCTCGTCGATCGAGAATTATCTGCGATTTACGGCGCTGCTTTATTTATTCATCGGGCTGTTTATTTTTGCTCGCCGCTGGAACGCTCCTCGCGCAATTCACTTTTATATCTTCTGCCTTGTTTCGTTCATTCTTTACAGCTTTCACTACAGCGGCAAGCTGAATTCGTTCGACTACACGATCTACTGGTGCAACGTCGTCGCTCTGCTTTTTCAGCCAGCCCTCCTAGTTCATTTCGCACTCGTGTTTCCCGAACGACGCGGCTGGATTTGGCCAAAACTGGCTCTCACGTATGCAATCCCCACAGCTCTTTTGACGCTGCACATTTTCATCGCCTTCGGCACGCTTAATTTCCTGCCGGCTGTAAGCACTCGCTACTGGCTCGATAAAGTGGAGCAAGCGAATCTGGGAATTTACTTCCTGGTCGCCGCGGTTATTTTCTTGATGAGTTATCGCCGCGCTCCCACCGCTATTCTCCGGCAGCAGCTGAAGTGGGTTGCTGGCGGCACGTTTGCTGGCACGATTCCGTTTCTGCTGCTGTACATTGTGCCGTACGTTTTCGGCGTCGTCCCGGCATCGTGGATGAAGGCGTCAGCCTGCTCTCTGGCGCTGATCCCCCTGTGTTTCGGTTACGCCATCATCCGCTACCGACTCATGGACGTCGACATCATTTTCAAGCGCGGCCTCGCTTACACATTTGCGACCGCAGGCGTGGTAGCCATCTACTTTGCCGCGGTGGCATTAATCGGCGAGGCGTTCCATACGACCTTGACGGCGGGCCCGACCGGTAGCGTCATCGCGATTGTCGTTGCGGCGTTTTTGTTCCAGCCGTTGCGCGACTGGGTGCAGGCGCGGCTCGATCGTTTCTTCTACCGCGATCGGTTGGACTATCGACGCACGCTAATCGAGTTCGGCTCTGCGCTTACGAACGAAGTCCGGCTTGAGCCTCTGGTTGGATCTGTACTCGACCGCGTGTCACAAACGCTTCTTGTTGATCGTCTTGCAATTTTTCTTGAGGATCCGGCCAACCCGGCGAACTTCGTGCTTTCACGTTCGATGGGTGTGCGCCCAGAGGGCGCGCTCGATCTCAGTTTTCTGGATCCTTCGCGGCCGGCGCTCGAGCGCGGTTGCCTCTTCTTCGAATCGGGCCGCGCCGCCGTTCAGGAAACTGAGTCAGTTCGCCACGCACTCGAAGAGCTCGATTTAAATTACTTCATCGCGTGCCGCTTCCGCGAGCGTACTGTCGCGGTGCTCGGCCTTGGCAAGACGGTTGACGGCGACTATCTTTCGAGCGACGACCTTGAGCTTCTCTCGACGATTGCCGGCTACATCGCGATCGCCATTGAGAATGCGCGCCTTTATCAATCGCTCGAACAAAAGGCCATGCAAGTCGAGCGCCTCAAGGATTTCAGCGAGAATATCGTCGAGTCGCTCAACATCGGAGTGCTCACGGTTGATCTCGAAGACCGAATCGAATCCTGGAATCCTCAGCTCGAAGGTTTGCTCGGGATTCTTCGTCAGGACGCGATTCGCAAGCGCCTGCAGGAAGTTCTGCCGCCGGATTTGGTCGCGGAAATTGCTGCGCGAGCGGCCGGAGATCATGTTTCGGGAATCTACAAATTCCGCCTGAACACGCGCAGCGGCAGCCCACTCGTGATCAACGCTTCGATCGCCCCGCTCGTCGGTAAAAACGGAACTCGGCTCGGACGGCTAATTCTACTCGACGACATCACGCAAAGAGTTCGGCTGGAAGAGCAGATGGTGCAGACCGAGAAGCTCACCTCGCTCGGGTTGTTAGCGGCAGGCGTCGCGCATGAAGTGAATACTCCGCTCGCGGTGATTTCGAACTACATTCAGATGCTCGCAAAGCAGATCCCGTCCGACGATCCGCGCCAGAAAACGATTGAACGCATCGTCAAACAGACCTTCCGCGCCAGTGAAATCGTCAACAATCTGCTTAACTTCTCGCGTACTGGCGCTGCCGAGTTCGTCGAAGTGGATGTGAACCACGTCCTCGAGGAAACCCTCACGCTGGTGCAGCATCCATTCAAGACTGCGCAGGTGAAAGTGATTAAGAATTACACGCGGGAATTGCCGGCAGTTCTCGGCTCGACAACGCGCTTACAGCAGGTGTTTCTGAATCTCTTCATGAACGCGCGCGACGCGATGCCGGGCGGCGGGATGTTGGAAGTCCGAACAGGCGCCCATAACGGTTCGATTGAAATTGAGGTCACCGACACGGGCGCGGGTATTCCACCAGAGCACCTTCATCGCATTTTCGATCCATTTTTCACAACAAAGGCCTCCGGAAGGGGCACCGGGCTGGGTCTTTCGGTGAGCTACGGCATCATAAAGGAGCACGCGGGGAAGGTTGACGTGCGCTCCACGCCGGGCAAGGGAACATCCTTCCGGCTCGAATTCCCCGTAGCAAGAAAACCTGTCCATGCCTAAAGGATCCATACTCGTCGTCGACGACGAAATCGAAATTCGAGAAGGCCTCGAAGCACTTCTCACGTCCGAAGGTTTCGAAGTCACGCCCGCAGACACCGGCGAAGCCGGATTGCAGAGGCTCGAAGATCGTCCTTTCGACTTGATGTTGCTCGATGTGAGTTTGCCGGACCGCAACGGTCTCGAGCTGCTTCGCGAGATTCGCCGCCGCGACCCGAACCTCTCGATTATTCTTATCACCGCATTTGGCTCGATCGACATGGCCCGCGCGGCCTTCAAGGGCGGCGCGCAGGATTTCATCACTAAGCCTTGGTCGAACGACGAACTCATTGCGCAGGTTTCTGTCGCGATTGAAGGCCGCCGGCTGCGCGAAGAAAACGTCCAGCTCAAGCGCGCGCTCAAGCAGCGCTACAATTTCCCCAGCATTATCGGCAAGAGCGAAAAAATGCTCGCCGTCTTTGACCTGATCACGCAGGTGGCGCCGTCGCGTTCCACCGTTCTGATCTATGGCGAGAGCGGCACGGGCAAGGAATTAATCGCTAAGGCGATCCATTCGGCTTCGACTCGCGCGGACAAGGCTTTCATCCCAGTTAATACCGGCTCGATCCCTGTCGATCTGCTCGAATCGCAGCTTTTTGGGCACGTCAGAGGCGCGTTCACGAGCGCTGTCGCCTCCAAGAAGGGACTGTTCGAGGTTGCCGACCAGGGAACGATTTTCTTCGATGAGATTTCGACGATTAGTCCCGAAACGCAAGCCAAGCTGTTGCGCGTGATCCAGGAACGCGAATTTATGCGTCTGGGCGGCACGGACACCATCAAGGTTGACGTCCGCATCCTCACCGCGTCAAATGAAGATCTGGCCAAGCTCGTGCGCGAAGGGCGCTTCCGGGACGATCTGTATCACCGCTTGAATGTGATTTCAGTTCAGCTCCCGCCCCTGCGCGACCGCAAGGAAGACATTCCCCTGCTCATCGACCGCTTCCTCGAGCAGTTCTGCCATGAAAACGGCAAGCCGCCGCGCCAGTTCTCGCACGGCGCAATGAAGCTCTTGATGGATTACGACTGGCCCGGTAACGTGCGCGAACTCGAAAATGTCGTCGAACGTGCAGTGGTGCTTTCTACTCAAGAAGGACTCGACGTAGATCTGCTGCCCGAAAGCGTTCGCACGCGCGAGATCGTAAAGGGCGTCCGCCTACAGCTCGCTGAGTTTCTGCCTCCGCTTCCAGGCGAGGTGGGTGCGCGCACTACGGCCCCAGCCCCATCGCTCTTTGAGATTCTCGAGGAAGTGGAGCGCCGCATCATCGTCGATATGCTCGAACGCACCAACTGGAACCAGACCGAGGCAGCCGAGCGTTTTCAGATTCCGCTTTCCACGTTGAACCAGAAAATCAAACGTCTCGGTATTGAAACCCGCCGCCGCGCCAATCCGCCTCGTGGCGGTTACGGCTATACTTCCGATCCTGCCGATTTTCCGGCCAGCAAATAACCGGAATTACGGTAGATCAATCTTACTTTGATTCCCAATCGAGATACCTGCGTCTCACAGAGACGTGTTTCGATCGACGTGAAAGAAAATGGTTGGAACGCCGCCGAAGAGGGCGGCGTCCCAACCCGAGGCTTCGAGCCCTTGCATGCGAGACAGCGTTATTGGGCGTTCGCCAGCGCTTCCACAGCGCTCAGCAAAGCTTGGGACTGCTGAACAAGCTGCCTTTCCGAGTTCTCGTGGATTCGCTGATTGTTGAATTCGGCGTTCCGCAATAGATCGGCCATCTGTGACGCTATGGCATCCCGCTGAGTGGTGATTGCGCTCAAATCGTTCTCAAGATTGATATACGCCGAGTCGTCCCCGGGGCTTCCGGAAGCGAGCGCCCGCGTGGAAATCACCAGGCTGGCGCGTGCCAGGTCCGCAGTCGGCGCGTTGATTTGCTTGTAAGCCCGCGCGAGTTCTGTGAACTGGGCGCCACTGTCACGAATGCCCACCGGGAGCGCCCATCCAAAGAACTCTTCCGCAAGCACGCGCCCATCGGAAGGGTAATCGTCCTTGAGGCCGGTCAACGCCAGCATCGTGGGACGAATATCTGTGTGATCGGACCACACGTCGGGATCGATTCGTTTGTTCTGCACGCCGGACCCAACGAGTCCAAGGAAAGTAGTCACGATCTCCTTGTCGATGCCACCATGGTTCCAGGCAAACCCGTGATCCTGGAAGGCACACGGCGAACTGCAATTCGGATCCCCAGTCAAATTGAAGTAATTCGGGTTGCCGAACATTACAAAGGACGGCGTTCGCTGCGGATCGCCCGTGATCATGTGCAACAATTTCAATTCCACAGGGTCGGCCAGCGCTTCCGTCAGATTGTCCGTGTTGCCGGTGAGGGGATTCGTCGCTGTCAATTTCGCGGCGGCGCGCTCGAACGATCGAGCCAGCGGGTCGCCCACTGCCGGATTTCCTTCGATGTAGAACACAGGCACCATATCAAATTGAATGTCGAAGGTCGAAGTGATGTTCTCTTCAGTGGCCATCAAACCGGTCAGATTTGTGTCGAATTCTCCCACATCGCTCATGCCGGTTACCGGATTGATGTAGTTGCACGGGACTGTCACGCCGTCGCATCCAGGATTGAACGGGCCGCCGCCAGAGTAATGGTCGCCCTCGTCCGCCGTGATGACGAACAGTGTATTGTGTTTGTCGATCCCATCCGCTTTCAACCTTTCAAAAAATTTCCCAAATGCCTCGTTGTAGGCCGCCAGTTGTGCAACGTAACAGGGATCGCCCGGCCCGAGGCCAGCATCACCAAATCCGTCGCCCTGCTCGGTGGGCCCCTGGCACACTGCGGGTCCAAATGCATTCTCCGGGGACGCTACTGTTTCGTGGTTGTCGTGTGCATCCGAGATATAGGCATATGTTACTGGCACGCCGTGCTCCTGCATTGCCGCCACGTACCCGAGTGTCTGCGCCGCGGAAATCCCGCCGAACCCGGGGAACCCCACGTCGCCGTTGCCATCCTGAATCACGTTGCCATCCACGTCCAGTAGCGGCCCGCTGGGGCTGATCACTGGCGCGACGAATTTGTGGCCATACAATGCCTTAAATCCGCTGTAGCCGCCCGGCTCATCCGGAAGAACGTCGGGCAGGCCGTGGTTCGCATCCGAGCACAGGGCATTCCCGCTCGCGCAGTGTATAGAGATTCCTTCAAAATCAGCGACTGCCTGGCCGAAATTGGAGTTCGCTTCGGCAAGGGCGGCCGCGAGAATTGTAGGAGCGTTTTTAAAAACAGTTTTGATATCACCGTTGACGTTTTCGAGCTCAATATTCGCGATAGATGCCGCTCCCACGTTGCAACCCGCTCTTGTCCAAGGAACCCATGGCGCTGGTGCATTCTTCCCGTCCGGCGTAATCATGAAGAAACTTGGGTCAGTCGTCGTGTTCACGATGTCTGTCCAATATTGAAACGAGGAGGCAAAGCCGTCGAAGAACTTGCTGCCTGGCGGATTGAACCAGCCGAAGGAATTAGCGATGGGCATGCCATGACGGTCTCCATACACACCTGTCTCGGACGTGATTATGTCATCCGCGGTGTGTGATTTCAGCGGAGTATGGTGATTCGTCATCAGCACGCCATTGTTCGTGATGAAATTCAAAAGGTTGGGCATCTGTTCGAGATCGGAGGGGACGTTGGGATTGTCGCGAGTGAAGTGAACATCTATTCGGTCCAGAACTCTCAGTACCTGCTGTGGGCAATGGCCTCCCTTCCGTTGATATCGGAAACACAGCTCCTCCGATCGGCGCAAAAATGAACGTGAATGCCACAACGACGGCCAACGTCTGCCGGAGCCGGGCTGAAAAATGGACGTTTTCGGCACGAAATGGGCGCGGAAAACCACTGACAAGTTTGCCGTTAGTTCGCAAGGCAGACCCTCCTCAAAAAAGATGCATTTCTTGTAGGCTGATTCGAGCGGGGCTGGGTTAACCCGATTGGAAAAACAGATTAATAATCCGCAACCGGTATGAAGTCAACCCTAAGTTTGAAGAAAATTTTGAGCCAAGATAGCGAGGCCTTCCTTACGTTACGAGCGGGCGTCCCGCCAGATTCTCCAGAATCCGGTAAGGTGCCGCGTTTGGAGCAGCTAGCGCTTGCGTGGGGATCAGAAGGGTTTGCTCGATGGCGTACTGGCCGGAGATTACGGCGTGCGCCACGCAGTCCGTAAACACGAGCCAGGTGGCGAGAGGCGGAAATTCCAATCGAAATTTTGGACAGCTTTCCTGAAACTTGGAATTCTCTTTCAAATAGTCGTGAAAACGCAGCATAAACATGTCGTAGGGTGTTCTTCCCATGCCACGGAACCCAAGCTTTTCGCCCCAGGATTGCACGGTGCGACTGATTGCGGTATCGCCCGCTGCAATCTGTCCTAGCCCCGCATCATTCGCGAACTGGCGCGCGAGCGATTCAAAACTTTCCGTTGTGTTCCAAACGCGCGGGCACTTGGGATTGAGATTGGTAAACACCCGCAGGATTCGCCCGCCACGCGTTGGCCGGCTCGGAAAGGCATCCACATGCAGCAGGTCGTTTCGTTTGTGGATGGGAAGGTCTCGGCCCTCCTCCTCGATCGGGCGGAAACTGGAGAAATCGAGGGTCCATTTCGTCGCGTAAGGCGCCAGGAATTTCGTCAGAAACGCGATCACCTGCGCGCTGTAGTTCCTCATGATCGTGTGGATCCGTTCGATCGTCCGCGCATCGCCTGAAACGCCGCGCAGGATATCTTCCGACGGCCGGTAGGACACATTCTTGTGCAGCCGCAATTCTGTCCACTGCTGCGCGAGAAGAAATTCCTGGTCCTCAATTGGGAAATGAAAAGGAAGCGCTCGAAAGAAGACGATCTGTCCCTTCTCCAGAAGTTCGCAATACGATCGCGCGCGGGCAGCCACTTGTTCCCGTCCGGACCAGCCCCCAGGCAAGCGGTAATCTTCCACCTGAATCCAAGGCGCCGGGGTAGTGTCGGTTCGCTTCGGCTGCACGGGAGTCGAAACTCCTAACCGCTGGCCGCGCTGGAGCGCTTATAACCAGGTGGCAGAAGCGTAGTCGTGAGGTCAACACCGGAAAGATCGACGCGGTCGAGGTTCGTCTCGCGCAAAATAGTCGTTTGCAAAATTGCGCCTTCGAAATCCGCTCCGCTTACGTTGGCCTGGCGGAAATTCGTCGCTCCAAAATTTGCGCGCCGCAGATTCGCATCGCGCAGATCCGCGCGAAAAAGCTCCGCTCCACCCACCTGCGCCTCAGAGAGGTCTGCACCGATTAGATTTGCTTCCGTGAGGTCCGCCTTGCGCAGGTCAGCACGATGCAGCTTGGCCTTGCTGACATCGGCGGATGCGAGCTTTGCCTCGCGAAGATTGGCACGGCTCAGATTTGCGCCTTGCAGGTTTACATAGGCGAGATTCATCTTGTATAAATCCACGCGAGAGAGGTCTGCGCCGGCGAGGTCCCCACGAACACCCGCCTCGGCGCCGCGCACGAACTTCGCGTGCGCATCGAGGATTTCCGATAGCCGCTTTCCCTTGTGGCGGATTCGATCCGGGGACCTTAGTCCGCCTGTAAGCAGGTCTAGAATGCTCATTTTCGATTTGCCAATCCGTTGTTTTTTCGCTTCGATTCTACTAGAACCCAGGCCAAATAGAACAGCGAGCCATCGAGGTGTCCAGCCGCACAGCCGCGCCGTCCTAACATTGTCCAATTTATGATAAGTTCACCTGAATGGACTTGATCGAGCGGTTCAAGAGCAAAGCGCGGGCTTATCCCCAGCGAATCATTCTGCCGGAAGGAGAAGACGAGCGCGTGATTCGCGCCGCGGCTCAGGTGACGGCCGAACGCTATGCGCAAATCACGCTCCTCGGCCGCACTAAACTCATCCGTGCCGCCGCCGATAGAGCAGGCTTGAAGCTCGACGGTATTGAGATTCTCGATCCGCTGTCGAGCTCTCGCCTTAATTCTTACGCAGAAATCTATTTTGAACGCCGGCACGCCCGTGGCGTCACCCACGAAGAAGCTCAAGAATTCGCGCGCAAACCGCTGTATTTCGCGGCGCTCAGCGTCGCGGCAGGAGATGCCGACGCGACCGTCGGCGGCGCTGCAAACTCCACATCGGATACAGTTCGCGCGGCGCTACATTCGATTGGGCTCGCGCCGGATGCGCGTCTTGTGTCGAGCTTTTTCTTGATGGTAGCGCCAGAACGCAATCGCAGTGCTTTCGGCGAACGAGGTGCGCTGCTTTTCGCCGATTGCGCCGTGGTTCCTGACCCAAGCGCGCAGGAGCTCGCCGAGATCGCGCTTGCCACAGCCGAAAATGCGCGTGCTTTCCTCGAAACGGAACCACGCGTCGCGGTTCTCTCATTTTCGACCAGAGGTTCTGCCGCTCACGCCCGCGTCGAAAAGGTCCGCGAGGCGTTGCGTATCGCGAGAGCCCGCCAACCGGAACTCGCAATTGACGGCGAACTCCAAGCCGATGCCGCCCTCGTCGGCGCAATAGCCGCAAGTAAAGCTCCCGGCTCGCCAGTCGCCGGCCGCGCCAATGTCTTGATCTTCCCAGACCTCGATTCCGGCAACATTGCCTACAAACTCGTCGAGCGTCTCGCCGGCGCCGAAGCGCTCGGACCGATTCTTCAAGGTCTCGCACGGCCTGCGAACGATCTGTCGCGCGGTTGCTCCTCAGATGATATTGCTAAGATCGTGGTGGTTACTGCTGTGCAAGCCATCGCTCGCAAGGAAATCGCATCCGTCTCGGGAGACTAAGCCTCGTGTTGCTTCGGTTCCGTCGCGCGACTATCGTGTCCTTACACCGCCTGTTCGTGCTCATGTTTCTGGTAGGTGTCGCCGCCATTTTCTGCTTTTCCCGCGTGTATCGTGCCCTCGCTCAGAATCTGTCCGACCAGCCGGGTGAAGAAGTTGTCGCTAATCTCGCAGCAGGGCGTGTCGTAGTAGCAGTTGTCAAGGACGCCATCCTAATCGCAACTGTCGAAAATCCTTTCGAAGCTCAAACACATCCGCCGACTCCCGTGCCGCTTTCCGGCCAGCGCGCCGGCGTGATTCTGGGCGCAGTCGACTGGTTTTCGCCATCATCCAAAGTTCAAATCGCGCGGCTGGACCGCGATCTTCCGCATGTTCACGGACACGTGAAACCGCAGGGACCTAGGCTGCAGGCAGGTCAGGAGGGAAGTGAAGCAACAGACATCGAGTTCGTCGGGGAGGGTCTGGCCGACCGGTTGAACGAGGTTGTAAAAAATCTTCACGCCAAGATGGAACTGCCCGCTGGCGAGCCGCTCGCCGAGTTAGTGATTGCGGACTTCATCCCGGGTTACGGCCCCGAAGTGTGGCACGTCAACTATTCGATTGAGCAATTTCCCCAGCGCGGCGACTTTTGGGAAACACGAGTACCCAGGCCGCGTTTCCTCCAGGATTGGCCTCCCGAAAAGGACCAGCCGCACACGCTGCTCGAATTTGACTACCCGCCCGGCCTGACGACACCGACAGTGCTCGAAATGCTGCGGCAAAAAGATCCCCGCCTCGAAAAACTTTCCAATTCCGATCCGGTCATGGCCTCAGTGGCCTCCATGCTGCTGAAAGGCGTTAGCAATAAAATCGCGACGGCCGACGCAACGCAATTCCTTCGCGCCGCGCTCAACGCCATCTCCCCGCCGAACGCGCGCGAAACAGTGGCTTCGATTGGCTTTCAATCCGGGTTCGCATGGATATTGCAGCCGCCCAACGAGCCGAAGCCTGCGCTCCAGCAAAAAGAGCGTCCGGCCGATGCCCCGACCCTCCTTAAGCCATCCGGGAATTGATTTTCAGTTCGCGACTATATGCATGCTGGTGTTTGGGAAGGAGTTGACTGCGGGCCCCGCGATTATTTCTTTTGCTTTAATTTTTCCTGAAGTCTTGCATTCTTTTCTGCCACGCCGCGGACCAACTCTTCCTTGTGCGCCACAAGGCGGCGCGCAATTTCTGCATCCGCCAAGCCGAGAATCTCGGCCGCAAAAATTGCCGCGTTGACTGCTCCCGCTTTGTCGATCGCCATTGTCGCCACCGGAATTCCGCCCGGCATCTGCACCGTCGCGAGCAGCGCATCGAGGCCGTTCAGTGCGCTTGTCGCCAGCGGCACCCCGATCACCGGCAAAGTCGTATTCGCTGCAATTACGCCGGCTAGATGTGCCGCTGCCCCCGCGCCCACGATCAGCACTTTCACTCCGCGCACCGCTGCTGACGTGGCATATTCGTGCGCCCGCACAGGCGTCCGATGAGCAGATACCACTTCCATCTCGTAGCGAATGCCAAATTTTTCGAGCGTCTTCCCGGCTTCGCTCATCACCGGTAAGTCCGTATCCGATCCCATCAGAATTCCAACCGTCGCGTTCCGAACGCCGTCGCCAACCGTCACCCTGAACTCTCCTGTCGCGCCGATACCGGAAGCCCCGGTAATACCTCAATCCCGTCGCCGCGCCGAATGGTCCCGCCCTCCACCACGCGACAGAGCCAGCCGCGCTGTCCGCGCAATTCCTCCTGAAGTCCTTCGCGGATTTCGTCCATCCTAGAGCACGGATCGCACGGCAGCGCTAGCTCAAGCAAGCTGCCGCCAATACGCAGATGCTGGTCTGCTTCCAAACGCCGAAAATCCAATCCGCGAGTCGTGATGTTTTCCTTCACAGCGCCGGGTGAAATACTCAGCTTCTCCAAGGTCTCCACATCAATCAGTGACACCTGCCGCTTGCTGCCCGGTCGGCCGTGGATACATCCCTTGAGGCCCCTATCCTGCACCGCCTCCGCCTCTTCGACTTCCTTCATTGGAAATCGGTGTACGAGGCAAAGAAATAAGTTCGTTATCTCAGGCATTGCCAGCCTCAACAGCTTCTCTAGCCTTCAACCTGCCCCGCCCTGCAATATCCCCGCGGAACTGACATCCGCCAAAAGAGATAGTACTACACACGGCGTACACAGCTTGGCGGCACGAACTTAGGTCATTCCCGGACGCCGTTGCTCCCAGGACCCTGCCACCACTCGTGTAGTATTTATCCTCTCCTTGCTTGCGCACGCCAGCGTGGAAGACGGCCACATCGGTCGTCGCAGCCCTGCCATGAGCATCCAGTCCCGAGATCTCCTGCCCTACTTCTAGCTTTTCTGGATAGCCCTTTGAAGCCAGCACGACACAAACGCTCGCGGCAGGCGCCCACTTCGCATTAACGCCTGCGAGCTTGCCCCGAGCAACAGCCATGCAAGCCTCTGCGAAATCAAAATCCGCTCGCATCATAATCGCCTGCGTCTCCGGATCGCCGAGCCGGCAATTGAACTCAAGCAGCTTCGGCCCCTGCGGAGTAATCATCAGCCCAAAATATAGAAATCCTCGATATGGCATCGAGTCCTTTTCGAGTCCTTCGAGTGTCGGGCGGACAATTGTCTCGATGATTTTCCTCTCGAGTTCCGGCGGCAAAAGATCATCCGTAGAGTAAGCCCCCATACCGCCTGTGTTTGGGCCCTGGTCCCCGTCATAGGCGCGCTTGTAATCACGAGTTGGCGCCATGCGCACAAAGTTCTTGCCGTCGGTCAAAATGATGAACGACAGTTCTTCCCCCTGAAGCCCTTCTTCCAAAAGCACTTGCCGGCCCGCGTCTCCAAATTCCTTTCGCTCCATCACTCGATCGATAAAAGCAGTTGCCTCGTCGGGCGACGACGTCACCAGGACGCCTTTGCCCGCCGCCAATCCGTCAGCCTTGATGACGAGCGGCCAATCGACGGAGCAAAGGTCCGTGTACGCATCGACAGCCTGATCGTAAGTTCCGTACACGGCTGCCGTAGGAATGCCGTGCCGCTCCATGAATTTCTTCGCGAAAACCTTGCTGCCCTCGAGCTGCGCGGCTGCCTTTGAAGGCCCAAGAAGCGTCAGACCACGCTGCGCAAATTCGTCTGCGATGCCGCGAACCAACGGAATTTCCGGCCCGACGATCGTTAAATCCGCGCCCAGCTTCGCCGCTAAATCCGATGCCGCCCGCACATCGCTCACATCGAGCGGGAAGCATTCCGCGTCGTTCGCGATTCCGCCGTTTCCCGGTGCGCACCAGATTTTGTCGACGCTGGACGATTGCGCGAGTTTCCACACAAGGGCGTGCTCGCGTCCACCGCTACCAATAACGAGAATTTTCATTCAGCTCTTCGCACGCACGAAATGTCGCGAAAATTTCTGAACCAGAACCATACGGCGTCCGCTCCGTCAGTGTCAACATGCAGTCTGAATTGATTTAGGTCCGTGCGACAAGAATTTTCGCTGGCGATTCTCTGTCTCGCGGCGATGTACAATCGTGCGCTACGACCGGCGCAAGTACTGTCACGCGCGAGGTCGCTAAGGTGGCCTAATTTTGCACTGGGATTTCGCACTGATTCTCGGCGTACTTGGAATCGTCGTCCCCATATTGGGACGGCGGCGCGTCCGCGCGTTGCTACAACTTCCGGACACAACCAAGTTGGATCGACTCTCGCTTTATGCATCCACAATTGCCTTCCAATGGCTTTCTGTCGCTCTAATTCTCTGGAGAACCATTCACCACGGGATTCATCCCGCGCAGCTCGGCTTGAGCCCTGCCTTCAACCGAATCTCTATTGCTACTACAATAGTAATTAGTATCTTATTTTTCCTTCTTCAGTTCATAAGTTCTCGCAGACTCAAGGCTGGGGCCGATGGGTCGCGCGGTGAGGCTGTACAACTGGCTCTCAAGGTATTCCCGCGTGACGGCGGAGAGCGGCTAGCCTTTTTTGCCCTCGTTTCTACTGTCGCGATCTGCGAGGAGTTCATATACCGGGGCTTTGCTCAATATGTCTTTCAGGACTGGTCTCACTCCTTATTCTTCGGCTTGGTCTTATCTTCTTTGCTATTTTCGGTCGCGCACCTGTACCAGGGCAAGCGGGGCCTGGTTTCTACGTTTGCCGTAGGCATACTTTTCGCGGGTGTGCGCGCTTGGAGCGGCACTCTCCTACCTACAATCGTCGCCCACTTTGTCGCGGACCTCACAATTGGTCTGTTGGCTCCTCGTCTTATCCGCGAAGCTTTAGCGACAAGCACGGATGATCAGGACATTGGACAGAGCGAAAACCGGTTGGTAGGCAGTTCCAAGACTCGCGGATGATCTCTCTAACGAGCGCACAAATCACTGACGCTCTCAAGCCCTACGGTATTGCACCCTCGATCGACCTGATTAAGGGCGTCCGCACCTACACCGAGTTGCTACTCAAATGGAATCGGAGCGTCTCGCTCACGACTGTAACGGACACAGAACAGATATTGCGATTTCATTTCGGCGAAAGTCTGTTTTCCTTATCGATGCTCCCTGTGGAAAAAAGTCGGCTCGCCGACGTTGGCTCGGGAGGCGGCTTCCCTGGTATTCCCTTGGCGATGGCCTCTCCGAGCTTGACGGTGGCTCTAATAGAATCAAATGCAAAGAAGTATGCATTCCTGAATGAAGTCATCCGCGAACTTGACCTGCGAAATGTAACGGCAGTGCACTCCCGCATGGAAGAGATCAAAACACCGGGTCAGGATTTTGATATCGTCACAGCTCGCGCATTGGGTAAATTCGACGACTTGCTCCGGTGGGCGCAAAAGAAGTTAGCACCTGGCGGCCGGATCGCCTTGTGGTTGGGGATCGATGGCGCCACGAGCATAAGCTCCCATTTCGGTTGGAAATGGAGGCCCCCGGTGCCTATTCCTGGTTCGCAAAGACGTTATATCCTCATCGGATCCCCCATCCCGTGAAGATGTTGTCAGAGACGTTCCACGTGGAACACCATTTCTGCACGAACGGCGACTTTCGCGTTTGTTTCACGTGAAACATCTTGCATCCGAACAAGACTTTCTGTAGATTTCGGTTCGATTTCTAACGGGGGAGTGTTTGGCGCGGATCATCGCGGTCTCCAATCAAAAGGGCGGCGTCGGAAAGACAACCACCGCAGTAAACCTAGGTGCCTCACTAGCGGTCGCGGAGAAGAGAACCCTGGTAATCGACTGTGATCCCCAAGGCAACACAACCAGCGCCCTCGGCTACCCCAAAGATCCGGCCAGAAGAACTCTCTATCAGCCATTAATCCTGGGCGAACCACTTGAACGCGTAATCCTTCACACCCAAGTCGAATCTTTGGATATTGTACCCTCGGATAAGAATCTTGCGGGCGCAGCTGTCGAACTCGTGTCGGCGGACGAGCGAGAGTTTCGCCTAAAATCAGTCCTCCAGCGGGTGCGAGATAACTACGAATTCATCCTCATTGATTCTCCCCCGGCTCTCGATCTCTTGACCCTAAACGCTCTGGCTGCGGCCGATTCGGTCCTTGTCCCGATCCAGTGCGAATACCTCGCTCTCGAAGGCGTCTCGGAGCTCTTGGACACTCTAATGCGGCTTCGTCGCACCATCAACCCGTCCCTTGCGATCGAGGGTATTCTGCTTACCATGTACGACGACCGGACCACCCTGTCCAAGCAAGTAGCGGCCGATTTGAGGAGCTTCTTCGGATCCCAGGTCTTCGAATCCGTAATTCCCAGGAATGTGCGCCTTGCCGAGGCCCCTAGCCATGGAAAGCCAGTCATATTCTACGACATGCATAGTAAAGGTGCGGAAAGTTATATTCAACTAGCTAAGGAGGTTATCGCTAATGCCGAGAAACGCTCTGGGCAGGGGACTGGGCGCCCTGATTCGGGAGCCGGAGCCGCAACCGCAGCAGCCGCAGGTGCCAGCGGCAGTGCCGGTGGGGTCGGGAGCAGCCGCAGCGCCAGCGATGTCCAATCAGCCGACGTCCGAAGCGATCAAGAAACCCAGCGAACCGATGCCAGTTCCGACAATACCGCAGAGTGACGGGCTCTATCACATTGACATAGACCTCATCGACCCGAGCCCATACCAACCGCGGACGCGCTTCCGGGAAGCGGCTCTCGACCAGCTCGCCCGCTCGATCGCCTCCAGTGGAATTGTGCAGCCGCTCGTTGTGCGCCGAATTAACAACCGCTTTCAGTTAATCGCAGGAGAACGCCGATGGCGCGCGGCCCAACGCGCTGCAATTCAACGTGTTCCTGTGGTGGTGCGCGACGTGCCTGAAGAAATGGCGCTCGAAATGACGCTTGTAGAAAACCTGCAGCGTGAAGATCTAAATCCGATCGAGCAGGCACGCGCATTCCAGCGCCTCACAGAGGAGTTTAGTCTCACTCAGGAGCAGGTCGCTGAGCGCACTGGAAAGGATCGCGCTACGATCGCGAATGCCGTCCGTCTACTGAAGCTTGACGCCCCCATCCAAGACCTTCTAGAGGAAGGGCAGCTCACCGCAGGCCACGGACGTGCCTTGCTTGCTATAGGCGATACCCAAGCGCGGCTCGAACTGTCTCGACGTATTGCACGCAGCGGCATGACTGTTCGCCAGGTTGAACGACTTGCCGCTCGAGCACCTAAGGCAAAATCTAGCCGAACTCCGTTCCAGCTGGATGCCAATACAAAAGCAGCTATCGAGGAGCTTCAACGTATTTACGGAACCCGAGTTCTCGTTCACCCACGCATGGCGGGCCACCCCGGAAGATTAATCTTTGAATACTATGACGATAGTGATTTGGCACGCCTATACGACCACATGGTTGGCCAGTGATACGATATGTGTAGGGGGATTGCCAAGTGGCTTTGTCATGGTTTGATCGAAAGAATCAGGATTCTTCCGAGTGGACCGGCTTCCTTGAAAAGGGCGTCCGCTTCGAGGGCAAGTTAGAAGTCGCTGGTACCTTTCGGCTCGACGCTGCCGTGAAGGGGACGCTTGTCTCCACGGAGACCCTCATCCTCGGCGAGCACTCTTCAATGGAAGGCACGATAGAGTGCAATTCGGTCATCATCGGCGGCCGTTTCGACGGTGTCGTCAGCGCTCGCGGCAGAGTCGAAATTCAGACCAGGGCAATCGTCACGGGTGAAATTCACACAGCCTGCTTAATCATCGAGCCGGGCGCCGTGTTTGATGGCCGGTGCCATATGCTTCCGACCGCGCAGACCACAAGTGAAACGTCGAAGATCATTACAATTCCCATCCGTTCCGTGGCGGCGAAAGCCTGAACGAATCGTCACTCCGTCAACCTAAGCGCCCTTTCTCCCCGGTCCCCCTGGCTGCTTGCGCGCACTGTTCTGGGTATCAGAGGTCTCGCGCTATAATCGCATCTGCTGTTTTCGGAGGTTAAATTGGCGGACGCAGTGCGATTGACGACCACGGCGAAGGCAGCTGGTTGCGCGGCGAAGCTCAGCCCGAGCATCCTCGACGCAGTCCTCAAGAGCCTTCCTGTTCAAAACGACCCGAACGTAATTGTTGGCTTTGAGACGAGTGACGACGCCGCGGTCTATCGTCTTACCGACGACCTCGCCATCGTCCAGACTGTCGATTTTTTCACGCCCATCGTGGATGACCCAGCGCTCTTCGGCCAGGTGACTGCTGCAAATTCGCTCAGCGATGTCTACGCAATGGGCGGGCGTCCGATTTCTGCGCTCACAATGGTCGCTTTTCCCACCGCGAGCCCCCCTGAAATTCTCGAGCAAATTCTTCGCGGCGGCCTCGCGAAGATGACGGAGGCGAACTGCACGGTAGTCGGCGGACACTCGATCCGCGATGACGAGTTAAAGTTCGGTTACGCCGTGACGGGCGTGATCAACCCAAATCGGATCTGGAAGAATGTCGGCGCGAAGCCCTGTGACGTGCTTCTTTTTACAAAACCTATCGGAACGGGAGTCATCTCGACAGCTCTGAAGCAAGGCCGAGCTGAAGATGCTTGGGTCGCGGCTTCCACTGCGTCAATGACACGCCTGAACCGCGACGCAGCCGAAGCGCTACACGAAGTGGATGCCGCTAAGCCGGGAAGGGGTAATGGCGACTCCGCGAAATCCGAACGCCCCATCCACGCCGTCACTGACGTGACCGGCTTCGGTGTCCTTGGCCACGCGCGCGAAATGGCGATCGGCAGCGGCGTGTCTCTGAAAATTGACCATGCGCGTATCGAATATCTGCCCGGCGCGATCGAGGCATCGCGAGGCGGCTTTTTCTCCGGCGGCATGAAGAACAATCGCAAATTCGTTGAGAGCTGTGTCGAGTTCGCTGGCGGCGTCGCCGATGAATTCCGCGCTTTACTCTTCGATCCGCAAACGTCCGGCGGCTTACTCGCCGCGATCGCGCCTGACGCGGCAAACTCCGCGCTGGCGGCGATGGAGCGACGAGGCGTTCCTGCTCGTATCATCGGCGAAGTTGTTCCGAAGCGGCATCCCCTCATCGAGATTTTTTGAGCCTCCCACCAATCGTGTACAATTTCGCCTCTCCGAATCGTTCATGGATCCAGTAACCCACGGCATCACCGGTGCGCTTCTAGGCAAAGGTTATTTCTCCGACCGCCACGGTCGCGTCGCGATTTTTGCCGCAACGCTCGGCGCTGTGTTTCCGGATATTGACACGATTGCTGACGCAATCTCACGCGACCCGCTCGCAATCATCAAGTACCATCGCGGCATTACGCACTCGTTCTGCGGCCTTCCGTTTTTCGCAGCAATCCTCGCATGGCTCACCCGCTGGGCTGCTCGCCGCATGAAAATCGAAGCTCCTTCCTGGGGCGTGCTCACGTTAATTTACGGCGTGGGAATCGCAAGCCATATTCTCATGGACGGCATGACTTCGTTCGGCACGCGCATGCTGACGCCCATCTCGCAACAACGCGTGGCCTGGGATCTGCTCTTCATCATCGACCTCACGTTGACGTCGATCGCGCTGTTGCCACAGATAATTTCGTGGATTTATAGCGATCGCTCGGAAAACCGTGTACGCGCGGTAAAGATGTGGATTCTTTTCACGCTAGCGGCAATCGCGAGTTGGGTGCTAGCGAGCGGAGTGGGGTTCCCGTTCCACGTTTGGGTGCTCGTCCTCGCGATTCTCGTCATTGGCGCGTTGTTTTTTCTGCCTACGCGCGGCGATTGGGGCTTTCGCGTAAGGCGCTCATCTTGGTGCCGCGCTGGAACCTACGCGATGCTCCTGTACATCGCCCTCTGCTGGACCGCCCATCACCTCGTAATGGCGCAGGTGAAGGCCTTTGCGGCCGAAAATCACATTGAAGTTGAACGCATCGGCGCACTTCCGCTTCCGCCATCGTGGCTGAGCTGGGGTGGCGTGATTCGCTCGAACAACGGTGTCTACCAATCGCGTTTTGATCTCCGCCATCTTCACCCGCAATCATTTACGTTTACTGCCGATTCTCCACCCGACGAATATGTACACGAAGCATTGCAGCTTCCAGAAGTAAAAACATACTGGAGTTTCGCCCGTTTTCCCGTGATTCGCACTTCCACACAAGAAGGTCTGCATGTCGTCGAATTCGGCGAAAACCGCTTCGTGAATCCGAAGCGCCGCAGGCCGCAGCCTTTCACCTACGTTGTGGTGTTTGATTCCGGTGGTAAAGTGGTGGAGGAAGGCTGGGAACAGAACGGAATGTTCATGGAAAATTTAACACGCATTCCTCATCACGCGGTGGCGCCGTGAAGGTTCTGATCTTTAGCGACATCCATGGCGACACGCGCGCACTCGAAAAACTCGTGGCGCAGCCCGCAGACATCTATATTGCTAACGGCGACCTCTCCACGTTCGGAAAGGACCTTGATTGCTGCGGCGAAATTATGAAACCACTCGGCGAAAAAGTTTGGGTGCTTCCCGGAAATCATGAAAGCCACGACGACTCGCGCGCGTTTTGCGAGCGGTTCGGCTTCTTCGATTTTCATCGCCAGGTGCGCGCTCTAAAATCCGGACGCGGCACGACGCAATGGGCCGGCCTCGGCTACAGCAACATCACGCCCTTTAATACACCGGGAGAATATTCAGAAGAGGAAATCGGAAAAGCGCTCGCACCATTCGAAAATATCAAGCCGCTCTACCTCGTCGTCCATTTTCCGCCACTGGGCACGCGGCTCGACGAATTCGCCGCCGGAAAACATGCTGGCAGTCCCACGCTGCGCGAATGGGTCGATCGCGTGCAGCCGCTCTATCTTTTCTGTGGCCACATCCACGAATGCGCCGGCCGCAGCGATCGCCTCGGCGCGACGCAAGCCTTCAACGTAGGCAAAAGGGGCTACACGCTGGAAGTATAGGTTTTTTCGAGTCTTTGCTCTGCGTCTCGATGCCTCTGTAGCGGGAAACTACCGCTTGGTCGAAGCATTCGCCGGATAAATCACAAGCTGGCGATGGTCCCCAGAGCCTTCGCTCATCGTCCGAACGCCGGCCGCGCCGTTCAACTCCAAATGAATCAATCGACGGTCACGCGACGACATTGGATTGAACCGGAACGGTTGCCCGGTTTCACGCACGCGCTGCGCCGCCACGCGCGCCGATAACTTCAATTCTTCGAGCCGCGTCGTTCGATAATCCCCGCAATCGAATCGCACGTGATCGTGCAGCCGCGGATCGAGTCGCAGCCAGCGATGCCCAATGTGTTCGAGCGCCAGCAGCAGCTCGGCATTACGTTCGAGCAGCAACGCTTCATCGGCGCCGCGAAATGCAACCACCACGTCCGCCACCTGCTCACCGCCGTCCGCCTGTTCGCCCGAGGAAATCTCGTATTCGAGTTCGAGCCCCATCCCGCGTACGCACACATCCAGATAGCGCTTCAGTTCGTCCACCGCGCGCGCCCGATCAAAATGCGCTTCGCCGCGCGGCTTATCTTTTATCGGAGGCCGTGTCCCGGCCGGACGTCGTCCCTCGTTCATTCGTTCTTCTTCTTGAATTTGCTCCTCGACGGGAGCGGCTCGGTGCGATTCAAATAATACTGCTGCGCCATGCCGACGAGGTTGCTGGTAAACATATACAGATTCAGTCCGCTCGACAACCGGAAGAAAATCACGCCCATGAAAAGCGGCATGAACTGCATCATTTTTTGCTGCGAAGGATCGGTGGTGGTCTGCGGCGTCATTTTTGTCGTCAGGTACATCGTGATCGTCATCGCGATCGGCAAAATGTAGTAAGGATCCTTCGCCGAAAGATCGTGAATCCACAAGAACCACGGCGCATGACGCAATTCAATCGCGCCGTTCAGCACGCGCCATAGCGCCCACCAAATCGGCATCTGAAGGAGCATCGGCAGGCAGCTTCCCATCGGATTGATGCCCTCGCGCGAGTAGACGGCCATCACCTCTTCGTTCATCTTTTTCTTGCGCGGGTCGCTCATCGAATATTTCTTGTAGCGATCCTGAATCTGGCGGATTTCCGGCGCCACGCTTTGCATTTTTTGCATCGAGCGCCAGCCCTTCATCTTCAGCGGGAAGATCGCCATGTTGATGATCAGCGTCAAAATCACAATCGCCCAGCCGTAGTTCGGAACGAACCGGTAGATCCATTTCAGAATTTCGAAAATCGGCTTGGCGATGATTCCGGTCCATCCGAACTGCACCAGTTCCTCGAGCGGCGGCTTTAGCTTGCTCAGCAGCGTCAAATCCTTCGGTCCGACGTATACGCGCGCCCTTAAAGCCGTCGGCTCAGTGGTTCCCGCCGCAATTTCCGCTTCTGGCTCCGCTTCAGTCTTCCCCTCGGCCAACACGTCATGGGTTTGCATCCAGTGCCAGAGCGATAGATTTGTTCCATCCGGAAGGAATGCCGCAGTGAAGAATTGATCCTCGATGCCCAAATATTCCAGCGGGCCGCTTTGCACCGCCGGCTCCGACTGGTTCCCCGGTACTCCGAGTTTCTTGTACTGAAGCAGATTGAGCTTGTCGTTCTGTTTGTAGAAAACGGTGACGAGCTGCGCCGCGTTGTAAACCTCTTTGTCGCCGAATCCGCCACGCCAAGCAATCGCAGCGGGAATCGGTTTGCCGTCCACCGTCACCGCGCACTCGACCGTCAGCTCGTAATCCGGAGTGAACGAAAGTTTTTTCACGACGTCGAGATGCCCGTCGCTCCAGTGAAAGGTCACATCGGCTGGCGCCTGGAAGTCTGCGCTAGCGTCGGCCGTAGCCGGGATTACTTCGTACAGCCCCGAATTCGCCTGCGCTTCCAGTTGCTTGTCCGTGAGAACCAGCGAGAAAGGCCAGCCCAGTTGCTTCGCCGCATCTGCGTTCACAAGATCCAGGGGTCGCGGCGGTTTCTGGTCGGTCAGATATTTCTTGAGCTTCCAACTTCGCACTACGGCGCCGCGATTCGAAAATTCCACGCGATACAACGGACTTTCGACCACGATCGTTTTTTCTTCCGTGGCTTGGACGGCACCTACTGAAAGAGGTTTGCTCGTGGCAGTCGCCGGCTCGCCCGCACCGGCAATGGACGCCTGCGATGCCGCACCGCCAGCCGGCGCCACTTGCGCAGTTCCAGCTGGTGTTTGTTGCGGCGCAGGAACAGGCGGCTTGAAGAAATGTCCCCAAGTAAAAAGGACCAGCAGCGCGAGCAGAATGAAAACTACCGCACGAATCTGGTCATTCATTTCCGTCACTTCGCAAACTCCTGTTTACCCTGAGCGCCGTTCGCGAAGGACCTGCCCTGGGCGGTTTCGACGAAGGGTTTACCCTGAGCGCCGTCCGCGAAGGGCCTGCCCTGAATGGTTTCCACAAAAGGTTTGCGCCGCTCCGCTGCCGTCACTGCAGTGACATCGTGCTTCGTTGAAGGATCTTTGTAGGTCGCGGCTTCAGCCGCGACACCAACGCCCGGAACAAAATGGAGCTTTAGCCCCTGAAGTTCCCTCTGCTCCGCCTCGACGACCACATCCGGCACGGGGTCGAACCCGCCCTTCGTAAACGGCCGGCAACGCAACAAACGTTTCAATGCCAGCACACTTCCGCGCCACGCGCCGTGCCGCGCAATCGCTTCATATCCATATCTGGAACACGAGGGGTAAAACTTGCAGGCACCGCCGAAAAAAGGTGAGAGAAAAACCTGGTAGAAGCGAATGAATAACAGCAAGGCGCATTTCCCGGCGGAGCGCACGGATTCCCCGATTCGTTGCTTCAAACGGAGTTCGGCGTCTCGGCCGCGCGACGCGGCAGCAGCTTCATCAACTCCGCCGTTAGGCCGGCAAACTCCGCCGTAGCCACTGACGTGCGCGGATGAATCACAATGTCCCATCCTGGAGAAATCTCCTGTCGGTGCAATCGTATGATTTCGCGGATTCTGCGACGGATGCGGTTGCGCTTTACCGCGCTCCCCAGCGCTTTCTTGATGCTCCAACCAAACCGGCTTTCATCGAGGCCATTGGCGCGAAGAAAAACGGCAAATTCTCGGCTCGTCCGGCGGCGGCCCTCGCGATATACAGCGTCATACTCCGACCGGCGCACCAGGCGAGCGGCGCGAGGAAAATCGTGCCGCGGAGTGTCAGACGCGCGTGAGACTGTGGCGCCCCTTCTTGCGGCGTGTCGCAAGTACCTTCCGTCCACCCTGGCTCTTCATTCGTGCGCGGAATCCATGCTTCTTATGACGGCGCCGCACATGCGGCTGAAAAGTGCGTTTCGGCAACGATCCCTCTCCTCTGCTTTTCGCTCAATCTCTTTAGTTAGTACGATTCACGCGCCCCACGAATTTCGCGCCCGGCGCATTCCGTTCTCTTACTGGACCAAATCGCGCCGCCGGCTCGCCTTTGTAGCGCCACCCTTTAGGGTGGCAGCTTGTCTCAGTCGGGAATCGCGCACCCAAACGAAACAATGAGTCTAGTCGACCCACGCACACGGGTCAAGGAACGTCGCTGAAAGTGTAGCTGCAAAGTGAGAATGTCCGGTTTGTGCAAAGTAGAAATGTCCGCTTTTCTAGGGGTCCGGGGGCCCCATGGAAGAGGAGCGGATCGAGTTGAGCGCGCGCGAGCGGGAGCGGTTGAAGGTG